>Ga0307507_10011469_pt1 | contig 11170 bp, 6 predicted proteins | sample 7_EM_MG_FD_207223 | JGI IMG/M metagenome (GOLD analysis project Ga0307507, IMG submission 207223) | Populus trichocarpa ectomycorrhiza microbial communities from riparian zone in the Pacific Northwest, United States - 7_EM | ecosystem: Host-associated > Plants > Roots > Unclassified | place... | reverse complement strand
GCCCCCCCCCCCCCCCCCCCCCCCCCCCCCCCCCCCCGCCCCCGCCCCCCCCCCCCCCCCCCCCTAACGGGGCTTTTTTAGGTAACTATGCACCACCATGTAGTCGCTCCTACAATGCTGCTTTAACACCAGCATACCCCCGCTTTTATTCAGCTGCCAGGAATATTAATCGACCATACCGGTACTCAATAGCTCCTCTTCCACCACAGTGCAAGCGGTAAACAGCGCAAGATGTCCCAATATACAGTGAACGACAACAACAACAACAGTTTCAATACTACGAACTATGTATGGAATAACTATACTGTCGTCGATGATCGGTCTCAACTCCTAACCTGGCTATCACCCCTGGAGCCCAAGCTCCGGCACCGGGACATCCAAGAGCGCCGCGTCGACAAGGTGGGGGAATGGCTCACGCAAACTGAAGAATTCCGAAGCTGGCATGAGTGTCGTGGTGAAGGTGAAGGTGGTAATGCAGTCTTGTTTTGCTATGGGGATCCAGGGGTCGGCAAGACATTTATCAGGTAACCAGGGTTATTCTTAGGAGGTGGGGGGGAGAGCGAGTGCGAGTGCTAACAAGCCGCTATGTCAGTTCGCTAGTAGTGGACAGCTTATGCGATCAGGCCAGAGGACAGGACACCGTTATTACGTGTTTTTACTTTGACTTTGCAGACCGAAAGGAGCAGTCTGCAACGAGTATGATGGGTTCCTTGCTGAAACAGATGGTTAGCGGGATGGGAACAATTCCAGAGGAGATATCACGGGCATTTCAAGAGCAGAAGAGAGCCATTGGTGGACGAGGACCGCGACTTCCGGATATTGTGAAGATGCTACAGGTCATTACATCCTCGCTGCGCGCCTTTATATGCATTGACGCCCTTGATGAATGTGAGGTGGCGCATCGAGTCAAGATCCTTGGTTCGCTACACCAAATTCTCGAAAAGTCCCCGCGCACAAGAATATTCATCACCGGAAGACCCCATATTCGAGCCGAGATCGAGAAGCGTCTTGTTCGACGAGTGATAAGTGTCTCCGTAGGCCCAAGCAAAGATGATATCATAGGATACCTCCGTGTTAAACTGGACGAGGACGAAACCCCGGAGGCGATGGACGAGAGTCTAGAATCAGACATTCTGGAGAAGATCCCCCAACGCATGTCGGAAATGTACGTAGGGGCAATGGCACTAGGAATCCCACCCGAGACTATCAGCTAACAGATATGCATCTAGGTTTCTACTAGTTTCCTTAAATATCGACGCGATTTTACACGAATCCACACTCTATGGGAGGCGAGAAAAGTTAAGCAAAATGGCAGACGGATTGGAGTTGGGAGATGTTTATGGTGCGACCATTGAACGGATAAAGGCGCAAGATGGTGATAAATCGAGACTCGGAATAGCAACGTTGATGTGGATCAGTCATGCGGAACGGCCGTTGCAAGCGGATGAGCTCTGCCATGCTCTAGCAGTCCGGCTAGGCACCACGGATTTCAATACCAGCAACGTCCCTTCGATGTCAACATTGATTGGCTGCTGTCAAGGTCTCATCACGGTAGATAAAGAGGCATCAACTGTGCGATTGATCCACTTTACGCTCCAGGAGTATCTTTCTGCTCATCCCGACATATTCAGTAGACCTCACTCGGTAATGGCTGAAATCTGTTTGACCTACCTAAACTCCCAACAAGTCAAAGCCCTTTCGACCGACCCCTCTCCAGGTACCCAGAACACACCATTCCTAGAATATTGTTCAGTATATTGGGGGGCCCATGCGAAAAAGGAGCTCTCAGACGACGCGAGATCACTTGCCTTAGAGCTATTGAAGGGGGATTATGGCCCGATATTGACCAGATTACTCCTAACCCAAGTAAAGTATTTGTATGTTAAATACATTAAGACTTGCTCTCCATTCAGCGGGCTACACTGCGCATCGTTCTTCGGAATCGTTGAGCTTGTAGCTGGTTTAATAGAGATGGGATGTTATGATCTCAACGAACCAGATTTTGCCGGCCGCGCACCGCTTGTATGGGCTGCTCATAATGGACATGAGGAAGTGGTGAAAATTCTACTCGGGCGGGAAGAGGTGAACCCCGATAAGCCAGATATTGAAGGCCAAACACCGCTCACGTATGCCGCTTGGTATGGACATGAGGGAGTGGTGGAAATACTACTCAGACGAGAAGAAGTCAACCCTGACAAGCCGGGCAATTACGGCAGGACACCACTCTCGTATGCCGCTTCGCATGGACATGAGGAACTGGTGAAAATACTACTTGGGCGGGAAGAGGTCGACCCCAATAGGCCAAATAATGATGGCCGAACACCGCTCTCGTATGCTGCTTCGAACGGACATGAGGGAGTGGTGAAAATACTGCTTGAACGGCAAGAGGTCAACCCCGACAAGCCAGATTATTACAACCAAACACCGCTCTCGGATGCCGCTAGGTATGGGCATGGGGGAGTGGTGGAAATACTCCTTGAACGGGAAGAGGTCAACCCCGACAAGCCGGATAATAATGGCCGGACACCGCTCGCCTTTGCCGCTAATTTTGGACATGAGGGGGTGGTGGAAATACTGCTTGGACGGGAAGAGGTCAACCCTGACAAGCCAGATAATGACGGCCGAACCCCGCTCTCGGATGCCGCTCAGTTTGGACATGAGAGCGTGGTGAAAATACTCCTTGGACGGGAAGAGGTCAACCCCGACAAGCCGGATAATAATGGCCAAACACCTCTCTCTCTCGCTGTTAGGAATGGCCATGAGAGGGTGGTAGCTCTGCTACAGTCTCACAAAGTGGTAACCCCCAGTATGGTTTAAGGTCCAGGAGACACCGCCTCGTGGACATAACCGCTGCTCCTTGCCCATTGAGGCATGCCTTTCATAGCAATTTCCCTTAGACGCCACCCTCTTCAAATAGCGGAGATCCCATGTGATGGGAATGCAGATATGCCATACCTTCCTAGCTTTTTTGGAGATTTTCTTCCGTGGCTAGGTGAGGATTTGAGTTTCTATTTACAAGGTTCAGTAGAGTTTGCTTCGTGGGGGGAACGAGTTTTATCGTTATGGGAAAGTCGAGTTTATAGTTTGCAGCTCTCATCCTCCCATACCTCTTCTCTATCTGTATATCCTTGCCTGTACGCCTTGTTTTTTTGGTATTAATACAGTTTTTTTTCTTCCTTTTCTTCCTTTCCTCCCCTCCCCCTTGAACGATTGATAGACTGTGTATGGTGTTTTTTTTTAGATAGATAAAGTAGTGTATGATAGTGCAAGGTTTCTTGAGGAGATTATTCACAAATATGCCGGTATAAGGATCGCACCTACTTTACAATAGAAGACTAGTTACCACAATGATACGGCTTAATGAATAGCGTCATATCATCCTTGGCGGATACCCACTAGCTGCCCAAGGTAGAGGGGAGTAATAAAGAGGAAGGGGGCACAGTAGACTGGTTTTCCACGTCCCTCATTTGTCTCATCCGCCTTGTGACCAACCTAATAGCGTGGAACATGCCATCAGACTAGCCACAAGCAGGATATACTGTGGCAAGTGCTCATTGATCACAGGACTCTTCAGGTAGAAGCTGCTTTAACACCACCAAACGGGAAACACCCCAATCAGGGTCCTCGCGGGACCGGTGGGAAATTGCATCTCCGTACGACTACACGAAAGGCTGCACAACTAACAACACAAAAAAAAAAGCGAAAAGACCCTTATAGGAGTCAGGAGGCAACCAGAAAGTAGCTGGAGTATTGAGGAATTTGGTTGGAGATATTCCGGCTATATATTCTTAGTCTAGGACTAATATATTGGGGAGAGGGGGTACTTTCATCTACCCGTTAATGTCTACTAGCCTAGTTTACGCATACAGCTAAAAGCGGGGGGAAGGGGGGGACTCTGTAAGATACATCGATAGAGCCTTATGTTAATCTACTACTAGAGCTGCAGGCTATGCTATACTGCACAGTGGCTTTGACATCATTTCAGTATTATCTATTCTCCCACAAACGAGGAGGGACTGAGTACTGCTAGCGCCCTGAGAAGGGGATCCTAGCATGCGAATGGGGAGGAAACAAACCCCTCAAGGAAGGGAAACAGTCATATATGTATCAACAGCAGTTCTGGTGCAATCAGATTATTAATTTAGTGGGGAAGGAAAAACATATATTAGACCATACATAGCACCGGAATGGAACCTGAGGGTCATGTATAGATTGGGTGATATATACGGCCGAAGGATCATCAGATATGCAAGTATTAATAATAAATATCAGCCCCATTGGCTCTTCTCCAGTGAGTGAGTGAGTGAGCCAGGGCTGCCCCGAATGAGTATCAGGGATAAATCTAACTCCAATAAATGAACCTAAATACAGACACTATTTATTCACTAACCCCATGACCCCCTGATGTCTAGAAGAATATTATTATCAATAGTAAAAACTTTTTTTTTCTTTTTCTCCCGGTTCTTTAGACTATGTGCAAGAGTGACAACTTACCGAAAGGTCTTGCATTATATTCATGGTCAGCTATATTCCAGATCGGCAGGCCAAAACCCAAGCCTAACAAACACACCCCGGTAACCCAGAGATGCAAACACCCTACCAACGCATTCCTTATCAAATTCGATGAAAAAAACCTCACTCGTCGGGAACCGAATTCAACTTCAAGTCTGTCGTTAGGAGTGCTCTACCGTACTAGAACAAGAAGGCCAATGACAGGAGCGATCTCTTATTGATCTCTCATTAAGTACGCGGTACTACATGACCCTCCAGAATTTTTTCCCGAGAGGATTTCCGAACGCAGGGTTAGGGATTGATTAGCAATGGGTATGTGACACCAGCTACACACACTTTCCAAGCGTGGGGGGAGGGAGGATATTTGGACACAAAAAAAGCACTCCGTTGGCTCAAAAGGCAGGGTTCCTGGTATAAATTCTCGTCGGACAAACTATATCATGCACTACTATCTTCCGTGTGTCCGAGTAGGGAGGAACATTCAAGTTGAGAAAGGCACAGAGGCAAACACACCAAGTATTCCGCAAAGAGTAGTTCATTGCATTATAAAAATCCTCTCTCCTCTCGATGGCTAGCTAATTTGTAACACAGCACCTCCCACACGAGTGATCATTTGTGATAATAGACTTACCCTCCCCTGCAGCGCCAAGCTTTAGTTGATTCTTGCCAGCCAATGTTATCCTTTCCACAAATTACCCAATGCTAGCTCAGGGCAGCCCAGAAGGTCTCTATAATAATTTCGAAGGAATTGTGTTCTAACTATGATGGGGGGTCTATACCTTCGTCCCCTTTTCCAAATCGTAGAAGGCAAAACACCTCCCCTTCTCCTAACTCCTGTCTTACTCCTCTCGCGCTACCCCACTCCCCACCCCAACGATATGTGCTTAATCCAGAGTAGGACTCTATCACATCGTGCGATAGCAGGTGCTAGTTCGCCCCTCGCACATATTGAGAAAGGCTAATACCATCAATCTCGTATATGAGTAAGATTTCTTAATTCTCTTGACTGCCCTATCTCCTAGATTGATCAACGATGACCTACGACGATGGGGGATCAACCGTAACACCTAAGTTCCTGCTAACAAATTTCACAGGGCGTTGATTGGTTCTCAGCGCATCTTAGCCACTGGCCGCTCCAGTCATGTATTTCACTTAATGCTGAGGTGGGAACGAATACTTGTCCTGCTGGCGGGCAGGTGGATTTAGTTATTCTCCGAGGCAGAGAGAGTTGATAGGCAACCTTCCATGTTTACTATTCACAGATCATATTGCAGGGGCACACACATCCACCAGAGAAGATAAACTATATCCTTTCACGGTTGGCTGGTAACAGCAAGATCCCTTTGAGTTTAAAGGAATAATTACCCTTTTTTATCACCGCTATCCTGGCTGTGGAGATGGCTGTGAGGGAGAGAAAGAGGACCGGCGCTGCCCCATGGATAACCTTATCACATAAGAGTATTGCAATATTCCTGGGTCATGATAACCCCGTTCAGGGCTTTCTACCCGGCCCTAGAGTCCGAGATCCCGAGTGGGTAGCAACGCTCCATAGGGCAATGCCTGAGCTCAGATAATTCATAACTCCAAATTGACTCGCCCGGGCTACATGATAGTAATACTCTTCGAAATTTGTAATCTAAGCTCAATTGTAAGAGGAAAACCCCAACCATGGCCTATACAAACAGCAAGAGAGCGAGAACGACCCCCCAACCAGTGAACACGACGTATGGATAAAAAAATATGGGAAGGAAAAAAGGCGTTGCAATTGTAAAAATTAGTTCATCACTACCTATGCTTTCTACCGTGCGCAACCAGAAAGAGGAGAGAGAAATGACCAAACAGTTTACAACGATTCCACCATAGGAAAGCCTACTTTAGAAGTATACCATCTCAACCTTTCCCTGAACCCTCGAGGAAAGAGGTTAATGTTCCCAGCGTTAGTCGCACTGTGTGGTCCGTTAACTATGTTATGTTAGCCTCTCTATAAAATACAACAGCAATTATGTATCCCCTACCCACTCCAATCACGAATCCTGACTGCTTGGTGATACAAGGGCTACCATAAAAGTTCTGCGGAAAGAGGCAATTCGCCTTGAGGACGCTGTTCGTATGGTGATTTGCCTCGATGAATTGACAGACTCGATTAATAGAGCACACGGTTCGAATACGTGTATCTTTGCCACCCTACTCTAATATTAGTATATGAAATGGTCTTTAGGAGGGATGTATTCATGCATTAGATCTCAAGTAGTTGGTCCTATGTGCGAGATCATCGGGTTCGCTCTCCTCGTGCGGCTTAGGGCGTGCATGTATATAGCCAACTGCGGCAATGCTATCACTCGAATAGATTTGATTGCTATGGGTAGGTAGGAGTTCATGATCTTCAACAAGATTCTCTATTCCAATGTGTTCATAATGACACTGCTGGCCTGGACCAACAGAGGCTGGTTGAAATATTGCGAAGTTGGACCGAGTATCCCACGCTTTCAAAAGAACGGGTACACGATCTTCGAGCATTCCAGTGTTGCTAGGGGAAACGAAGTATCTTGATTTTCCAGGAGCCATACCAGGGTTGTAATCCATGACATGACCACTCGCTGGTCGCTCACGGAAACGAAGCGAGGTAATAAATAAGTCTGGTTCTGCCCAAAACCCACTATTAGAAGTGCCTGTGAGGGTATCGAGAAAAACAGCTGTGCATCTAATCAATTTCTGAAGATTTGAACAACCCTCGAATGCATAGATCTTAGTATCCTTAGGCAGGCACTGGACAGACCCGGAACTAGTGATAGGAAAGTGCTTGCTCCATAGATTTTCTCTGCTAGAATTTTCTTGAACAAGAGCTTCAACTTGGGCGGACAAAAAATCCAATGCCTCTTGTAAGGCATCAGAGGAGGCCGAGGACACCAAGGCAGTGAGAGTAGGACTTTCGGCTCCCATGTCAGGGCCGGCAACTAATGGGCTCCCCCTGATCCTCGGGCTGTCTGGTTCGTTCAAGATTCCCTCTATCTCCCTTCTCAGGTTGGCCTGCTTCTCAGTTTTGTCAACAAAGTTCGGTACGAATTCTCCTACCACTAACTTATCATTGCTCGAGCTGATAAATTCCTTAGTGTTAGATGAGATGCCTTTCTCCGGCGAGAGGGCATGTGGCGATGCTGGAAGCTTGGGGGTAGTATTGAGGCAATCCGGTTCTCTGGCCCAGAGATTATTATTATGGGCTTTGATAGAAGCCTTATCCGACATAGTAGTATTTCCCCTATCTTGGGAAGAACAGAGGCCCAAGTCTTGCTTGGAGTTCGGATGGGCAGTAAACTTTTCTTGCTCTTCGAAGGCGCTATGAAGATATTAGTCTTGTTGTTGAAACAAGGGAATGAATTATTAGCCATACTCATCAAGAAGCTCCATAGATGTATATAGTTTAGCTAACTCGCTTCGTATTGGAGGCTTTGGATTTTTCATGTCCTCCTGATGATCTGTTTGTAGCAGTGTTGAAGAGTCGAGAAACCTAGGACTTGATCCAAAAGTTGAATGACGTCCGCTTGGGACAGCACTACAAGCCAGATCTTGTCTAGCACTGCCGCTGGGCTCCGGGGTTGAGGAGTGTCGACAATATCTTGGCTCCCAATTCTTCCGACGGCTATTAGTGATGGTTCCTCTAAAGTCAGTTAGAGGTCTAGGAGACCAAGAACGAGGACCTTCAAGGGCGATAAAGTTAGGAGAGCCATGACCTTCAAGAAATCACAATTTAGTCTTCAAATAACACAAAAAGAGTTGGAGGCAATGGCTGCGAATGTATTACTAACTTTCGAATCCATTCCCCGTGTTTTCTAGTATCTCACAATCCCTACAAAGAACGGCATTGAACTGCTTTTCCCGTTGCATCGAGGGCGACTCATTAAATTTGGAGCCTTTGATATGGATGAGATTGTCTGCGTGGTAGGCCAGTCAGAGACATAAGGTGAAAAACAACGAGTGACAATAAGTGATTAGCGGTGTCTTACTTCTAGTCAAGGAGTTATATGAGTCTTCTTCAGGCGAAAAATGAAAGACATCACCACCCGGACTTTCTGGACTCTCTGAAGTGCGCTTTCCTTTGGGAATATCCCTCGGAGCCTGACAAGGCCCATTATTAAAATGCGATATGAAGCGGGTAATTAAAGGCTCAAGTGTGTGTGGGCCCTTCTTGTCCTCGCAAATAGGCGAAAGACCTCCTGAACTAGGAGATCCAATGTTCCTACAAGAATCGCTCCCTTGGCCACTGGGTGTAGGTGAATTAGGAAGTGTTTCGAACGGATTCCTGGACTGATCGAGGCTGTCTCTGCTGACTTCAACGGGTTAACTTAAACTTCAGACAGTAATTTGGATCTCAAGGAGCGTGCTATACCTTTACGTTCACGCGGACTACCTTCTTTCCAACCGCCTTGAGTAAAGGAAAGCAGTGAGAATTTTAGCTATAATTATTAAAAGTCGGAATGATGTACCTGAGAACTCCCAAGATCCTGGAGAGCCATTTTTCAAATAAGAAAAATGAGGACCTTCATCCCGAGGCCGCGGGGCCGGGGCCGGGCTTGAAAACGCCTGATTAAAATCAGAAGATAGCTCTTGAACTCTCCTAGCTTGGCTAGCTTCTAGAACAAGCAAATAATTTTCATCCTGAGCTTGGTATTGATTGCCAGCATTGTCCCTATATCTCTCCACCGAGGAAGTATGAATGGATTCATCCGAGAGCCAGGAAGTCTCACTATCTACAGCTCCCCGAACAGCATCGGAGCTTGAGCCTATGGTCTCTCCAGATGGGGGCCTCATCCCGATGGAGGGCGCTTTGGCGGGAGGTATAGATGAGGAACAAGGTAAGAAGTAAAGGGAGGGAAAGACCAGGAAACAGAAGGAAGGATGTGGTAAGTATGAAGGAAAAGCAAAATTAATGATTATAAATTGGACGAAGGGGAGGGGGAGAGACAGAAAGAGTGAATGGTAGAGGGCAAAGGGATCGGAGGTTTTAGAGAGTGAGGGTACGGGAGGCTCTGGGTTCGTGGGCAGATGTGAAGTTCACGTAAACTAGTGATACAGGGACACGCAAGCTTTCCACGATACGGTACACAAGGCCCAGATCAAAAAGCGCGAATGATACTGGACGCAACCGTTGTTCTCTAACGGTACTTTTCGTGGGCAACATTCCGCAAGAGTACTGACAACAATGATGACTATGATAGCGGCAATAATAACACTCTGCAAAAATCATTTGATCAGACAAGAATAAAGCATTACCAATTAACGGACGGCAACATATCATAGAACAGACAAGAGTAGAAAGGGCTTTATAGTACTAGTACAACCAACTAGATGCCAAAACTACCGTTCGCAACGAGGGCCCCACTCTCCGTATTTCTCAAAATTTCAACCAAACGCTTTCCCTCCCGATCTGGTAATACCCGAAAAATGCTAAAGATGCCAAAGAGTAAAAACACATAACATTTCCTTCCTCTTAAATAGCCGGGGAATAGCACAAATAGCCACTTCCGTCCCCTTACCAAGTCCGCAGAGCACCAGCTTCACTGCCGCTCCTCACTGAGGTTTCGAAAAGTGGCTTTCTCGTAGCCTCTCTCCAAACCTTGGTAATCCAACAAGCGGTGATAAAGTCCCTCCACTCCTCCCCGGACATGATCCCCTGCCCATGAAAATCATCCTCAAAAATCTCGATACAGCGCCCATTTTCACCATATTCCCCTTGCCTCGGAGGCCTCTCTTTGGCAACCACCTTCTGCACTGGTTCAATCAACCTCCAAACACCATGCTCCGAGCCGCCCTCATCAATCTGTATCTTGATAAAAATCTCGACTTTGGCCCCAGGGGCTTGAGTTTTATACTCGACATTCCAAACGCCACCGGATATCCACCCGCTGACAAAAGACATCATACCAATCCCATATGCCCTGACATCTTTGCCGTAGCGAAAGCACTGAAGATGGTAATCAGAGCCAACAGGCGCCTTCGTGATCTCGTACAAAATATGGTCTTTGTCAATCATGCTTGTGCGGGAAGAACGAGCCAATTCACGGTGGGACATGACCTCAGGGGTTCCCTCCGATGCAGCGTAAGCATTCAGGTGAATCTTCATACCCCCCGAGGAGATGGATTGAGGAAGACGGTATATCGGATGTGATGGGCCGGTTTGCAGAATTGCCGGCGGGGGCTGGTGTTGAGGAATGACATTTCCTTGATGTGCTTGATCGGGAGCTGTGATGTCGATCCTAACGGATCCATCAGAGAATGGAGTCGTCGTGGTTGGGTAGATGATTGAAAGGGAAATTTCTAGAGCGAGGGGAGACATCTTGGCTATTTTGGTGACGGTAATAAAGATGGCGGGCCTATTGATCCGTTGGGAGATGTTGAAACGTCACCCCGACAAATCGGGAAAAAGCTTATGTATAATACCAAGGAGCCGCATCGGCCTTGTCGCTAATTATCAGATCTTGAGCCCATCTGGATGGTCACCGGGCTATAACTTACGATACAAGCCGTAATACTGGGCACGGCAAACTACTACAGTCGCATCCGCAAAGTTCTCATACCCTGGTTGGTATCAGTACTTGGCTTGGCTATCCCAAAGGTATTCTTATGTAGTGTACATAGTTAGCAAGCATAATAATCATGACTC
>Ga0307507_10011468_pt1 | contig 11170 bp, 4 predicted proteins | sample 7_EM_MG_FD_207223 | JGI IMG/M metagenome (GOLD analysis project Ga0307507, IMG submission 207223) | Populus trichocarpa ectomycorrhiza microbial communities from riparian zone in the Pacific Northwest, United States - 7_EM | ecosystem: Host-associated > Plants > Roots > Unclassified | place... | reverse complement strand
CGCACGTGCTGCCCGTGCACGCGCTGTCCGTGGTCAGCCACGAGGAGTTCTGCGACGCGCAGGACATCCTGCGGCCGGAGCGGGGCGGCGGGGGCGTGCTGCGCTCGGCGTACACGAACAAGATGAACGAGGTGAAGCCGCACCGCGCCTGGGCCGAGCGGACCATGCTGCGGGCCGAGATCTTCGGGGTCGCACGCGAGGACGTCGGCTTCGTGGAGCTGCTCGCCGCCGGAATCCCCGGCTGAATCGCAAGGGACGTATGAACAAGGCAGTGAACGACGGGGTCTGGTCGGGCAGTTGGGTCGCGGAGCGGCTCGGTGTCGGGCTGGTCGGCGACCCCGAGCTGACCGACCTCCTGGGACTCGCGCTCCGCCGCAACCCCAAGCGGGCCCACCTGCTGGTGTCGAACGTGCTCGGCAAGCACGTCCCCCAGTCGCCGTCGATCGTCTACGGCTACGGCTTCACCCTGGGCCGCCGGGTTCGCGAGCTGCTGGGCGCGGAGGAGTCCGCCCGGGCGGTGGTCCTCGGCTACGCGGAGACGGCGACGGGCCTGGGCCACGCGGTGGCCGACGGAATCGCGGTCGCCCCCTACCTCCACTCCACCCGCCGCCCGGTCCGCGGCGTCGCCACGGCGGGCGGCTTCGAGGAGTCCCACTCCCACGCGACATCCCACCTCCTGCTGCCCGAGGACCCTGAACTCCTTGCGGGCGAGGGCCCGTTGGTCCTGGTGGACGACGAGTTCTCCACCGGCAACACGGTCCTGAACACGATCCGCGACCTGCACGAACGTTATCCGCGGGACCGGTATGTGGTCGTCGCCCTGGTCGACATGCGCTCGGCGGCGGACGCGGGCCGTCTGGACGAGTTCGCGGCGGAGATAGGCGCGAGGGTCGACCTGGTGGCAGCGGCATCGGGCACGGTGAGCTTGCCGGAGGGGGTGCTGGAGAAGGGGCAGGAGTTGGTGGCGCGGTACGAGACCGGTAGTCGGCTGCCTGCAGCCCCCACCGGCCCGCAGTCGACCCACAACCGAATCACCCGAGTCGAACTCCGCTGGCCCCACAACCTCCCCGACGGCGGAAGACACGGCTTCACCCCCCAACATCGAATACGCCTGGAACACGCCCTCCCCGCAATGGCAGCCCGCCTCGCAGAGGCACTCCCCGCCGACGCCCACCGCGTGCACACCCTCGGTTTCGAAGAGCTGATGTACGCCCCGTTGAGGCTGGCCCGTGAGCTGGAGCAGGTCGTCGATGCCGACGTGACCTACTCCACCACCACCCGCTCACCCGTCCTCGCCGTGGACGACCCGGGCTACGCGATCCGCACCCGCCTCACCTTCCCGGCCCACGACAACCCCGCCGACGGCCCCGGCGACCGCTACGCCTACAACATCGCGGGCGTCGGCTTCGACGCCGTGGTCGCGATCATCGACTCCCGCGCGGACACCCCCGAACTGCACGGCCTGCTCGCCCAGTTGGCCGCGCACACCCCGCACGTCATCCTCGCGGTCGTCCCCTCGTACGTCCCCGAAAGGCCCCCCATGCTCCCCGAGCCCCTCCGCGGCCCTGCCTTCTCCTCGTACGCGCCCGAAGAGGTCGGCTGGCTGCTCCAGGACCTCTCGGACGTGACGCTGGAGGCGCCGGTCGAGGAGCGCGAGGAGGCCATCCAGAGCGGCGGGGCGCACTACGCGGAGTCGCTGCCGGTGGAGTACCAGCCGAGCGAGCAGTACCAGGAGCTGTTCCACACCGCGCTGGACGAGGCGGCGGGCCGGCTCGCGCTGGCCGTCGGCGCCGTGACCGAACTCGTCCTCGCCGAGCGTTCCCCGCACCCCGTGCTCGTCTCGCTCGCCCGCGCCGGCACCCCCGTCGGCGTCCTGATGCGCCGCTGGGCCCAGCACCGCCACGGTCTCGACCTGCCGCACTACGCCGTGTCGATCGTGCGCGGGCGCGGTATCGACGCCAACGCGCTCCGCTATCTCGCCGCCCACCACGACCCCGCCGACGTCGTGTTCGTCGACGGCTGGACCGGCAAGGGCGCCATCACCCGCGAACTCGCCGACGCGATCAGGGAGTTCGAGGAGTCCGACGGCATCACCGGCTTCGACCCGGAGATCGCGGTGCTCGCCGACCCGGGCTCGTGCGTGAAGACGTACGGCACCCGCGAGGACTTCCTCATCCCCTCCGCCTGCCTCAACTCGACCGTGTCGGGGCTGATTTCGCGTACGGTCCTGCGCTCCGACCTGGTCGGCCCGCACGACTTCCACGGCGCGAAGTTCTACCGCGAACTCGCCGGCGTGGACGTCTCGGTGGACTTCCTGGACGCCGTGGCCGCACGCTTCCCGGAAGTCACGGACGCCGTGGCGACACTCGCCAAGGAACTGCTGGCCGCCGACCGGACCCCAACCTGGGAGGGCTGGGCGGCAGTTGAGCGGATCAGCGAGGAGTACGGCATCCACGACGTGAACCTCGTCAAGCCCGGCGTCGGCGAGACCACCCGGGTGCTGCTGCGCCGGGTGCCATGGAAGATCCTCGCGCGGGCCGGTGCGGGTGCCGACCTCGACCACGTCAGGCTGCTCGCCGAGCAGAGAGGCGTGCCCGTCGAGGAGGTGGCCGAACTGCCGTACACCTGCGTGGGGTTGATCCACCCCAAGTACACGCGGGGTGCCACCGGCGCTGACGGCAAGGCGGTGGCGGTCTGATGCCGGTACTCGTCGCGAGCGACCTCGACCGTACGCTCATCTACTCCTCGGCCGCCCTCGCGCTGACCATGCCGGACGCGCGGGCGCCTCGGCTGCTCTGTGTCGAGGTGCACGAGAGCAGGCCGCTGTCCTTCATGACGGAGACGGCGGCCGGACTCCTCACCGAAATCGGCGAACTCGGTGACGCGGCCGTCTTCGTGCCGACCACCACCCGCACCCGCAAGCAGTACCAGCGCATCAATCTGCCGGGCCCGGAGCCGAAGTTCGCGATCTGTGCCAACGGCGGCCACCTCCTCGTGGACGGCGTGACCGACGAGGACTGGCACGCCCGGGTACAGGCGAAGCTGGCCGCCGAGTGCGCGCCGCTGGAGGAGGTACGGGACTATCTCGCCACCTCCGCAGACCCGGCCTGGGTGCGCAAGCACCGCGTCGCCGAGGACCTCTTCGCCTACCTCGTCGTCGAGCGCGAGCTGCTCCCCGAGGAATGGGTGAAGGAGCTCGCGGTGTGGGCGGAGAACCGAGGCTGGACGGTGTCCTTGCAGGGCCGCAAGATCTACGCCGTACCGAAGCCCCTCACCAAGAGCGCGGCCATGCGCGAGGTGGCCCACCGGACGGGTGCCACCCTGGCCCTCGCAGCCGGCGACTCCCTACTGGACGCCGACCTCCTGCTAGCAGCAGACAAGGCTTGGCGCCCAGGCCACGGAGAGTTGGCGGACGAGGCCTGGACGGCCCCCAACGTCACGGCCCTACCCGAGCGAGGAGTGCTGGCGGGCGAGCGAATCCTGCGGGAGTTCTTGACGCAGTCCCGCACAGTCGCCCCTTAAGGGGCGCGGGGAACTGCGCGCCCAGCCACAGCGGACCCGCACCCGACAAGGCACAGGGCTCGCCTAGCCGCAGCACCCGCCACCACAACAACCGCCCCCGCCACCAGCTCCGGTCGCGGGGGCGGAGGACGTACCGCCCACCGCAACAGCCGACAGAAGCTTCACCGTGTCGGAGTGCCCCGCAGGGCAGTCCGCCGGCGCGGAGGACTCCGCCATCGGCCGACTCAGTTCGAACGTGGATCCACAGGTGCGGCAGCGGTACTCGTAGCGGGGCATGAGGACAGGCTAACGGGAGTGACGGGCACGGCGCTGGGTGTAGGAGATCCGTCAAGGGGCCAGGGGCCGTAGCCCCGGGGCATACAGGCCACGGGATTCTCTGACGCGTCCTCACTGCGGCTTCACAGGAACTTCTTTGCCCAGTCATAGCCTGGCGATGATCCGCCCTTTGTTTCGAGCGTGCATTTTTGACCCTACGCCATCAAACGCTTTGGATTTAATTGCCACCCGAGTGTGCATATGAGCTCAGCGATCATTTTTCGTCGTAATTGAGCAGTTTTGGCGGCCTGAAATGTGTCTAGACTGTGAAGATCCCGGCCGGTATCTCTTGTGTGGTTTTGGGCGCCGCCTGCGCCCTGACATACCAGAGGAGTCCCGTGACGACCAGTCGCATAGGCCATTTCCGGAGAAGACCCAACGGCAGACCCCTGTCGGTCTCACCTCGACAGGTGGCTACGGCCACGACACTGGTGCTGTTGCTCGTCGCCGAAGCGGCCGTAACGCTCTCGACCACTGGACAAGCCTTCGCCGTCCCCGCCCACAAGGCGCCCACCACCTCGGCGGCGAAGTCCCGCGCCGCCTCCGCCGGGCCGCTCTCGGCTCCTGACGCGGCGTCGGCATTCGCCACCGCCCGACTGCGTAAACGCAAGGTCGAGATTCTCGACCAACTCACGGACAAGACCACCACTTGGGCAAATTCGAATGGCACGGTGACCACCCGGTCATATGCGGCGCCGATTCGCTTCCAGCGAGCCGGAAAATGGGTTGCCGTCGATACGACCCTGCATATGAATGCCGATGGCGATGTGACGCCCAAGGCCCAGCAGAATGGCCTGGTTCTCGCGCCCGGTGGCAAGAATGCCGTGCTTGCCGGCATGGGAGCGGGCAAGCACCGGCTGGCGGTCGGCTGGAAGGGCACGCTTCCCAAGCCGTCCCTCAAGGGCACCACCGCCACCTACGCGAACGTCACACCGGGCGCCGATGTGACCGTAGAAGCGACGCGGACCGGCTTCGAGGAGAACGTGATCCTCAAGTCGCGCCCCAAGACCGGTTACACGGTGACCATTCCCGTGTCCGCGAAGGGGCTGACGGCCAAGCAGCGCAAGAACGGCTCGATCACCTTCACCGACGCCCACCACAAGGTCGTCGGCACCATACCGGCGCCGGTGATGTGGGACGCCCAGGTCGACGCGAAGTCCCTGGAGCACCCGCACCGCGCCCGGGTGAAGATGACGATGTCCCAGACCGGCGACACGGTGGATCTCACCCTGACCCCGGACGCGAAGTTCCTGGCCGACCCCAACACGCAGTACCCGGTCACCGTCGACCCCTCCACGAGTCTTTCTCCCCTGCTGGACACGTTCGTGGAGAACACCGACACGGCCCCCGAGTACACGTCCACCGACCTGAAACTGGGCACTTACGACAGCGGCACGGACGTCGCCCGCTCGTTCCTGGAGTTCCCGGTCCTCCAGCTCGACAACACGCAGATCCTGTCCTCGTCGCTGAACCTGTACGAGTACTGGGCCGGTGGCTGCGTCCAGTCGCCGTGGGAACTGTGGGAGTCCGGAGAGTCCTCCACGGACACGGTCTGGTCGAACCAGCCGGTGTGGAAGTCGACGTACGCCACGACCTCCCAGACCAAGGGCTACTCCAGCGACTGCACGACCTCCAGCGCGGAGGGCTGGGTCTCCATCGACCCCTCGACCTTCCTCCAGTACGCCGGTGACAACGGCTACGACGTCGCCTACATGGGCCTGAGGGCGTCCGACGAGACGGACAGCAACAGCTGGAAGCGTTTCTACTCCGCCAACGCCTCCGCCAACGTGCCCTACCTGTCGGTGACCTACAACTCGTACCCGATGCCGTCCGCCCCCACCGTGGCGCCCGGTGTCTCCTCGGTCTCCGGCTCCACCACGACTCTCTACACCAACACGACCACCCCGCAGCTCCAGTCGACCGTCACCGACGCCGACGGCGGCAACGTCATGACCCAGTGGAACGTCTACGACACCACCGGCGGCGCCAACACCAAGGTCATCTCCAACCTCAACGGCAGCTGGACCGCCTCCGGCGGCATCTCCAGCGCCTCCGTCCCGTCCGGAACACTGGTGAACGGCCACACCTACACCGCGTGGCCCTACGGGTACGACGGCTCCCTGTGGTCGCGTCAGACCGTCCCGAACGGACTGGTCTTCACGATCGACACCACCAAGCCCGGCGCGCCGACGGTCGCCTCCACGGACTACCCCTCCGGCGGCTGGGGGAAGGGCGCCGGACAGAGCGGCGCGTTCACCATCACCCCGCCCTCCGGCGGCACGGACACCTCCGGTGTCGTCTGGCAGCTCGACTCCGGGGCCCAGACTCCCGTGGCGACCACCGGTAGCGCCGTGAGCGTCAACGTCACCCCGGCCGCGGACGGCCCGCACACCCTGACCGTCTCCACCCGCGACAACGCCGGCAACCTGTCCGCGTCGACGGTCTACAGCTTCAACGCGGGTAACGGCGCCGTCACCTCGCCCACCGACGGCACCAGGACCGCGCGGCGTGTCACGCTGACCGCCGCCGCGGCGTCATCGACGTGGCAGTCGGTGAAGTTCCAGTACCGGCGATCCGCGACGGACAGCTGGACGACCATCCCGGTCGGCGACGTGACGTCCGGCGGCAACGCGGTGAGCAGTTGGCCGGTGGCCGTCACGAGCGGTGCCAACTCCCCGCTCGTCTGGGACGTCTCCAGCACCTTGGGCGACGACGGCTCGGTCCAGGTCCGTGCCGAGTTCACGGACACTTCCTCGGCGAGCCACGACACCTCCGCCGTCACCGTCACCCTCGACCGCGCGGCCACCCAGACCGCCAGCGCCGCGGTCGGGCCGGGCACGCTCAACTTGTCGACCGGCAACTACACCCTGTCCGGCCCGGAGACCTCCGTCTTCGGCATGTCGGTCGCCCAGACACTCGATTCCCGCACCCCCCAGGGGACCCCGCCGGCCGGTCAGATCGCGCCGTTCGGGCCCGGCTGGCAACTGGCGGGCGCTTCCGCGACAGCGATGACGGACTTCACCGAGATCCGTCCGGTGACCTCCACCGCCGTGCAACTCGTCGGCTCGGCCGGCTCGCAGATCTCGTTCACCAAGACCAGCAGCGGGTGGACCCCGGAGCCCGGCGCCGAGGCGTACACGCTCACCTACAGCAGCTCCGCGGACACCTACACGCTGACCGACACCGCGGGAACGACGACGGTCTTCGCCAAGTCCTCCACCACGGCGGGTGTGTGGGCTGTCGCTTCGTCGAGCCCGGCGGGCAGCGGCACCTCGGTGCGCTACCGCTTCGACGCCGTGACCAGCGGCGGCACCACTTCGATGCGGCTGGCGCGGATGGCCGCGCCCACGTCCGCGATCTCCGACACCAACACGTCCTGCCTCACCCCGACGACGCCGGCGGTGGGCTGCCGGGTCCTGCAACTGAGCTACGCCACCGCGACCACCGCGACGGGCACGACCAGCGGTACGTTCGGCGACTACGCCGGCCAGGTCAACATGATCGTCATGTGGGCCACCGACCCGGCCACGGGTGCGGAGACGTCCAAGGTCGTCACCCAGTACGCGTACGACTCCACCGGTGCCCTCCGTCAGGTGTGGGACCCGCAGATCACGCCCAGCCTCGTGACCGCGTACACCTACACCTCGGCCGGCCGGGTGGCCACGCTCACGCCTCCGGGCCAGCTCCCCTGGACGTTCACCTACGGCACCGCGGGCACCAACGGCGACACCAACGCGGGACGCCTGCTGAGCGTCTCCCGCCCGACCCTGACCCCGGGCTCCGCGTCGTCGACCAACGGCACGGCAACCACCACCGTCGTCTACGACGTGCCCCTCACCACCTCGGCGGGCGGCCCCTACGCGATGAGCGCTTCGGACGTGGCCTCCCTGGCCCAGGCCGACGCGCCGACCGACGGCACGGCGATCTTCCCCGCCGACCAGGTGCCCACCTCCAACACCGGATCCGGGAACCTCACCTCCAGCTCCTACGCCCGCGCCACGATCCACTACCTCGATGTCAACGGGCGCGAGTCCAACACCGCTTCCCCCGGTGGGCACATCACCACCACCGACTACGACGCCGTCGGGCACCCCGCTCGCCAGCTCAGCGCCGCCAACCGTGAACTCGCCCTGGCCGCGAGCACCAACACCGAGCTCAACGTGCTCGGACTGGCGGCGATGACCACCGCGCAGCGTGCCGGCCTGCTGTCCTCGGTGAACGTCCTCGACAGCAGCGGCCAGCTCCTGACCGACACCTACGGCCCGCTGCACCAGGTCACTCTGGAGCACGCGTTGGCCGCCTCGGGTACCAGCGCCGCCCGTGCGGCCGGCTCCGTCGTCGCCGCGCGGACACACACCCACAACACCTACGACGAAGGTCGTCCCACCGACGGCTCCGCGAACGCGTCCGGCCTGGCGACCACGTCCGTCACCGGCAGCACCGTCGCGGGCTATGCCACGGACGCGGACACACGTACCACCAAGACCACCTACGACTGGACGCTGGGACAGGAGACCAAGAGCACGGTCGACCCGACGGGCCTGGCGATCGCCACCGCGACGGGGTACAACTCCGCCGGCAAGGTGACCTCCAACTCCCAGCCGTCCTCCACCGGTTCCGACGCCGGCGCCACCACGACCACCTACTACACCGCTACCGGAAGCAGTCCCTGCGGAGGCCACCCCGAGTGGGCCGACATGGTCTGCCAGACCGCCCCCGCCGGCGCCATCACCGGTGGTGGCTCCAACCCGAGCCAGCGGGCCACCACGACGACCACGTACAACCTGTACGGCTTGCCGAGCACGATGACCCAGACCGCCAACGGCGTCACCCGCAGCACCACCGTCACCTACGACGCGGCGGGTCGCAAGAGCACGCTCGCGGTCTCCGGCGGTGTCGGCCAGGCCGTGCAGACGACGACCACGACGTACAACACGAGCAACGGCCTGCAGGCCAAGGTCTCCACGCCGGACGGCGCCTCGGTCACCATGAGTTACGACCAACTCGGCCGTGCGATGTCCTCGACCGACGCGGACGCGAACACCTCCACCGTCCAGTACGACGCCCTGGACCGACCCACGCAGACCAGCGACTCGGCGCCGTCGACCACCACCTACACCTACGACACCAGCAAAGACCCGCGCGGTGTGCCGACGACGCAGACCGACTCCAAGGCCGGGGCCTTCAGCGCCACTTATGACGCCGACGGCAACGTGAGCACGGAGTCCCTGCCGGGATCGATCACCCTCAAGATCGCCACGGACGAGACCGGGCAGGCCACCTCCCGCGTCTACACCGACGCGAACGGGAACGTGCTGCTCTCCGACCAGGCGGGATACTCCGGAACCGGGCTGGAGGTCAGCCGGGCCCAGTCCACCACCGGAGGCCTCGGCGTCAACAACACGTACGCCTACGACGCCGCGGAGCGCCTCTCGGACGTCAGCCAGACCGTCCTCACCACCAGCGCCACCACCGGCGCGACCAGTACCTGCACCACGCGGCACTACGCCTTCGACAAGGACTCCAACCGCACGGGCCTGACCACGGCCGTCGGCGCCGCCAAGGCGGCCTGCCCCACCAGCGGTGGAACCACGGTCAGCCACAGTTACGACAGTGCCGACCGTGTGGTCGACAGCGGTTACACCTACGACGCCCTCGGTCGCACGACCGCCGAGCCGAGTGGGACGACGACCGCGTACTACGCCAACGACCTGGCCTACCAGCAGACCTCCGGCACCAGCCGCGTCACCTGGCAGTTGGACCCCCTGGGCCGCAACCGGTCCTACACGTCGGAGACCAACACAGCCGGAAGCTGGGCCCAGACCGCGGCCCGCACCAACCACTACGACGGCACCTCGGACTCGCCTTCCTGGACCAGCGAGAGCACGAGCGCGTACACGCGCAACATCAACGACATCGCCGGAGACCTCAGCGCCGTCTACTCCTCGGCGAAGGGCGACATCCTGCTGCAACTCACCAATCTGCACGGTGACGTCAACATCGTGCTGCCCATCAACGACAACGCCACGCCGGTCCTGGTGATGGTGGCCGACGAGTTCGGCAATCCGCTCACCGGTACCAGCACCTCGCGCTATGGCTGGCTGGGCGGCAAGCAGCGCTCCAGCGAGACGCCCTCGGGCGACATCCTCATGGGCGCCCGCCTGTACAACCCGTCACTCGGCCGCTTCCTCCAGACCGACCCGGTCTTCCAGGGATCTGCCACCGCCTACGACTACGTCAACCAGAACCCCACCACGGGCTTCGACCTGGACGGCACCCGGGGCAACCGCAACGGCATCTACTGCTCCCGGTCCGGCCGTTGGAAGACGTGCGACCTGTACCTCAGTGAGTACCGGACCCGGATGCTCATCGACACCATGTGGGACGGTGTCGGAGCGGCCGGCGTGTGCGCGGCGGCGGGTGCGGCGAGCTTCGTCACCTTCGTCGGCGCTGCGGCCGGAGCGGTCTGCGCCGTCATCGGTGCGATCCTGGCGATGAGCGCGTACGCACTCAGCCATATCGATGACGCCGGGCACAACCGCGGTATCTACATCGAGATGTGGTTCTACCACTTCCAGTGGTGGTGGTTCGGATGGCACTACAGGTGGGTCCCGTCCGGGGGGTACGTCTGGCATCAGTGATCGTCCGGTCCTGCGGGGCGGGGGTGCGTCCCCCGCCCCGCAGGGCTCCGTTCCGGCGTTGATGAGAGGAGTGCAGATGGACAGTGCGACGACGCTCGTGCTGTGGATCGTTTTGGCCATGCTGGTCGCCGTGGGGGTGGCCGGCGGGGTCGGTCTGGTACGGGACCGGGAGGCGCCGCCCGCTGCCGCGGGCCTGCGCAATCCCCGTCTGGTGCAGATGGTGTTGGGCCTGTGGGGACTGCTGACGATCCTGCCCAGGCTGCTCGGTGTCGCCCCCGCGGTCGGGCTGCTGCTGACCGTCGTGGGCCTGGTGCCGCTGGTCACCGTGCTTGTGCTGGAGGTCAGGGCGCGGCGGCAGCATCGTTGACGAGGACTCAGGTCGACATCCCCGCACGGGCTGTCGTGCGGCAGGTTCGTACTGACCCTGCCGCACATCCCGAACACCGCTCGGTCTCTAGGGACGGTTGCAGTCGTAGAGCGTGAAGCTGCCGCCGGTGCGGCGGCCGTAGGAGGCGGGCGGGATACGGGTGCAGTGGGACTTCACCCAGGTGGTGGCGGCGGTGGTGGGGCGCTGGGTGGTGAGCAGTGCGTAGCGCACCTGGTGGGCCGTGACGAGGCTGCCGAGCTGCTGGGTGGTGGGGAAGGGGGTGTTGCCGGTGAAACCGCCCATGACAAGGACGGGCTCGGACTTC
>Ga0307507_10011467_pt1 | contig 11170 bp, 11 predicted proteins | sample 7_EM_MG_FD_207223 | JGI IMG/M metagenome (GOLD analysis project Ga0307507, IMG submission 207223) | Populus trichocarpa ectomycorrhiza microbial communities from riparian zone in the Pacific Northwest, United States - 7_EM | ecosystem: Host-associated > Plants > Roots > Unclassified | place... | reverse complement strand
TTTTGTAAAAGTGAAGATTTATAGGCCAAATATATATAGAATATAAATATACACCACAACTTTTAGTCATGTAATATACCTGGAGTTTACATGACTAATAGTCTGTTACCTATGGCTGACTGAAGTGGGATGCAAGCCACAATAACTTGGACCAAATTATTGTAAAAAAATTGTAAAGAAATTTCAAATAATTTTATAGTAACATTGTCTAAAAAATTGTAAAATTATTGTGACTTTTCTTTAATGAACAGTAGTATTATCTAAAGAAAAAAATCACAATAACTTTGCAATTTTCCAGACCTTGTTACTGTAAAAAAAATTGAAAATTTTTAACAATTTCTTTACAATAATTTGGTTCAAATTATTATGGCTTGCATCCAGTGATATGGAATCCATCTGGAAAGTCCATGGAATGATCTGGAAATTCCATGGAATCCATGAGCCATTCCATGGATTCCATATGGAATAACCCAGGGAGGGTAACATACTCTGAAAGGAGGGATATCAGATGGCCAACTCCCAGCTTATACCATTTCTTTGGCCTGTGCAAGAGCTGCAGTACACTCTAGATATCATGCCCAGGCAAAGTGCAGGCCTGTAGCTGAATGGTTGGTATAATTGGAATTGATATTCAGCTCTTCAACAAGATGCATCTGCAATGCTGGAGCTATTTTATCCTTTCCAATGAACCAGTGACCAGAAGAGGAACCTTGTTCAACAGCAGGCAGTATGGATGAGGAATGACCAGAAGATCTATGAGAGCCTGCATGAGAGCCAGAATGTGCATGAGAGACAGAATGTGCAGATACAGAGTGAGAACCAAGACTAGAACCAAGACAGCCTGCAAAACCAGGCAAGGATACTGAGAGACTTGGATCAAATGTAGTCTAGAAACCAGATTCTTAATTGAAATAATTCAAGAAAAGTCCAACAAATAACTTACACCCAAAATATGAATAAACTTTCTGTTTTGCTCATCATCCAACCACTCCACATAGTCTTCATCAGTTGGTTGGTGCTTCATAATTGATTCATAGTGTCCTTGGATACTCCAGCCCTCTTCTTCATATTTAAATAGGTGATAGGCAGGTCCTATGTAAAGTGGTTAATAGATGTTCACCAGAAAATTAAGCAAACTTACATCAAATAGGTGAATAGTCTCAGGATCCACAACTAATAACATCTTAAATAGTTTGGCACTTGCTGATATCATGGACATTAGTGATAAAGGATGACTGCACAATGTCAACATCAGGTGGTTTGAGGTTTGAGATATAAAAGTGAACCTTTCTCTTGATTGGTTTCTGGGCTATAAAATGTCCGTCTCTTCCCAGACTTCATTGGCATCACCTATGTTCATGGCATTGCCCAGGGCCTTACCCTGAAAGACTCTACCAGTTGAACATGATGAGCCATTGATACACATTGCATGGGGATGAACATGAAAGTGCACAAAAACGCGAAACAAGGATCAAGTGCCTTGGGAAAAACCCTAAACACCTAACACTCACTCACTAACACACACACACACTATCACAATCTCGGTACAAGAGTTCAGGGCCTTTGATATTGAAAAATATCACTTGTGTTCTCAAAAGTCTCAATAGTATTGTTTAAAATACAAGTTTTGATGTATTTAATCGCAAATCGTAGTCCTAAGACTTTGAAAACAATGTAACACGAAGGGTGTGGTATAGGATAATTAGGTAGAATGAAGTTCTGACTTTTCTGGGGCTCTTGACTTTCAAATCCCAAGTCTGTTCCAAACTCTCAATTTAAAATGTCTTCAAGCAAGTTGACTCCCAAGTGTGCTGGCTTCGTTCACATTGTACTATCTGACCACGAAGTAACCTCCTTATTGTATACAATTGCCCACCTCCTAAGTCTCTACTTGGAGTGCAGCTAACTGGTCAACGTGGGATGATTCCTTGCATTTTGACCTATTTGCACACTCCTTAAATACAAAAATCCTTATCTACACATTTACATGTGTTTCTTTGGTATACAAATGTGAAAGCCGAATAACCGAGTCATTTTACTAGGGTATCATAATATTTTATAGTCTCTTTTGAGGGACACTACAAGTTTTGTGGTGTATTCATGGAACGCATCAGTATTGATGTGCATGCGGTAATAGCATGGGGGTACAAACTTTTCTGTGCTCGAATTCACGTCCTGTATATGAAAAATCATCTGTAATGGAAAGAAGAGAATGCTTAACAAGAGATCCTTTGCTCCAATCTTTTAGTGAAGGATCAAAAGGTGCTTGTCTAATTTTCTGAAGTTCAGTGGCCAAAGAAGGAGGAGGATCTACAACGCTTAGGACAGAAAGATCGTCAGCGATAGACATGGTGTGAAATGAGGTGTAAGGAGTGTGGGAGGTTCTTCGCATAGTCAACAAAAGATCTTGGAAAAATTTGTTGTCAAGGCGTGTTGGCTGGAAGGCGTGAAGCGACTCTGAGGATAAAAAGTTTGTAAGTGATGAAGAAGAAAGGGAGGAATAGTTGAGGAAAGCTGAGCCCATAAACTTATCCAAATATTCTTCTGCGTCTTTGTCTTCAGAATCCTCGGGGGCACACTTTCATCGAGAAAGTCCATCAACACCTGCATGAGATTGTGCCAGGACATGATTCATCACGTAGTCGAATAAGGCAATGTATGAGATCCAACGTGTCATAGGCGCATTTGGAAGGTCCGGCTGCTTTACCATCTCAATTAAAAACTTCGCGTCAATGTCGATACAGATATGAATTCCCCAAATGCGATGTCGAAGGTCTTTGACTGCTCTAAATATGCCATAAAGTTCCAATTTTGCCTGAGAATATCGTGATTCAGCATCGTTAAAAGTACAAGATCCAAAGATCACCGGGTGTTTTTCTTTTTCAATGTTCTGAAATAAAATCCAACCTGTACCGTTCTGGCAAGAGTCAACAGCGATGATAATGAGTCCATGATCCGAGGCCCGAGGCAATTTATCTTGATGTGAAAGAAGCTTTGCAGCGCCATAATCTAGCTTTACGAGCACAGGCGCTGTCGAAACAAGATGCTTGAGTTCATTTTGAGCTGCTTCTGCTTCTTCTGAAAAGAACTGTCATTGCACTGCGGTTTTAGTGAGGAGTGTGAGTGGTTTTTGGTGACACTCGTTAATGGTCCCCAGTTCAGAATTTTTGTTACCAGACCATGTTCGAGGTGCCATCCGTCTTTTGAAATGATTGTCCCAATGATATGTAAGCGAGGGGTGGCAAGAACTAACTTCTTTCCAGAAGCGGTGATACCTGATTTTATAAAGTGCATCAGAAATCTGTCGAAGGTGGAAGCATATTCGTAAATGTAGCACCTGATGCCAGGGGCAATCTCAGCCTCGTTGTACATGGACGTGGGACCTTTCAATCCCACATCATCAACAAACACATTCCCGTTCTTGGGTATTTTGTCTTGCAACACGTGAGTCGTACAGTGCTGAAATTCTGGCAACGAATTAGTTGTGCCTTGAGGCAGTACACACGAACGGAGGGGTCCCAACAAGCAACTGAATGTCGTGAGAGACCTTGAGGCTACTGCTAGCTTTCATCCATCGTAGCCTGAAAACAAGTCTGCCAGTCCATAGATAACATGGCCAACAAAGCTTTCTGTGAAGTCATCAGTTCTAGGAGGTAAACCTGCATCACGCACTGTTACTTGATTGAGTTCTTGGACATCCACTACTAAACGGATTCCTCCTTTAGGCTTGCTAACAGTGAAAATTCTTGAATGATAAGACACTGTAGAGTACTTGTATTTTCCTGCCACTTTTTGATTGAGGAGCATTTGACATACGGTATCTTCAATGGACTTTGGGATGTGGATAGGAGCTTGAACCCATGGGATGTGTTCGATTACCAGTATTTCGTAGTCTGGGAAGTATTCGTCAGAGAACGTCCCTCACTCGGAATCTTTGAAAGCTAAAGCCTGTTGTCTTGTCTGTAAAACAAAAACCAACAGGTCAATTTCTCGAGGTTTTAAGAATCCTTGGGGTACACTTGTCAAAATTTTCTCTAAGCGATCGAGAGAGAGGCGCTGTGTTGGAACAAAATCTTGAAGAGATGGAGGATCTAAAGGAAGTGGAGGCAGTGAGGGTATTATTACAGGGCGAAACACTTGCCCAGCTGGATCTGGCATGTAACTTGGAACAGGTCGAACTTTCTTGTCAATGGTCTTGTATTTTGTTCGCGTCTGAAGGGGATTCGATTCGTAGATGAGGGCACGTCGGGTCCAAGGGGTAAGAAGCGGTCTGGAAGTTCTAGGCGAGCAATGAGCAATATTCTGCAAAATCAAATCATAAGTTTTTGGAGGTTCTAAGTCGGAAACGAAAGAAGGAGAATCAAAGCCGTAAGTTCCCATCATTGCATGAAGCGAACGCCCAAGGGTCGGAACAGACATGTCCTGGTCAAGTCCAGGCTTGGGATACACGTCTGTCCTTATTTTCCCAAGTCAACGTCATCAACTTCTTCAATTTTTGTACAATGGTCGAGGTTGAGCATAGCTGCGTTATGAGGAGCGCCTGGGGTACAAAGAGGAATGAGAATAGAAGGGCCTTGTTGAGATCCATCAGTTTTATCACCATCACCATCTTGCCAAATGCGCATGTTCATCGATCCTTGACGAGTATACTGAATCGTTGCTGAGTACCATTGAAGCCAAGGTTGGCCCAGTATGATTTCTTGTTTCCCAGTGCCTTCTCGACTGATGAACATGTGATGGTCGAACCTTCATCCAGAAATCTTAATTTCGGCATCACGAACGCAACCGCCAAGAGGAACAGGTCGTCCATTAATCCCTTTGAGAGACCAACGTGTTCCGTCGAGGTCTCAGAATCATATCCTCCAACCAACTCCGAGGACAAAATTTCTTCCTCCGCCCATTCGGCCTCCTTGAGTACCTCCACGATGTTTGCCACTACAGGTTTAGAAACATATTCTCGACGCGTCTTCGTCATGTTGCTGACTGATTTTTGTAGAAAGGCTGAAATCGCGAGAAGAAAGCCTAGTTCAAGATGAACCAATGTTTTGTTGACTTTCTCTCAAACAATTTTGTCTAGATCATACATTTCTTGAATGTCCGACGTGAAATGATATGATGGAGCCGACTTAGCTTTGGTATTTGCCTCCTTCATCTCTACATCTTTGTCCTTTGATGGCACGACGCGACAGTTTTTGAAAGCATCTTCTGTATTGACTGCGGGAGGTCGCAAATTGAACGCCTGAGGTGTTGACTGTACTGCGGGAGGTCGTAAATTGAAAGCTTGAGGCATTGACTGTACAGGAGCATTTGCAGGCCTAAGGTTACTAAGCATTGGAATGGGAGTTTTATATTGATTCTCTTTTGGCTTAGGAACAGACTTAGCTTTGGTTTGCTGCTTCTCAGGGCATTTGATAGGGTCAAAGTGTGTTTCCTTGTCTTTTTGAGAACGAGTAACAGCTAGTGTGGAAGAGGGGGATGCCCGCCATTCGGGAACGACAGAGGAAGGCGAAGCATTGAAGACTTCAGAGGTCAGAACCTCTTCACCATCAATCAACAGACCGGCGTAGTTGGCCATATGGGGAGGTAGGTCTCTAGAAACCTCCCGGGCCTTACCTTTTAAATGACTTGAGGCGGCGTTTTGTTCTCGTAAAACCTTTGCAACTCCACCATCGCTTCCAAAAGCGCGAGGAAGTTCTGACCCATCAGGGCGTGCTAACCTACCAAGGGGGGTGTAAGCAACTAAACCTTCTTTAATACATACCTCGACTTCTGGACAGAACTTTAGGCCAAGCCTATGTGTCATCTTATCGCAAAAGAAACATCTGGCTTCTCTCATGATTTGTTGGTTAGTCAGATTGGGATTTGGAGTTATATTGATGGAGCACAAAAACTCAGCATGGGCAAGTCTTAAGTCCTCCATCTGTTTTGTAAGGCAGTCTACTGGATTGAGGTCCACCGGTTCGACTATCGGTGCTGCAGGAACAGTCTTCTCGAAAGTCACCTTTTTCAAAGGCTTCTTCTTTTTCTTCGTCAAGACGACCTGGTCGATGTCCTCATCGGATTTACTCGAACTCGAATCTGACTCAGAATATAAGTCAACGCCTATGTATGTGGTCTTTGCGTCCAGGTCTTCATCGTCGAATTCCATCCTTAACAAGCTGAGGAGCATTGTAGTCGTTGGAGGTGAGGAAGTCTTGAGGTTCGTGGCTGGTATACATTTCTTGATTTTAGAATGCAACGATGTCGGAATTCCTCTGTAAAAACAAAGATGAACTTCATTAGCCCACATTTTATTAGGAGCCAAGTCAGCAGATAAAGATTGTCCAGATACACCCTCACCGCAACCCAGTCATCTCCAGACAGTAACAAAGACAAGCCAATAACCATCCGAACTTTTGAATGACAATATCTCAAAATGTAACCAGGTGAAAGTGTGTGTGAAATTTGAGCGCTATCTGCATGCTGTTCGAGTGCATCTAAGAAATCCGAAACGTGCTTCCCCTTAAACTTGGGAGCTCCTGGCATTCCCGGAGTAGGCATAGGGATGCCTAGCATAGCATTGAGACTAGTATCAGAAGAAGAAGGAATAACTGGTTGAACAGCAGACAATGAACGGTGTTCGTTGGTAGGACTCATGACGAAAGGTTAAGGAAAAAAAATAAAATGAAAAGAGGGAAAATTGAAACAGGAACTTAGCGTATATGTGGATGAATGAACAGTCTAGCATTGGGAACAACCGAGAACAGAAGACGTTGAATATATGCGCCTAAAAACAGAGTATTCAGCACAAGAGAAAATCAGGGTAACCATACCAAAGTGCGAATCAGGAGATTTATTGATTGTATGTGCCTAAAAACCAAGTTTTCAGCACAAGGGTGAAGATATGGAACGTACCAAACGAGTTTTTGATACTTGGTGCGAACATAGAACGGAAAACCAGACCCCTGTCTCGGTCACCACTGTGGAAGAACAAAAGTTCTTGACAGGAAACAAAAATCTGGTCGTCTACTTCGAAAGGAAGAACAAGGAGTAAAAAGATAAAAATGTCCACAAAAGAGTGAACGGATCTGGTACTCAGCGGTTGACAGCCGGCATAGCGTGCACGTGTTTTCTGGAGATCTTGAGGGTAGATGCTTGAAGGTGAGTGTCGAAGAAGTGGCATGAGAACTCAAGAGAGTCTTGAAGTCCGAAGTTGTAGTCATTCTTGAGGAAATACTTAAAAACTTGAAATCTTAAGGAGTGAGAGAAACTTTTTGAGAGGGAAGAATCTGCTCCATTCGCGAGGTGGGAGGACACCCTTAAATACAAAAAACAAACAATCACAAGGCATCTACACGTTCTTGCGTGCTGCCTTTCTCGAAGAATTCTAATTAAAAATAGAAGAGAAGAAAAGAAGTCGAGTAAAAATAAAAATAGCTCTTGACACATCCTGTCAAATCCTCCACCAAATTGTCGAACTAGGGATTGCTTGGGGAGTTATCATCGGTACGAGAGGCCAATTTACGTGTGCGACTGCCCCCTTCAGTGCGGGCTTCATAACCGATGACGTCTCGACCCTACCGTCTAGTTCTTGAATGTGGTTTTCATCTCGAAAAGAATCGTCATAAATAATAGAATCACAAAGAAAAAGATCAATAAAATAAAATAAAATCAAGGAAAAGAAAAGAATATTTTGAACGCACAGAGCCCTAACCGACCCTTCAAACGATAAGAGGGGGAGTTGATTAAAGAACTGCTGGTAATGATGTCATATGTTGAAGGCGTTTGCAGCAAGTAGCCGAGTGTGAGAAATAAGTCATGAGCTCGACGAGTCAAGCTTGTGATGAATTGATTTAAAGCTCCTATAAAAAAAAAAGAAAAATCTACAAAAATCTAAATGCATGAGAAACCAAAGAAAAAGGGAAGTGGCATGAGTAGACCACTCCGCACTTCCACAACGAGAAGCTAAGCCTTAGGAAATCACTTTAGCTTTCTTACCTAAAGAAAATAAAGACAATGTGCTATAAATGAGAAATATAAAAAGTGCATAGTTTACAAGCATTTAAGCCATGTACAGAAATTCCTGTGTGCACATCAAAAGTGATGCATGGTCAGCCACAACCATGTGAAAACACAAATTTAGAAAGAATACTGTTCCGGTTGCATGAACGCAATGGAATGTCTTCGTTCCATATGAAACTCATATGATAAAATAATTGAAGAGCATTCTCATGCTCCAAGCCATAAGATAAGAAGTTTTCTATTGAAAACTAACCTAGACACCCATAGGACGAATGGTTGATGGCAACACAGATCATCACATCAGCAAGCCTATCATTACTATGATGACATGTATCAAAATAGTAACCGAGGCCATTCAGAAGAAAAACATGAGAGATCAAGGAAAGATAAAAATAGCTATACCAGCTATCACTGCGTACACATCAATACTGATGCATTCATACAAACACTACAAAATCTGTAGTGTTCTTTGAGAAAGACTATAAAATACGTACAATACCCTAGTAAAATACTTTGGACATTCAGCTATTGAACGTTTGCTGTAGACAAACACATGTAAAACACATAGATAAGGATTTTAGGTATTTAAGGAGTGCACAACTAGGTCAAAATGGAAGAAATTATCCCACATTGACCCAGCTAGTTGCACTCCGAGTGGGGACTTGGGGGGTGGACAGTTGTAATGAGTTTTCTTCATGATTTAAGATAAAGTACTGTGTGAATGAAGCCAGTGTGCTTACATGTCAACATACTTTGTCTTTAGTAAGCTTAAGGTTTTAAAAGGATAAGAATTCTTGACAAGGCAGCGAACTTGTAAGGACAGTGTCAGATCGTATTGATATTTGTAAACGCTCAAGGGGGCTATACAGAGTCAGAAGTCTAAAAGTCTGTTGTTTTGTGCAAATTAAGGAAACTTGCCATAGAAGCCAGAAAGTTACCTAAGACAAGGTAAACAAAGCCATAAATTCATTCTAGCATGGCTAGTAAAATCTATAAATCACACCCAATTTAACAAACTCAAATCCAAGCCTTAGGGCTACCATGCGATTTTTATACACAAAAATTCGTAAACAAGTCAATAAAGTTAATTCTACTAAATAAAACATTTGGGTATTTTCTAATACCTTGAGAATCCCGAACTCGAAGCACTGTGCATGTATAGTGGGTGAAAGTGTGTTAAGGTTTTAAAAGTGTGTGTGTGTGTTGTTTAGGTGTGGTTCATGCACCTGTTCAGTCCACGTGTTGCATGCTTCCCCCTTTCCACATGCACCAGTCTTCTCATCTGGAGCCCACTGTGAGGGTTTCCATTTGTTTTGTTTCAAGAAATATACTTGAAAAATTTGTTAGCGAACGGCCTTGATTTAATTGAACTCCAGTTCGAATAATTCAAAAAAAAAAAAAACCAACACAAAAAGCCTAGTTTTTGCTATCAGGAACTAGCATAAAAAGTCATTTAACAATGGCACCCAAAGTCAGAGAGACAGCCAATTCTAGAAAAGCCAGAGAAGGCCCACAGTTGCCTTTACCACCTACATGGAGACCACGAAATTCTGCAGATCCTATTATGCAGAGATATCCGTTGAGGAAGGAAGTGCCACCCAAACCTTTTCCAGCCAGACCTACATAACTGACACCAATACTTTGAACTCAGCAGTCAGAAGAAATTTAATAAACATGGTTGAACCACGAAGTTCAAGCGCAGAAGAACCGACTGTCACCGGCAGGTCTTCACAAAAAACTATGCCCTTACCTGGTTCTAGAGGAGCTCCTTTCTTTGATAAGAGCAAGCCCATTGAGTTGCTCCAGTTCATAGATCAAATGGAAGATCTCTTTGAGGAATATGGTATTCGCAATGATCAAGATAAGAACAAGAAATTAGGCAAATACACTGATCAGCAAACAGAATTCAAATGGAAAGCTTTCAAAGAATTTGAGGATGGTGTTGATTTTGCTGAATTTAAGAAGGCACTGATTGATGACTATCCTGAGGCCCAAATGGCTGGAAAAGGAACCTTGACTGCATTGAAAAATGTATGCAGAGAAAACAGTAGACAGCTAGAAGGCGATTACGCACAATTAAAAACTTTAATTTGCAGTTTTAGAGCACAACAGAAGTTACTCCTAGTCCCACTGGTACTGGTGAGCAATAGAGTGCTTGTTGATATGTTCTTAGGCTGTTTAAGGGAGTCCTTTTCTTCTCAAGTACAGTCCAGTTTAAATATTGAACAGACTAGGGATCGGAAACAGAAAGATAAGGAGGATACCTCAGTCAGGTGACCTGAAGATCCATATGATATACAGATGTTATAGACATGGCTGAAACCATTGCTGGGTGTCTACGCGGAAATTTACATGACCAAGTGGTCATGGCTAGAAGCAATACTATGCAGGTGCAAACCGGTAGAACACTTCACGAGTGCGAGCATGCTATTAAAACGGAAAGTGATGAATTAGATTAATTAAGGAATATAACTGCAAATTTTGCAGACCAAGTTAAAATTGAACAAAAGCAGAACACAGAATTTCGAAATATAGTACAAAATATGCAGATTGAGATGAAGAAACTCTTACAGACTTTAGCTCAACAGCAACCAGGGGTCAGTAACCTGCAGACAAAACATGCGACTTACAAAATGACTTCAGATGGATGCTGGTACTGCAACAAACAAGGGAATTTCACTATGAATTGCCCACATAGAGAAGAACACCTTAATCAGAAGAAGATAAAGCTTCTGGGTCATAAGCTATACTTCATGCATAATAATACTGCAGTACCTAGGGGAAACAGCAAGAAGTCTTGTAAACAGATCGTTGAAGATACTTGCAGACACATCTCAGTTGCGCAAAATAATATGTTTGCAGAACCTGGGGAAGTCTATAAGCAGGAATCTGTCCCTGGTATTGATACGCATTGCACGGGGATGAATGTGAAAGTGCGCAAAATGCGAAACAAGGATCAAGTGCCTTGGGAAAAACCCTAAACACCTAACACTCACTCACTAACACACACACACACTATCACAATCTCGGTACAAGAGTTCGGGGCCTTTGATATTGAAAAATATCACTTGTGTTCTCAAAAGTCTCAATAGTATTGTTTAAAATACAAGTTTTAATGTATTTAATTGCAAATCGTAGTCCTAAGACTTTGAAAACGATTTAACACGAA
>Ga0307507_10011466_pt1 | contig 11171 bp, 8 predicted proteins | sample 7_EM_MG_FD_207223 | JGI IMG/M metagenome (GOLD analysis project Ga0307507, IMG submission 207223) | Populus trichocarpa ectomycorrhiza microbial communities from riparian zone in the Pacific Northwest, United States - 7_EM | ecosystem: Host-associated > Plants > Roots > Unclassified | place... | reverse complement strand
CGTTGCGCACGTTGGTCACCACGTAGCTCAAATTGCCATTGCGGAAGACGCGCGCATTGGTGCCGTCGATCTTCACCGTCGCGGCCCCCGAAGCGTCGGTGCGCTCTTCGGCGTTGTCCATCGGCAGCATGCGAATCTCGGATTGACGGTCGTCGTATCCCCACCAATCGGACGAGACCTCGGCGATGTTGTTGCCGTCGGGTCGCGCATCCACGACGTTGCGCGCCAGGGTGATCTCCTTGACGACCTGGGGGCTCGCCTTGTTCGTGTAGTCGACCACGCTCAAGGCCTGATCGCTCAGCGAGACGAGCCGTCCTTTGACGAAGATGCCGCGCTCCACCCAGCCATGCGATCGCGCGGCACCCGCGGTGCGAATCGCGTCGGGGGTGAACTCGATGAGTTGAAGTCCGTTCTGGTACTCGTATTTCTGCGAGCTCCACCCGCTGAAGGGCAGCACCACCAGGCCCTTCTCGGCGTCCTTCACGAACGCCTTGAACGTGCCCGCGGCCGGGGTCCACGCCCAGCCGTCGCCGAACGTGGACTTGCCAATCAGCGACGGTGCGGCGGGGTTGCTCACGTTGAAGTACTGCAAGGACACGTTGCTCGAGCTGGTGCCGTATTCGGTGCCCAGCGCAAAGAGCCGATCGCCGGACGGGATGAAGTTCCAAATCGTGCCCTGCACCGACGTTTGGCCGGCCAGCTTGGGCGCCGCCGCATTGGCGATATCGTAGACTTGGAACGGCGTGCTGCCGTTGTTTCCGGAGTAGTAAGAGTTGCCCGGCGAAAGGTACATGCGCGAGCCGTCGAAGCGCGTGGTCACCGACCATCCCGTCGATGGAATGGAGAGCTCCGATGCACGAACCGGGACGTCTGGATTCTGGAAGTCGACGGTGGAGAGAATGTAGCGGCTATCCTGGCCTCCGCAGTAGTAGCTGCCTCCGCATCCGAGCAAGTGGGCATACCGCTTGTCGGCAAAGTCGACGTTCCAGCGGCCGTTGTCGGAGCCCCATCCCTGGACGGAGCCATTGACCTCGATGCGTCCGCGCACGCCGATGGCGCCGAGCGGATCCGAAATGTCGAGATATACAAGCTCGCTGCGACCACTGGGCTGGCTCCACGGCTGCGAAGGGTTGGACGGAATGTCGTGCGCCAGCATGATGCTGCTGTCGGTCACGTTGAAGATCGAGCTGTAGCCGTCGAACTCGTGCGAGGCCTTCTGCGAGATGACCCCGTTGGCGAAGTTCACGCTGCTGACGATGACCTTGGGTCCGTGGCTCTGGGCGCCCGACGTTCCGCCAACGTCCCAGCCGTAGTCCTCACTGACCGCGTAGAGAACGTCGCCAACGATGCGCGTGTCGCGCACCCAGCCCCCGAGCTTCGCCTCCCCGAGGACCTTGATGTCCCCTGGGTTGGTCGCATCGAGACCGCGCACGATGGATCCGTGAAACGGCGTGCCATCCTCTCGGGTGCCGTACCAGTCGGCCACCACGATGGTCGCGACGCCGTTGCGCACGTACATCTCGACGGGGCTTCCGAGGATGCTGCTGCGCCCGAGGAGCTTCGGCTGGTCGACGTTGCTGACGTCGAAGACCATGAGCCCGCGGTAGGCGTTGAGGTAGTAAAGCCGGTCGCCCTCCACGCGATAGAGATCGGTCTCCTCCACCTTGCGCGGCGGGTTTGCCGACTCGCCTTTCCCGCCGTTGTCACTGGTGGGTGCTCCTGCATCGACGTCTCCGCCGCCCATCCCGGGCGACGACGCACTGCCGCCGAGGGGCGGGGCCGAGATGAAGTCGGACTGGCCCGGGTTCCGGTCCTCCTCCGGACCTGAATCGCCCGACGAGGACGAGCAGGCCGGCACCGCGATGACACCCATCGCCAGGCCAAGCAAGGAAGCCAAAGGAAGAAAAGGGCGGGAACGAAGATGGCGCATACCGATCGGTAAGAGCACGGTGTGTGCCGCCCGCACTGTGCCACGATCTGCAGCCTATTTCTGCGCTCTCGGCGTGTCCTGCCCCCAGGCAAAGCGACCCGATCTGTGCCACGTGGCACACCTCGATTCTCACCCCTCCCGCTCCCACTCCTGCTCCCGATTCTTCTAGAGCGAGCGTTGCCCGTGAGTACTCACGGGCGAGACGAAAGCAGCTCGCACGACTGAAGGCGGGCCGCGACATGACCGCCCGCGGGGGTGACAAATCCAGTGACCGTGGCGGGCTGCCCCACGATGAGACTGCCGGCTTGCTCCGGCGGGAGCGTGCACGAGACCGCGCCCAATCGGTCGTGCAGAACCACGCGTTCTCCCGCCAGCTCCTGGACGACGCCCATCACTTTGAAAAGCTGGCCGGTGTACTTGGCATTGGCCTTTCCGGGGTCGTCCGTGAAGTCCTTAATGAACTCCATCACATCGAGCTGCGGCGCCGCAGCTCGATCGACGCCTTGGCTTGCGGGCACCGCGGCGGACGCGGCCGCCTGCGCTTTGGCGGCGCCCAAGTCCGCTTTTCGATCCCCGCAGCCGTTGCAAGCCGCCAACACCAGCACCGATGCAGCGAGCATCAGCCAGGCATACGGGGTCTCGGCGAATCTCGCCTTCTGCCCCCTACATCGTGCCGGCCCCGCCGGGATTGTACCGCTGCCGCGATTCCCGCGCGACGATCCACGCGAAGCTGACACACCCATTCGAGCCTTGCCCAAATGCGCGAGTCTAATCGAATTGAAAGCACTTGCGGTGGAGGAGTCTTCGCTCAATGTAAATTTCGACATGCTCGAGAGGACCTTTGCTGTCGTTCGCGGTCGCTCGAAGGCCTCCCAACCGGGGGTCGGCCAAGCGAGCCGCCCGCAGGGCAGCCGCCAGCCCGGACCCGTGGGTGGCCAGATGGGCCGCAGCACGCCCGTTGGGCATGTCAGCCGCGTCTTTCGCGACGTGTACGAGGCGGAACGTTTGAGCGCTGGGGCCATTCCCCTCGCACGCAAACAGGAACCCCTTCGTGCCCTGGCCGACGCGGCCTTCGCGCGACTCGGCAAAGAGGCTCGTCGCCGCGGTCTCACGCTCCAGAACGACGTGGACGAGGCCTTGGCCGCGCCGTGCGATCCGGAGCGGATCCTCAAGGTGCTGCTTCATCTCATCGAAAACGCGATCGCCGCGTGCAAGGAGCGCGGGCACGTCGTCGTCGACGCGCGCCCCATCGAAAGCGGGGTGGTCCTGTCCGTGCGCGACGAAGGCTCGGGCCTCGATCCGCGTGCCTGGCCCTACCTCTTTCGCGAAGGCTGGAAGGATCCGAGCCGCAAGGGCGAAGGCTTGGGGCTCACCGTGTCGAAGGCGATCGTGCACGCCCACGGCGGGAAAATCTGGTGCGAAAGCGCTCTGGGACGCGGGACGACGTTCCGGTTTACGATCCCCAGCGCGCCCAAGGAAAACGCGGCGCCCGGGGGAAACGCGCCCAAAGAAGAGGCCGCGCCTTCGCCCGCGTGAACGGCTGGAGAATCACCAGGACGACGGGAAGACGGGAAGGTTTGAAGGAGGTCCACTCTCCCTCTCTTTTCCCGATCAGAAGCGGCTTCCTGTCTTCGCGTCTTCCGGTGATTCCCTCTCCTTCTCGCTCACCGAGATGATACCGTGATCTCGCTTTGCCAAAAGACTCGATCGCCGATCGTGTAGAACGTCTGCAAATTCCGTTTAGTGCCTACGGGACCGATCCTTACGGTGTGTCGAAGCGGCACCTGATTCGCATGTTCACGGCGGCCCACTTCTTCTACCGGCACTACTTTTCGGTGGAGACGCACGGCCTGGTGAACGTGCCGCCGCGCGGGCGGGCCATGCTCGTGGGCAATCACTCGGGCGGCATCGCCATCGACGCGGCCATGGTCTACGCATCGATGTTCTTCGAGATGGAACCGCCGCGCCTCGCGCAGGGCATGGCGGAGAAGTTCATCAACAAGCTTCCCTTCTCTTCGCTCTGGTCGAGCAAGGTGGGGCACTTCACCGGCCTGCCCGAACACGCCGAGCGCCTGCTCGAAGAAGACCGCCTGCTCATGGTCTTCCCCGAGGGCGCGCGCGGAACGGCCAAGCTCTTTCGCGAGCGCCACTCACTCGTCGACTTCGGCACCGGCTTCGTCCGCCTCGCGCTCAAGACGAAGACGCCCATCATTCCATTCGGCTTCCTCGGCGGCGGCGATGCGCTCCCCACCGTGAGCAACGCCTACAAGCTCGGCAAGCGCCTCGGGGTCCCGTACATCCCCATCGTCCCGTATTGGCCGCCGGTTCCCCTCCCCGTCAAACTCGAAATCCATTACGGCGCGCCGATGGTCTTCGAGGGCACGGGAAACGAAGACGACGAGATCATCCAAGGCTATGTGGACGAGGTGAAGGCGAGCATCAAGCGCCTGATTCACCACGGCCTGTGTCTACGACGCGGAGAGCCCACAGCCTCCGTGCACTTCGGCGACGAGGATCGCGATATCCGATGAAGATCGTCATACCCGGTATCTCGGGAGGCGTCGGGCAGAGGCTCGCCTTGAACCTTCTCGCCAACGGCCACGAGGTGGTCGGCATCGACGTGCGGCCCTGGGCCGACGCTCCAAAAGACATCACCGTGCACTGCGTGGACATCCGCAAGCGCGCCGCGGAAGACGTCTTTCGCCGCGTGCGCCCGGAGGCCGTGGTGCACATGGCCACCGTCACCTCGTTGATGATGCGCGGCGAAGAACGCCACCGCATCAACCTCGGCGGAACGCGCGCCGTGTTCGAACACTGCCGCACGTACGGCGCCAAGCACTGCATTTTCGTAGGGCGTCACACGTTCTACGGAGCCGCCTCCGACTCCCCTCTCTTCCATACAGAGGACGAGCCGCCCATGGCGCTCTCCACATTCCCCGAGCTCGCCGATCTCGTTGCGGCCGATCTTTTTGCCGCAACTGCACTCTGGCGATTCCCCGAGCTCGTCACCACCGTACTGCGTGTATGTTACACACTCGGGCCGACGGGACATGGAACGTTGGCAACGTATTTGCGCGGACGCACCGTTCCGAGTTTGCTTGGATTCGATCCTCTATATCAATTCATGCACGAGGATGACGTTGTGACGTCCATTGCGCTCGCGCTCGAACGTCGCGTACGCGGTATTTTCAATGTAGCGGGTCCGCCGCCGGTTCCATTCTCGGTGATCGTGCGCGAGACGGGGCGCAAACGCCTTCCATTGCCGGAGTTTCTCATCGATCGCACGCTCGGACGATGGGGCTTGCCGCGCCTGCCACGCGGTGCGCTAAGCCACGTCAAATATCCCGTGGTGGTGGACGCGAGTGCGTTCCGCAAGGCGACGGGGTTTCGTCATCTGTATGATGAAGTAAAGACACTCACCGCGTTTCGTACCGCTTTCCCTCCGCCGGTATCCCGCGACGCGTGATACTCTAGGCCGCCTTGAGCGCCACGAAACCCGAGAGTCTCAAAGAGACCCCCGACGGCGGCCGAACCCCGGAAAAACACGGGGTAAAAGGCACTCTTGTCGTCGGTGAGATCATCGCCGGAAAGTTCCGGGTCGATCGCATCCTCGGCCAAGGAGGCATGGGTGTCGTCGTGCTCGCGACGCACTTGGTGCTGGAAGAACAATTCGCATTGAAGGTGCTGCGCCCAGAGCTCGCAGCCGATCCCGAAATCGTCGAACGCTTCTCCCGCGAAGCGAAAGCGTGCGTGCGCATCAAGAGCGAATACGTGGCGCGCGTGCACGACGTCGGCATGCGCGGAGACGGCACGCCCTTCATGGTGATGGAGTATCTCGAGGGGATCGATCTCGGCACCGCGCTTCACGAGTCGGGACCGCTGCCCATCGCCGAGGCCGTCGAGTACGTCGTTCAGGCGTGCGAGGCGCTCGCACAGGCGCACGCCATCGGGATCGTGCATCGCGACATCAAGCCGGAAAACCTCTTCATGGTGAACCAGATGGAGGGGTGGAACTCCATCAAGCTGCTCGACTTCGGTATTTCCAAAGCGATCCCCGCGCCGCGCTCACAAGACTTCGCTGCAGGAAACCGCGGCGGACACGTGCGCGAAACACGGATGATGGGAACACCGCATTACATGTCGCCCGAGCAGATGCAGCAGCTCGAGACGATCGACGGTCGTTCGGACATCTGGTCGCTCGGCGTGGTGCTCTACGAATTGCTCACCGCGCACTACGCCTGGGATGGGGCGACGGTGCGGGAGGTGACGCAGGCCATCTTGAAAGGCAGGACGCCGCTGCTCGAGGAGGTGCGGCGCGATGCACCGCCCGGCCTCTCGCACGTGATCGAGCGCTGCCTGGAGAAAGATCCCGAGTTGCGCTTCGCGAACGTGGCGGAGTTGGCCATTGCGCTTTTGCCATTCGCGCCGCGCAGGGCGCGCCTGTCGGCGGAGCGCTCCGTGTCGGTGGCCCGCGCGGCCGGGCTGTCGCGGATGGACCTGAAGGTGCCCACGTCGATTCATCCGCCCTCGTCACTGGCCTCGACGGGACCGGCGATCTCGTCGGCGTCGTTTCCGGCGGTCGTCTCGCGCGAGGCGCCGACGATGCCCGACGTGAGCGCGGAACTCGCGAAGCGGGCGGCCATCGAGAGGCGCACGCGCACGTTGCTCACCGTGGCGGCGGGCGCGGGCATCGTGGCATCGGGCCTTGCGATCGGCCTTTTGACGATGCAGCCACGGTCGGCGAACACCGTACAGCCGACGAGCGCGAGCCAGGTCCCAACGCCGTCCGTGGCGCCGGCTGCCCTTCTTCTCAGCGCCGCGACGCCGGTGGAAGCGCCGAAGACGACCGTCACGCCGGAACCCGCCGAGGTTCCCGCAACCGCACCGGCGGCCCGGCAGGAGCCCGGTCGGCCGACGGTGCCGGTAGAGGCGAACATCGCCAAACGCCGCGCGCGTCCTCGATTGAACGATTCCCCGCAGGTGGGGCGTGGGGCAGCCCCCGTCGATGGAGGCGAGCCCGATCTCGGTTACTGATGCGCACGCACATCCGTTTCGCTTTGGCGCCGCTCATGGCGCTCTCGTTCGTTGCATCTTCGGCATGGGCCCAACAGCAGCCTGACGATCCGTCGGCCATCGCTGCGGCGCGTGGCCTCGGCGTCGAGGGTGTGAAGCTCGCCGACGCGGGCAATTGCGCCGAGGCCGTGCCCAAGTTGGAACGCGCGGAGGTGCTTCACCATGCGCCCACCACGTTGGGACGGCTCGGCGAGTGCCAGATCGAGCTCGGGAAACTGGTGCTCGGCAGCGAGATCTTGCAGCGGGTCGTGCGAGAACAGCTGCCGCAAAGCGCCCCTTCGGCCTTCGTGCGTGCGAAGCACCGCGCCAAGCAGGAGCTCGAGGAGGTGCTCCCGCGCATCGCGAAGCTGCACCTTCGCCTGGAGACACCGGCCAACGTCGCGGCCCGCGTGGCGCTCGATGGCGATGCCCTCGGCAAGGAGTGGATGGACATCGATCGCCCCGTTGATCCGGGCGTGCACACGCTGACCGCTACGGCGGAGGGGCACACCGACGCGAGCAGCACGGTCACGTTGGCCGATGGCGACCGCGCCGAGGTGACGCTCACGTTGACGCCGGCGCAGGAGCCCATTCCGGAGCCGACTCCTCCCGTCGTCGCCGAGCCGGCCCCGCCCCCTCCCGAGCCCGTGGCGAAGCCGCAGCCGCACCCCGCCATGGCCACCCCCGAACCGGCGGCGTCCAACGTGCGCCACACGGCGGGCCTCGTGCTCCTCGGCGCCTCGGGCGCGGCCTTCATCTTCGGCGGCGTGTTCGGCCTGATGGCGCTCGATACGAAGCGCAAACTCGACGATGACTGCGGCCCCACCAAGGCATGCCCCGCGAACCACCAGGACGACATTTCGGCGTTGAAGACGCAAAGCACGCTCGCAACGGTGGGTTTCGCCGCCGCCGGGGCCACCCTCGCCGCGGGTGGCGTCCTTCTCTTGACCGACCCGTCGTCGTCCACGGCGTCCTCGTCGAACCGCGCGAGCGGCCTCTGTGTCGGGCCGACCTCGATCTCGTGGCAGGCACACTTCTGAGCGACCATGCGCACGCGCCTCGTTCGAGCTTTCGCGTCGTTCGCGCCTTTCGCGTTGGTCGCCGGCGCCGCAGCCGCCGCCGGATGCAACGCGCTGCTCGATGCCTCCAAGTACCACGTGGGCGAGGACGCGGGTGCGTCGCCCGCGTGCACGAAGAACGAGGACTGCCGAAGCACCCACGGTGACGACGGCATCTGCCCCGCATCCACCCATCGGTGCGCGCACCTCCGCTCGGCCGAATGCTCGCGCGTCGTCGGCGACGCCACGAGCGACGATGCCGTCATCATCGGCTCGCTGTTTCCATTCGAGCAAACCTCGGGCGCGCCCATCGAAAACGGCGTCGAGGTCGCACTCGAAGATTTTCGCAGCATCGGCCTTCCGCCCGTGCCGGGAAAAACGCAGCGGCGCCCGCTGGTGCTGGTCGCGTGCAACGACCAAGCCGACGGCCCCACGGCGGTGCGCGCGGCGCAGCACCTCATCGACGACGTCGGTGTGCCGGCCATCATTGGCTCGGGCTTCAGCAACATCACGCTGCAGGTGGCCACCCAAGTCACCATTCCGAAGAACGTGCTGCTCGTCTCGCCTTCGTCGACGAGTCCCTCGCTCACCCACCTCGCCGACAACGGCCTGGTGTGGCGCACGTGCCCGTCCGACTTGATCCAGGCCGACGCGCACGTGGCGTTGATGCCGTTCATCGAGCGCGACACGAAGGCCGCCACCGGTGCGGACCGAATCAAGGTGGCCGTCCTGCACAAAGGCGATCCCTATGGGCGCGGGCTCGCCGAGGCGCTGAGCCCGAACCTCGTGTTCAACGGGGCCAAGGCGCAGGATCAAGTCGACACCGGCTTCTACCTGCGCCGCGACTACGGCGATCCGCAGGATGCCGCCGCGCAACCCGACTACCCGGCGACGGTGCGCGACATCGTGGCGTTCGAGCCGCACGTCATCTTCCTCTACGGCACCACCGAGACGGTGGAGCCACTCATCGCGCAGACGGAGGCCACGTGGCACACGTCGCTCGGGTACCGCCCTTTTTACGTCATGGCCGATGGCAGCGCCGTGCCCGAGCTGTCGACCTACCTGGCCAGCGTCCCGGACGAGACGCGCACGCGCATGCTGGGAACCAAGCCCGGCACCGTGGGGCCGAACTTCGAGGCCTTCAAATCGACGTACCTCTCCCGCGTGCACGACGGCACCTCCCCCGCCGCCACGTGGGCCGTGAACGCCTACGACGCGCTCTACAGCGTCGCGTTTTCCATGGTTGCCGTCGGTGCCAATCCACTACGGGGCCCGAACATCGCGCACGGTTTCGAACGCCTGCTCTCCGGCCCGCACATTTCACCCGGCTCGTCCAACATCAACGCCGCCTTCGATCGTCTCCTATCGGGCGCTTCCTTCGATTACGACGGCGCTTCCGGTCCACTCGACTTCGACGTCGCCACGGGCGAAGCCCCGTCCGACATCTTGCTCTGGTGCATGCAACGCGACGCGGGAAGTCCCACCGAACCACGCATCACCTCGGTGTATTACAGCGCCGCCGACCACCAACTCGTCGGCGGCCTGCCCGAGATTCGCGCCTTCTGCGGATTTTAGTCGGTCTTCGGCGGTCGGCGGCCAGCTGACAGCCTTTCAAACGTGCCGCGGCACGGTCGGAATGGCCGCTTCTTGCTTCTTCAAATGCTCGTCGACCGACCAGCGGCCGCCACCGGCGACGGTGAGAAGTACCAGGATGAAGAGGACGAGCAACGCGAGCTCGAGGGTTTGCTGCGGCTGGAACAGGCCTTCGTTCCAGTGGACCAAGAACACGGCGCCCAGAAGGACGGGGATGTTCGCGGCGGCGGCCAGGCGGGTGAGAACGCCAAAGATGAGCATGATGCCACCGGCCACGTGCGCCATGACGACGTAGTGCGCCAACAGAGCGGGCGCGAAGGCTTCCGTCTTGATGGGCATCGTCTCGATGAATGCGGACATATGCTGCATGAAGACAATGGCCTTCGCCAGCAGGGCAAAGCCCATGTAGATGCGCAACAGGTCGAGCCAACCATCACGATGTTGCTCGACCCATGTCCGGAGCCTGAGAATCTGATCCATGGCGCCACCTCGCTCGAAACGTGGTGCAGCGCTCTGCTTTCGTCAGCCCCAACGCAACATTCGATGGGATGTCCGGTCGGGGAGAGGGCGCCGCCGAAAATGGACTTGACGAACCAAGCTTTCCACGATTCGCGCACCGCGCAACGTCTTGGCGCGTTGCAAGCCCTGTCTTTTCATTGACCGATGAAGCGCCGAATCGTACAAAAGTGCTTGTGACGGCCATTAAACTCGGAAGAAACGACCCGTGCCACTGCGGTTCGGGCAACAAATACAAGAAGTGCCACCTCCCCACGGACGAGGCAGCGCGCTCGGCCGAACTCGCCGCGGCCGCCGCGGCTGCAGCCGCCGCAGCGGCTGCCCAGGCGGAAGCCGAGGCTGAGAAAGAACGCGAAGGCGCCAAGGAGGGCGCAGAATCGGGCTCTCGGGCTCCCCAAGCGGGGCAGCCGTCGCGGGCGGGAGCAGCCCCCAAGCGGCCCACCCAGGGTCACTCGGCGGCGCCCATGTTCCGCCGCAAAGCGGTCTAGCGACGCCTACTGTCCAAGCATTCCCCACGTCGACGCGGTGCCCTGACCGGGCAAGGCCCCCACCCCCGGCAGGCTGAACGCCTGCTGGAAGGTGAAATAGAAAGTGACCGGCTGCACGCCACCCGGAAGCGGCCGGTCGAGGGGGAATCCGAAATCGCCTCGGAAGACGATGCGGTCGACCTGGGGAAACAAGACGCGGAAGCCCGCACCGACGGATTGGTGCAGATCCATGTTGTCGAAGCCGTTGAAGGCGTTGCCCACGTCGTAAAAAAGCGCGCCGGCAAGCTGGACGGAGAAGACGGAAATCGGCCGCGTGCGAAACTCCACATTGGAGACGAAGATGTCCTTGCCCGCGAAATACGAGCTCGGAAAGCCGCGCAACCGTGTGTCGCCGCCGAGGAACGTCGTGCGATTCAAGTAGTTGCGGTACCGATTGAGCACCGCCGAATCGAAGACGAGCCGCCCGAAGCCGAAGTGGGGCGTCGAGATGCGAAGGTCGACCTCGACGGAGGCGTCGCTCATCCGATCCGACTC
>Ga0307507_10011464_pt1 | contig 11172 bp, 9 predicted proteins | sample 7_EM_MG_FD_207223 | JGI IMG/M metagenome (GOLD analysis project Ga0307507, IMG submission 207223) | Populus trichocarpa ectomycorrhiza microbial communities from riparian zone in the Pacific Northwest, United States - 7_EM | ecosystem: Host-associated > Plants > Roots > Unclassified | place... | reverse complement strand
ACTTACTATATTTAGTATATATTGACAGCTGGATATCCATGGAGCTCCTGGCGCGCCGCCAAGATTTAGTCATCTGGAGTGGATTTGAAGGCCTCCGCCAATCCACGCCAATCCAGATAGATCACTGGTAGAGCCAGGCGTAAACGGTTGCCGATGAATCGTAACTTCCTTTGCATGCTCATCGAAGGCCTTGATTAATGGCGATGAAATTGACGTGGGGGATAAAGAAGCATGAAAACGGATAAGTTGGTGAGTCTTGATCACTGTAATATGAAGGGCCTCTCGATTAAGGGGAGTAAAGCCGAGAAAGAAATAAAGCGGCCCTAAATTTAATTGGTAGAGTGGGGAATCTTGATGGATGGTGATAATTGCGATAACAAGACCTATGGTGAGGTTGTTTGAAAGATAGGTATGATAGAGAATGAGATTGTGTATTGGTAAAATATTCATATTTGTAGAACTTATTTGTATTGAGTCTATTCGTCGTCGGGGCTGATATAGAGTGCCCTCATCATCTAGTAAAAGCATTGTGAACTCGTAATTAAAGTAGGAATTCTTGAAAGTTACGAATTTCTGAATGCAGGAGTTTGCGAAGAGAGGAAAATATGGAGTTAGTTATAAGTCTCCGTTCCCAATACAGTGAAGCGGTGAAAGTAGTTGATAAAAGTCGAGGGAGATCAGAAATTAATTGTGCAATTGATTCAAACAGACCTCAAGTGTTCAGGCGTCCAGGAGGATTCAAAAAGAATACGTAACAGTAATTCGGGGATGAACCAAATAGACTGTTGCTCCAACTGGAATAGTTCATATCCAGTCTTTGCCGCAATGGATCTAAAGTAGCTGGCGTACACATGTCAAGAAGACTCATATAAATGGACATGATTTCCAGGGTTCAGAGTAGGAAACACAAGTGCTCGGAATAGATTATCGAAGTCCAACGCCCATTCGCTGCCGACATCGGCATCACCTAAGCAATTGATGATTAATGCTCTAGGCACACGAACGCCACAAACGCGCCCTTCGATTGACACAGGCTTGACGTGCTGACGCCTTGCGAATTACAAGTATTGCTTTGCCAGACACCTCAAGGGCCTAGCAATTTAGTCTCGGATTCGGGAACATTCTTTGCTGCGGCGTGCCGCGAAATGGAAGCGCGATTGAAGATTCGGGAGTCATCCAATTACAGAGGGGAATTTTTCTCGCCAATCAGCCATCAAGGTACTGAGAGAAAATTCAACCGCATACTTTATTTGGAGTAGTTGAGATGCAACCTCATAATAGTAAAGGCAACGTATATCCGCTTGTCACATGTTCGTGGAGCTGAAAAGCGTTTGGACTTAACGTATACTGTCGCGGAAGTGGGCGATTACCAATTCCAAGGCTCAAACTGCTGCTAGGGAGATGACAGTGAGCTTGGTGCAATTCGCTACCTAATGATCCACTATATACGAGTCAAGGTTGGTGAGAGGAGATGGCGCTCAACGTGTGGACGGCAGTGGGAGGGGCACTTGAGGCGTCGTTCCCACGCCTTTCCAACATGATTTCGGCCTTGTTAGGGCTTAGTCTTATCAGTGATGGCGCGGAATTGGCGAATTTCAAAGCACGCCCTGCAGTAGCAGGCCAGGAGCCAAGCTCAACGCCATCCCAAACGCAGAGTTCAAGGCTTGTGCCTCGTGCATGCATGCGTCCATGCGCCCATGAACCGCATCGCAGAAAGTCAGGATGACTCAAATCCATCATCAACCAGTATCTAGCATTCTCCAACAATATAAACCTGGCGTATTCCCTCTTTTCCAGTATTTAAAAACTCCAAAGAAGCGCGTCTATAGCCATCCTTTATTATTGCTTGATACTGTTGAAACCCCCTCCCCGGATTTACTCCGCATTTGGTCACATCTCTTACCGTGTGCCGCTTCCTTTGTCCGCTCTTCTCCCCTCTCACCCCTCAAGCCGCAATGGCTTCCTCTTCCGCTACTTCGATGCATTCAATCGGGAATCAGATTGGGTACAAAGTCCGGAACCTCGCCCAGATGGGGAGGCCGATGGTCGACATTCAGCTTAAGGATGTTCACGGTGCCCATGGCTCCTACGTGACGAGCTACTCAACCATGGACCGTATAGAGGGAATCGTGTCAGTAACGCCAGTTAGCGACGTCAGATTTGACCATATCGAGATCGCCTTTATTGGTTTGTGGATTCCAGATTATTCCACTATTCCATTATTCCATCCCAATCATTTGGCTAACGACTGTACCAACCAGGCGTGGCCAAGACTCACGTCGACCGGCTCACGAGTACACCAACAGTATCGGGCCGAACAGAGGCGACTCACCGCTTTCTAAAGCTGACTCAACCCATTGACGAGTCGCTCCTGCCACAGCCCCGCATCGCTGCCGCTGGAAAGACATACACCTTCCCCTTCACATTCGTCGTCCCGAACCAGCTCCTCCCAAAAGCATGCATCCACAAGACCGCAAGCGACCACGTCCGCGAGACACATCTCCAGCTCCCGCCGAGCCTGGGAGACCCGGAGCTGGCTGGGCACAGCGGCACGCTGCTGGATGACCTGGCGCCCGAAATGTCCCGCATCACGTACGGCATAAACGTGAGGGTGACCCAATACCGCGACTCTGACGGCGCGGCAGTCGTGCTCGCCGACAAGATGAAGAAGGTGCGCGTGAAGCCCGCATTCGACGAGCAGCCACCCCTGAACATTGACCCCAAAGACGACGAGTACCGGCTGCGGCAGGAGAAGACGATCCGCAAGGGGCTATTCAAGGGCAAGCTGGGCACGCTGGTGATGGAGAGCACGCAACCGAAAGCCCTCCGCATCCCCGGCGCGCGCTCGACGACCGCAGGCCCCATCACCACGATGGCACAAGTGCTCCTCCGCTTCGACCCCGCCGACGAGACCGCCCGGCCCCCGCGCCTCAACGCGCTCGCCACGAAGCTCAAGGTCGCGACCTTCTACGCTAGCGCCCCGCGCCACGCCTTCCCCTCCCGCGCCAGCATGGGCATCGACCTCACGCAGGGCTACTACTCCGAGTCCGTCCCGCTGTCCACGCTCTCCGTCGCCTCGGCCCAGTGGACGCAGCACCCACCCTCAGCCTCCACCACCACCTCCACCACCTCCGCCGCCGCCAACGCCGCCGACCTCGCCCGCCGCGACTCCGGCATTTCCGACTGCTTGTCCACCACCTCCCCCTCCAGCAGCAGCAGCATCCCCCGCCCCTCAAAATCCCACCGCGCATCCCACAGCTTCTACACCGCCAAAATCCTCGTCCCCATCACCCTGCCCGCTTCCAAGAACTTCGTCCCCACCTTCCACACCTGCCTCATCTCGCGCGTCTACAGCCTGAACCTGCACCTCTCGGTCCATGGCCCCGGCGTCGGCGACCCGAGCCTGAGCCTCAAAGCCCCCGTGCAGATCGCCGCCGAGGGCAGCGAGGAGGGCAGCGCGGTGCTGCGGGCGAGTATGGCCGAGGAGATGGTGCGCGCGGAGGCGGACGCGATGTGGGAGCCGCGCAGCGTGGCGCCGCCGCCCGAGTATGCGTATTCTGCGCCTGCTGGGATGGCGCCGCCGGGCGCCGGGGTGGAGGTTGCTGGGTGAGAGGCTGGAAGGGTTTGTCTCTTTTTTTTTGCCTCCCTGGTTTTCTGGGTTGCTGGAATGGTGCTGAGTTGCTAAACGGTACTGGATCTTCTTATTCTTTTTATATTTTTTTATATATTTATATTTTTTTAGATTAGGTTGTTCTGCTGTTGTTGGAGACGCCTGTTTGGCTGCGTCTTGTAAAAAGAACGATTGTTTTCTAAGCTTATTTCGGCTCTATTTCTATACCCGGGTCCGGATGGTATGGCCGGGTTACAAAATTAGGTTTCCTAAGGGGTTGGTAATGAGGTTGGAGATTGAGGATGGGGAATTGGGGCTAGGATTCGGGGGTTGGCGTGAGAGCATTTTCAGGCGTTGGTGAAAGCTCTCGAGATGTGCAACAGCAGTTTTTATTTACTTCAGATACCCAGACTACATATATACGCTAGCAGGACGAATTACAGCATGAAGTTTTATTCAATGGGTTCTTTTCTCGGACTGTGTAGTGATGGTGAGATGTGAAGTTGGATTTGTTCAGAGAAAAATAGAAGTGAACCGGACGGGTGACGTTTATCGAAGATTGAGCAATTACTCATGGGATGCAGAATGAGGTTATTCCGAATCAAGTTGTGCATCGATGGTGAGAGTTGAAGTCTGAATTCATACCTCAGAAAGCAGCAGAGGAGCCGGGAGGTGAGATTGTTTTATCGGGGATTAAACTATTCGCGAGATGTGCGATATACCTAGCTCATTCCGAACTCCGATATTGAAGCTAGGGGGTTGTTCGGTTGCAATATGGAGGCCTCAGATTCAGTTTATAATCTGTTGATTCGGAGTGATTTTGTCTGCATAGCCTCAAAATTTAATATCCCTCTCACCGCTCGTAAAATGCTAGAATAGCAACGCTAAAATATTAGCAACTTTACCGTATACAGCCTCTAAATAGAGCTCGAAGCCCCTTATTTAATAAAGCCCTTGGATTTTGTCGATCGGAAGACCAAAAGATAAAAAGAACGATGACTCTATCTCATTGCAAGGGGCTCTAGAGCCTCATTATATACACTAAGTAGGTGGCAAAGGCTGACGTCGACACTAACGTCGATTTGAAATTGTTACCTCATTGCCACTTGATCAACATTGGGTAATAGGTAATGGAAAGGTAATAGAAATAGTATGAAGTCATAAAGTGATACACGTCCGTGCAGCCCGTAGAGCCATAGACGCGTGTCAAATCGGAAGGAACGTTTTGCAACCGAACAAACCTTAGGCCATCTGGGTGCTCAATTGCCACAACGCCTACCAAAGACCAAGGAGGAATCGTGCTTTAGTTGATCTTCAGACATGTGCCCGAAGTTAAAGTGGGACAACCCTCGGTAGTGGCGATTGCGCGATACGAGTCTCAAATCTTAAAGTAATCCTTGGATACAAGGGTGTCGCCCTTGCGGATTGCTACCTATTATGTATGGTCCGCTCAGTCTTGTGGGGGCCAAGGCGGGATGTACTTGGTGGTGTAGTATTCTCATTTTGGACGAACTCTTGAAGATTTTGAAAGTGAAATATACAAACTTTCCTACGTGAGCAAAAGGCTTCCTTAAGGCCGCAATTTAATTCTTATGGTCTCAGCTAACCATCTTGAATCTATTCAGAAATGCAAAATGAGAACTGCCGGTTGGAGCCCCCCATGCTTGTTGCTAGTATAGAAACGTCTCGTCGGTCCACCCAAGTGATATTAAGAAAAACCGACGTCATTCTGAAAGGTAATTGGCAGGCATGCGATCAAAAATCCTGTTTAAAGTGCTCCAATCGCCTGCCCAAAAATTCATTCATTCTATATGTATTAAGGTATCAACAAGTCATCCTCTTATCTAGTTAAAAAGAAAAATCCGAAATATCCTAGCCTCCAGTGCCCTCGGAGCCAGTGATCTTTTTGGACTGGACTGGAGTGGATCTGGGCTCAAATCCACTCCACCAGCCCATTAAAAGCTGGAGCTCCGAAGCAAATATATACTATAAATAGTAAATCTTGGCATAAATATATTGTTGAGGTAGAGGTGAAGGTGGCAAATATCACTAATATTGAATTAGACTCTCTACTTATCGTCCTTATTGACCTCTCTATCCTCATTTCCGTTATTAGTATCGTCACCTTAATCAAGAATTGCCTTAATAGCAGCGAACTGCACCTCCAATGCCCCCCTTTTACGCTTACGCCATATCCGTGACGTTCGCATTTTAGTATTTTTAGGCATAATACCGAATATACTGCTTGCTGTTCAGCTTAAAATCCTCTACCTTCCTTAACACGTCGGTTCTGTTCGGGTTAATTTCTTTAGGAGTAATAAGGATATCATCTAAGGCTAGTGTGCGGATACGGAAGAATTGTTCTATATTGGTTAGCGAGGAACAACCTAGAAGGGTAAGTGGTGATAGGAGGGAGGCAAAGGGGCGGCGGCGAGGAAAATAGCGGCGGTAAGGGCTAAGGTATGACTAGGAGTTCTAGATTTGGTGGCTGATACTAGCTATTAAGAACGCGGAGCCATTGCGCAAACCCCCGATTGGCTAATCCTACGCACTGACAATATAATGTCCTTTCCTCTCTCCCGATTAGGTATAGGGTTTGGAGCTCCAAGAGCTCCACTACCTTAGATCCACTCCAGGGCAAGCCTCAGTCCATCCTGGAGCTCCATATTGGCTCCAGTCCAAAAAGATCACTGCTCGGAGCTGTTGTACATCTCAGTCATCGTCATGAGCCGTCAGATTTAGAAACCAAGATTTCCGTATTCTTTGAGTATCCAACTCCCTACGCAAGTCCTTTTCGAGACTCTAGCGCGCAATACTACTGGTAACGAGGCATTCAATATCTCTCCAAGAGTCATGTGCCCCATCCAGTAATGTCATCGCCGGAGCCTCTGCCGTCGAGGAGGGGCTCACGTTCGTGAAAACGATTCTGCAGATCATCTTCCGATTCCTGTCCCGCGTAGAGCTCGTTCGGGTGAATATTCTCCACCGCCTCAGCGGAGAGGCCAGCATGACGGAACTGCTTGCCCATTCCCAAGTCTCCCCATTGGATACCGTACCTAATTACATTCAGTCAGAGCAAGTTTTGCGGAAAGTTTGGGGGAGGGAACTTACCATGGGAAGTCATCTAGGTTTGTCGTCGCAGCGCAGCAGGTTCTAATAGAGCCGAACATCTGCGGCATGAAGCCCTCTCGTTTGTATGTGAAGGCCCACCAACAAACTCCAGTCATGGCGAGGATTAGAACGGTTGCGAGCCATACAGGGTATGCTGCATACACAATCTGCAGGAATTAGCGACTGGAATAGTTTAAGAGATGTTATATTACTCACGTAATACTTCGAGTGTTCGACGGATTGCCCTGGAGCATATTTGTCGTCAAGCCAGATCAACTCCTGAGTCTGAAGTGCCTGCCCAAACATCCAATGCGTGAGAACGCTGTAGCCCATGAGTGGAAAAAGAACCATCTTCGGCAGCTGCAACAGGTAGTCTTGCGAAAACGATTCTCCTTTGACAACTGTGCAGCGCAATCGACGACGGCCGGTTTCCAGGTTGCCCCAATCGCGCTCTTGGCAGATCAAGGTAACGTTGTAAATTAACATCAGATAAAGGAGCGAATAGATGAATTGGGCCCCGTTCGAGATACAAAAACTCAAGAATTCGCTTCCTAGACGATCTGCAGGTAGGCTGGCGGCTACTAAGCTGGAATTAAAACCACCCCAGCCACCTGACTCCGAAGCAAATTGTGCCGCACCCGACATGTTGCAGTATTGCCAATGATTATATGTTGTCTGGCAGTATCGTTTGTCATAAGAGTACGCCTCACCTACAAACAGCGCAATAAAAATCGAGACTGCTAGCATAACAACGCTACAAGCCGTCAAAAGGCCACTACACGACTTATCAGTAACAGTATCCTTGATAGGCAGACACGGGAATACCTACACTTGAGTTAGGGCAGTGCTGCCCATGTTAGCCACTAGGGATTTCTTGAACTTCGTCGCGATAGTCGGCTGAGGATATCCGACATTTTTGTTGACGGTGTTGTATCTCTTGCACTTCTGACAGTGCCCAATTTCGTCTAAAGTTAATTAGTTTTGTTTAGTTGAAAAGTAACTGAAGGCCAGAAGTGGTTAGTTTACTTACCACCAGTTGCAGAAGACTCGGCCGTACAATGTTTGTGGCATGAGTGTTCTGTATGATTGCGATAATTCTCCTCGGCGTTAACCAGGCATTCACCCCTGACCCGGAGTTCAGGGTCTGATGCGGACGCCACTACTACATCCCCAAATGTCAGGCAATGAGTCTTGACTTTCCCGCGTGCCTTGAGGTTGACCATGATCATGTAGATTGCTTTGATGACAAGACAACCTGCGAGAATGAAGGCCGCCTGCATACGAATGCTCAGCCGACACTGTGAAGCTTTTACGTCATCTTTGTCGATGGAACAGATAACACCTGTCCTCATATGACAGTCACCAATGCCGAATTGCAGATAGCCATATATGTCCTCCGCCAATTCGGTTTCAACGTGACTCACGTCAGTAGTCTGATTGGCATATTGAGTGCAGTTTTCCTTCTCGTAATGGACCACAAGACGCGTATAGAAAATGCCGAGGCTAGAGGCGTCGAAACCATAGACACCGTCTGAATCCTCACTCAAGCTAGTGGTATTCACAGGGAAATGTGCTATCCCCGTCCGAAAAGCACTCCAACAGACAAAGGAGGCCGAGTCTTCGAGAAGAATTTCGTTGTCTGCAAGGTAGTAGTTGGTGTAGTTGAAAGAAGTGGTCGTATTGAACTCAGTTTCTGAAGGAGGGGAGAGAATAAGTGAAGGGCCGATCAACGAGTTAGCGAGAAAGTGTACTGGCTATTTATGGTTATCAGCCCATGAGCTGCTAGACGCAGGAGGAAAAGTCTCACCATAGATGTACAAATGAGGAGCAGCCAAGCCAACCATGAAGAAACTTTGCCCTCCCGTTTGCGATTTATTGAGAATGGCGAGTTAGTGCCAACACGACTGTCTCCGAATTTCTGCAAAACCCATTTGATATCCCTGATCTTTAAAGATGTCACAAGCTGTTGATAGGTATTGGACATCCCCAATATCATTGTAGCTGCGACGTTGATAATGAGAAGGAGTGCCTGTACATTTGTCAGTATCTATTTAAGAAAGTAAAACTGGAGAATAGATAAGATGAATGGTCGCACGATCCCGCTGTCCTGATATGGCGAGCAGCAAGTTTTCTACAAACCTGGCTGTATTGAAAATACGCCCAGGAATTATTTCGTACAACTTGGTGCCCATTTAGAAAGAGCTTTTCAGGAGTGTAGGAATTTCGGGCCCTTTAGTCACTCCTCTGGTCACTTTCCATTTAACAGGCGCGGCCTTTTCGTGGGATCCCATCCATCGAATCGGACTCAGTACGAGAGGTAAGTTTTTCATACCGTATTGGTCCGCTCAACCGACTTGCAAGACTTGTTTTTTCCTCCAATCGATGTTGAATGTAAATTCGGTCGTTTTGCAAATAATTTCACATTTGCGGCGCAGACAATGACTATTGCGATTGCAAAAACAGCCGTGAGCAGCGCCATGGACCGAATGGACCGGTCAACTAGCTGCTGGTCTTTCCACCATCCTTTACCGATGCGCGCAAATTCGGTCTCATATGTGTATTCTTCCCTTATTGAAGGTCTTCCTCCGACCAGCTTCCGTCGGAGACGACGGACTCCTAGGCCATGTTTTATCTTCTCTAGGCTTCCGCTGGAAGAATAACTTGAGAAGCTTTTTATGCTCGCGCGGTCATTACGCTGGTCGTCAACAGGCGAAGAGTGTGAATATCGTGGAGAGGCTTCGGAATTTAGAGTGGTTGCCGAATCGAACGGAATATCATGCCTGCTGGAAAGATGTTAATATAGGTTCCTATTGTGAGAAAATGCAATATTGTAAATGCTCACTCTGCTACGTCCTGTGGATCATGGAGTGGAGAAAGTCGGTCATAGTTGTATTCTCCAGCCATCTAACAAGGCTATTGTCCAATTCGGCCGGACGTTGCAGCCTTAGGACAATTTGAAGCTATAGAGGGCGTTTGAAGTCGACCTGTACCCAGATTATGGATTTTGGATGAATGAGTGCATGCCACTTGATTTTACTATTCGACTGAAGTTTTCCCAGCTGTGAGGGGAGTGTCAATATGAATGTAAGAACTGGTCACGGGCATTGGTCCTAGCTATGCCTCGCTTTGTGGGATGGCGTAGCAAAGCACAGACGACGTGATAGCCTTGCAGAAACAACTAGGAACCTGCATCGGGGCTTTGGAATCCAGTTCGGTGAACCGAAAATAGGACGAGGTTAATGCGTTTCACCCAATCAAGCGAGATTACAATCTTCCGGGAGTGGCGCAGCCAGTGGGCAATCGTTGATCTTCTGTTATCCCTTCATTTTGGTTGGTGACTGACTCAAGGTTCCGTAGCGGCCCCCAATAGAAAATAAGGGAGGCGAAGAAAAGATATAGGCAATATGATCCTTCTTCCTTGCTCGAGGAAGGATTTGGCGATGAGTTCATCAGCTAGCTGCCTGAGAAATCTCAAGTGTTTCGCAATGAACGAGAGGCGGCCCTTCCTGCATGGACTGAGATCGACACTGTTTCTCCATGTCCCGGACGTAAGTAGAGCTTCATGCATGTTACACGGCAGTGCAGATTAGCTGGCAAAAGCAAAGGTGCCCGATCACTCTTGTTCATGTGGCTTCGGGACTGTAGCCCAAAACACTTTCCAGTTATGTATCTGTTAAAAGAATCGGCGAGGGGTGACAATTAGCAGAATTTCTAGATAGTGAGAGTGAAGGTCAGAATTAAGGTTAGAATGGTTTTCCACAAGCTCTCTGAAGACAAGTGCGTGATGGCGTTATCTATCCATCAGCTGAGAATGGTAACTTGTGCAGCACCAGTTTTGAATTAAGAATTGCTTTTAAGGACAAGTCTTGAGAATCCTATTTAGGCCGCAGTAAGGTATCTGAGGCGCTGAGGTCATCCTGCGCCTCCGGCGTTTCTTTTTTAATGTATATTACGGAGGTCGCTAACATCTAAATTTGCACCTTCCTAATTAGGAAAATTGACTTACCGCACCCTGACCGCCCCAAAATAGAATCGGCAGAATTTATCTGTAGCCTCAACTCCTTCATCACACCGACACCAGCGCCACTAAAATCGCACAATCGCATAAACGATAGTCTATGGCTCCTCCAAAGCTTCAATAATATGGTCTTCTATCAGATCGCGACCAGGGCCCAGGCCCTGGCTATGAAGGCCATGGGAGCTACCTTGAATCAAATCGAAAATATCACTAAAATTAAACGTCGAGGCCTTCAGTATTTGTTCCAAAAAGCCATCAATCGCGGCTGGAATCCTACTACAAATCCTCTTATAATTGACGGCTACATTGTCGACGCTCCTCATCCTGGCAGAAAAACCAAATGTACGCGCGAATTTGAGCAGCGAATCCTCAAGAAGGTCACCTCCGATCGATATGGTAGAGAGAAGTCCTGCGCCTATATTGCTGCCGAATG
>Ga0307507_10011463_pt1 | contig 11174 bp, 12 predicted proteins | sample 7_EM_MG_FD_207223 | JGI IMG/M metagenome (GOLD analysis project Ga0307507, IMG submission 207223) | Populus trichocarpa ectomycorrhiza microbial communities from riparian zone in the Pacific Northwest, United States - 7_EM | ecosystem: Host-associated > Plants > Roots > Unclassified | place... | reverse complement strand
AGATGGGGATGAACGGGCGAAGAGAAGAACTAAAGTAAGTGCGAACCGGTGAGAGATGGTTATAATTATTGGGGGGGGGCGGACGATAGTGAGTGAGTGAGTGAGTGAGTGAGTGAGAAGAAGGGTGAGGAAAGGAAGGCGGACAAGCTGGGAGCCAACAACCACCACCGTAACCACCAGTTCGGTACGACCCAAAAAGCAGAAAGCACCGCTCACGGGATTGAATTGGGGGTAGAAGGGGGATTAACAAAAAAGGGGGGGGATATGGATGTGGTGCTGGTGGTGGGGAGGAGGGGAGGCAATAGACGGAGGAGGGAAGGAGGGGGAGGGGGAGGTGGACCTGAGGCGGAGAGCGGAAAGGGCTCTACTCGTGCTCAATGATACACAAACGGGCAAAAAATGAGTGGAGCGGCCGGGGGCACCCTAGTGGGTGGGGGAATAAGAGGAATGGGAGGGAGATGGGAATGCCAATGGAGATAACTCTCCAGGGAGAGTGAGGGAAAGAGAGTGAGTGAGATGTTGGGGGAAAAAGAAAAAGAAAAAAGTTGAAAAGTGTGGCACCGTACCGTATCTATCCCTCTAACCTCGGGGCACGATAGGGAACACTAAAGCCCATGATACCAGACAAGAAATGGAAGTGCTTATTTTTGTGCTTCGCAGGGCGTGGGCACAGGAATACTGCGTACTCGTTATACATATCATACAGATGAAGTACAGAAAGTTACGCCTTGATAGCTGTACTCGAGTATATCTCCGCATCTATAATGGGAGATATCACAGAAAAACAGGCAAAGAAGGAGCATCAGTCTTCATCCTTCTCCCAAGTTCAACGACATCCTCTCTAGTCTGACACTACACTAGTCCCCACCTCCCGTAGCGAGGTTTTGAAGTAAAACAGGCCAAGGTATTCGACACTGGCGGGAAAAGTGGAGGGATTCCTCAGATCTTAATGGTCAGCCAGCAGTCATGGCCGCCAATCAACGCCCTCTCCTCTTCCATACCCCCCCCCCCCCTCCCCTTTCCCCCGTCTGCCGTTGTGTTTTCAATGCCTGCTAGCGACACTTGTACTAGCAGGGTGCCCTGCTTGCTAGACTGTGGAGAAAGAGGGCTATCTATAAATCAACCGTCTACACCGGTCGATCGAGGACATAAAACATCGTACTTTACAGTACAGGAAAGGCAAGGGAGGACGAACGTAAGAGTGGAGTACCGGTATCATATAATACTTTAGACCAGCCCAATAGGGCGCCGATGAATTACAGTACAATCGCTCACCACAAGTACGGTACCACACAGTAGTCGTGCTTCCCATGGGAGAGCACTCACCTGCCCACAAAACAACAATGCCAACGGATGCAGGTTATTCCAAGGTTGCGAGGAAGAGGAGTAAGAAGGGGAAGAGATAGGATAAAAAAGAGTTCAAGACAAAAATAAAAAGGAAATCAAGAATCCAGAGGACTTGAAGATGGGCGAGAAGAGAAAGTGCAAGGTCCTTACTGGCCCCATGCATATGTGTGGATGTCTTGTTGCTCTATGCGTTGAGCTGCAGCAGGGCAGGAAAAGTTAGGTTAGGACAGAACATCCTGTTCCCCTCCTCCTGCCCAATAGAAAGCCCAACCAAAAGCCAGCACACGCGAGTATCATCACCAACCCTCAATCGAAGAGAAAGAAATAACAGAATAAGAAAATTACAACCCGCATCTCGATTTCCGTTGTCCGCGCGATGTATTTCTTGTCAGGGTTAGCAGATTTCATACATTTTCGGAGGCCGGGATGGCCGATTGATGGGGTTTTTTTTTTCCTGCTGCTGCCAGAAATCCCTGCAGGGCCCTCCACTGACCGAGGGGAAGCAGTCGAGACCAATTCAACACAGGGAAGACCACGGTGAGCCAAACCCCTCAATGAGCCTCACCCGTACTCTTTCCTCATTTACCGCTGTCCGTCCCTCCTCCACATGTAAGTCATTTGAAACCTAGTGATTTCTAACCGCTTTTGAAGAGAGAAAAAAGATAGGAAAAAGGAAAGTTTGGAAAAAGAAATTACTCTGAAGATCATGGAGAACTGGTGGGGGTTGGGAATCTGGCTTTGCGATCCCGGCAAACAGCGGTTGTCGAGGTTGAACGACTGATGGATGCAGAGCACCCGAAGTGCAATGCGATCACATTCGATGAGCAATAAGCTTTAAGTCCGCGTATAACGTGGGAGAATGAGTGTTGGAAACTGTAATAGCATGTCGATGGTAGAGTTGGGCAATGGCATATGGTGTGGGGGGCTCCATGGCGCAGTGGTTCGAATCCTATCAACGGGCTCTATGGAGATGATCACTCTGGCGATGTTGTAGTTGCAATGTGGTACTTTTATTGGATTCGCCACGCCAAGGTCCAACACAGGAAGCAACTTTGGTACCGTGCGGTGCCGGTATCCAGATTATGCCAAGTGTCGGGGTACCAGAATCCGGGAACAGACATGGATATTGTCCCATTGGGATCTGACGGGAGAACAAGGACGACGAAGGGAAGCCATGACCGAACTCTGCAGGGAGGTTCTCATAAGCCTCTATTATCAAGGCAGGCGTATCAACTAACTATACCCTTGGATCTTAATATCAAGCTTCTTCTAACTTAGAATATCTAAATACTTTGGAGCTGCCACGATCTGCCAACGGCATTAGTGAGGAAGGAGAAATAAGCCCATATCCCGGATATGTAGCTAATTGCCTTTACTTCATCATAATATTATCCACCTGTATTTTCCTGAATGGTTTGAAGCGGGTGTAGGATTCAGAACTATTTAATCAAGAAACTAACTTGAATTTAAGGAAGCAGAATAATGAAAAACACATGGTATAATAGTATTATCATAATAACATTATATTAATATTCTTATGATACCAATTGTGGTTACAAGTATGGCAAATGACTTTGCTCTAAGTTTGTTTTCCGGGCGTCGGGAATAAAGTTTTCGCATAGTCTATTTGGGTTAACCCGCAAAATAATCCCCGCCTTGCACGAAAAAATGTCCCCGGGAACTTGTACTATCCGGGCTTTCTGGAACGGACTTTTAAATATTTGCCGGGATTATCCTACTTGTACGATATGGTCATAAATAAACCCAAGAATTTAACAAAATATAAAAATTTAATAAAAATAAAAATAAAAACCTCAGATTTTTTCTGCCTCAGGGGGTAGTAATAATATTTAATTAGTTCTTTTGCATACCTCTCCTGAAATCCCATCATTCACAACTCCAGACCCTTTCGGAGGATACCTCCTATTTATTTACCCTGCTTAACCCACTATACTTAGCGCCATCCCCGGCCTTAATGACTTAAGTTCATTACGGAGCAGAATGTCCCAGCACTATTCGGGTAACGGTCAGGGAGTTGGCAATTCATAGTGGCCTTGGGACTGTCTCCCTGACTGCCCCCGGACTGGCCATGATAAAATCACGGCGCTTTCAAAAATTGTCATCATTTTAGGTGGCCTTATCCAGAATAGTTTTGCCACCCCCAGAGTCTTGGAATCAGGCAGGCAACTCTGGTCTCCTGTTTCAGTCGATCTTATCATCCTCGTACCTACTGGTACAAAAGAGATGGCACCCTGGCTTGCAAACAGCAGCTCCTGGAGGATGGCAGGCGTGAACTTTGGATGCAGCCTGTGGCAAAAAATCAGTTAACGGTTTGGCAAACCCCAGTAACTCCTAAAATGTCAAACATATTTCCTTGCCACTAGCTATATGGTAGAACTCGGGTGCCGTATTAGCTTACCAGTAACTTACTGCGAAATAGCCTCATATGAGTTGTGACATCACCTCCTCTAGTAACTACCGCTGCGGGCCTTGTGAATCTGATGAATCTGGGCGCAGGTATTCCCTGCACCAAGTTCACCAACCCCAAGGATAAATATTAAACGCTCACTACAATATTAACCGCAATGGCAGTGGGGGGAGTACAAGTACTGAGCCGTAGCGGAAACCCTGGTTGAGCCCTTCCCACGGGAGCTATGTCAGAATCGGTTCCGCCGTGGCTTTTTTTTCTGCTCAATTGGTCTTCAAGCAATACAAGTAATAGGGGGCCGAAAGTCCAATATCGGCACTGTGTCTAGGCACGATTTTTTATAGGCTGTCAGGTGCCGCTGCCATGTTACAGGAGTTTCGGGACATGGCGTCCGCAACAGAACGCCGATCCCTCGAGATTAGGTTGTTCCGGATATGGTATGGTCGTGGGGTCTGCACAGCGCGCTAACATCCAGTACTGCAAAGTTCTCTGTCGGTATTGTGCCCAACCAGGCAAACCAAGGGGAAAGAGGAAAGTAGAAAGAAACTCCATGAGCGGGGACTTCTTTCCGATTCACTCCCCCCAAGTCCCACCATTTCATCTCGTGGCTCCTGAAACACTTGAGGCTGTACCGGAAGCCTATAAACAGCTTGTCTACCGCTATACCGGTATCGCTTCCCGGCACTATCGCCAGGCCCGCCAGATAACTGTTGGATTTATAGCACCAACCACTACAAGTACAACACAACTAACAACTCGCCATAAAACTGGGTCAAAGCAAAGCAACACGAGGAAACCCTTGCATACCCTACCGTTGCTCAAGAAAAAACATTTACAAATCAACATCACTGCTTCCTTTTTAATCCTCTCTCTCTCAGAAAGCAAGACACGCGAGAGTTAATCTGCAAAGGAGAATTCCGAATCCCGACATCGTGCCGTAAAAACTGGTGAAACCCACTATCTCCGTCGGTCTGTAATCTCCGGATTCCAAGACAAAAGCTCCTGAGGGGGGATTAGCGTTTTCCTGACGCAGCGCAAGATCAGCCCCCGGGCTTGCTGGATCTCATTAACTGGGATTCGCAATTTTGTTAACTTGTCGGACTAAACCTATCCTGGGCTGACGGAGAGTGGATTTCACCAGTTTTTGCTATGCCAATGTTCAGCCCTACGCGGTGAGAAACATCCCTGAGATGCGGTCGTCATCACGGGAATCGACAGGCGTCAGACCGCAAATGAAGAGTATCCTCAGCTCTCTCTGATCGGTAGGGATCGGGAGGGTTCCGTACTCGAGCACTGTACTCGAGTATGGGGTGACATATCCACTACCAGCCCTTGTCCATCACGTGTGAATAGCTTTCTGGATCTGAGAAACACTTTGGGTGCTTTTTTGGCTTCTTTTTTATCTGAGCACTTTTGTTATAATATTTAGTAATGCTCTGGATGGATGGCGTCACGGTGGGGCATCGACATCGGCATACCGGTGGGTAAAAGCAGGGCAAAACTTGAGCATTCAACCTAACACATTTAATCCCAGCCGTGCCTATCCGGCGTCCGCTTGCTGAACAAACGCTACCATGACCCGCAGCCACCTTGCAAACCCAACACTAAACTAACCAAAACAAAACAAAACAAAACAAGGCCCCACCAACAACTACTAGTACTCGGCTTAGGACAGAGCCCGATGTGTGGATATGGTTTGGCTTCTTGAGAGTTCAACCTTTGTTCGGGCGATGTGAACCAGCAGGTGAGATTTGTGGGTCTCGAACATGAAGAGGCTACTGGTAGGCCAGTCACTGGTTTTCAATTCATAATGGCAGCGCGAAACTGTTGCTAGCTATCAGTACCCTAGATTTGCTGCTATAGGAACTCGTGAAATCCACTACCGCTATCCGTTGGCCCAGGATAAGCTCAGTTTGACAAATTAACAGAATTGCGAATACCGGCATTTGTTGATGAGATTCAACAAGTCCTGAGGACTGTTGTCTCGGGAACTATGCTGATCCTTCTCAGGAGCTTTCGTCTTGGAATCCGGAGATTTACAGGACTGGCGGAGATAGTGGATTTCGCGAGCTTTTTTTTTTACTGTGCTCGAGCACAGTAAAAAAGTGATGAATACTTTGTGGCGGTGCGTCTCAGCTTGATTGCTAGTTTTCGCATGAGCGCCCCGCCCCGAGTACCCATCACTTTCGATCACCCCTGTACGATATCTTATCAGATCTCATCACGCAGGTGCTGTGGGGCGCTGGAACCTACCGTACCTACCCGCGTATGATTCAAAACGGGGGTATGAACTGCACGCTCGTTGCGTTTTACTCAGTACTCCCCTTTTTAGCCATCACATCGTCTCGAGAATCACCCTAATTGCTTTGATACCGCGATGACTAGCCAGCCCCCTCAGCGAATCCACTCTCCCAGCAGGGGGGTTTCATTGCTCGTTCATGTATGTTTACCACCTTCACAGCTCGGGTTTGGTGATCAGTGAACTTTGCTAAAGCCGCTTCCGTCATAGCTCGCAGGTTTAATTAGCTTTTTCAATTCTTTTGATTTGTACCACCTCCCTCTCCTTGTGAAGTTCATATTGATATCACAATGCAATGCCAGTACTAATGCCTTATCAAGCCTCCTCAAAAATCCAAACGAAATGTACGTTTCTCAAACGAACGATCCAATGCAGAAGATTTTTCCTATCCTTAATCTATAATATCTACCACCTGGGATGATCCCCCGCCTACTCACTGCCAAACTGACCTGATCACGCATCACATATACAGAAGTAAAGGATATGGGTGCGTATTGCTACCCCCTTCTCATTCCTCTTCTCTCCTCCAAGATTCTCTTCCCCGTTTTATCCGGTACATGATGAGCTGATTCTCGGTACCGCATCATATCGATAGCTGGCACTTTCAATTTCTTACGTAAGCCCGCAACCCCCCACATTCCCCTCTTCCCACTTCACTTCCACCTCAGAAAGTATACCGGTACCCCCAAATCTATCAATCTGCCGGCGGGAGATGGAATATTGCGTTCGGCCGAGAAGCTTGGGTTGAGAGCGGGGGAGATCTAGTGTCGGGTTTTCTATTTATTTTCTCATTACTAATTTAGCAAAAACACTATAACCTCACAGGATTATCGCCCTAAGCCTCGCAACAATAACCTTTACAGCAGGGTTTCTAGCAGACATCTTCCTCTGGCAGAATGCCTTCATCGTCAAGAATTGGCTGGCGGTTGGAAGTGCTCCGCTAGAGGTGTTGATCAGTATGCTATATTGGGGTATCAGTGCTGTACGTTCTAACCTTTTTTTATTTTCTTTAATTTTTTTAATTCCAATAACCCTCCTCTACGTTACATATACACGATACTCCTACATATACGCTCCCGTACTCGTGCACGTGGCAACACCTCTCCCGAGGCCGTAGGCTAATCCGAACTGGGGGAGGTTTATGAACGCTTTAGATTGACAAAGAACTAGTCGTAACACCCGACATGCAGCTCGACCCTTTTGTCGGTTGGTCTCCTCACCCATCCATCCCCTTCCCTCCCTTCCTCCCGCATACATTATGCATACCCGTCCTGTCCTGTCCTGCCTTATCAACTAACCTTTTCTCGTTCTCAAGACATGGGCTTCCACCTCTTCCCCGCGCTGCTCCTACTCATCGACGTTCTACTTCTCTCACCGCCGTGGGCATTCACTTTCCTGCCCGCGGTGCTGATCCCCTCGGCGATTGCGGCTGGGTATTGGGCCTGGCTGGAGCATTGCTTCTCCGTCAATCAGATTTACCCGTATCCGTTGCTTAACGTTGTTGGAGATGGGGGGAGGATCGCGGTGTTTGTTGGTAGTGCGGTTATGATGGCGGTTTGTACTTTTGGGATTGGGTGGGGGTATGGGAAGGTTAATGGGGTCAGCGTGGTTAAGGGAGTGGGGAAGAAGAGGGCGTAGTTCCGAAGCTGGAGGAGTGGGTGGAAATTATAGACAATATATGGATTGTGTGTACGGAATGGCATGGATAGATACGACATTAGCAGTGCGGATAGATAATTATGAATAAAACGAAGGACGAAACAGTAGATGATGATTGGTGATTAATTCTATAAATATAAACATAACTTTTGGTCTACTGGATGGTCATCGCGAGTGCTACCGCGAGTGTGGTACAATTCCCTATAATATGGCAAGTGCATGACACTTGCTCTTCCCTCAATCTACCCTTCGAACGAGAGCACAACCTTCCCACCATCAACTTTCACCCGCAACCTCTCAAACACCTCCCCCTGGGAGTTGAGATGATGAGCGCTCTCCTCCACTTCCGTCTTAAACCTCTGACAGAAATCTTCAAGGTCCAATTCCTCGTCTCCAACTAGCTCTACAAGCCTCTCTTGACTCATCTTCGCCTTCCCTTCCTCCCCCTTCTTCTTCTTAGCCGGGGTGTCCTCCGTAGGGACGCTTTTGCGCTTCTTATTGTCGACGGCCTCGGCGGCAGGGGCGAAGTCGGGGCTATTTTCAAGTGTAGCGGGAGTGTCCTTGGATTTCTTCTTATCCTTCTTATCCTTCTTGTCCTTCTTGTCCTTCTTGCCCTTCTTGTCCCTTTTCTCCCTTTTCTCCCTTTTCTCCTTGCCCTGTTTCTTGGAGGATTTCGGCTGGTCGGGGGATTCGGCAGAAAGGGCGTCAGCCATGGGGATATCCTTAGCTTCGGCCTCGTTGATCTCGGCGACGGGAGTAGCAATTTCCTCTGGAGAACCCTTCCTCTTCTTATCCTTCTTATCCTTATTCTTTTTGTCCCTCTTATCCTTCTTATCCTTCTTCGGCTGTTTGATCTCTGCGTCTGTAACTTCGGGTACCGCGATCCTCACCTTCTTCACCACCGGGACAATCGTAGTCACAGTCGCATTCGCAGTAGTAGCACCATCCTCCCTCCCCTTCCCACCCTTCCCCTTCCCCTTCTCTGGCTTGTAGAGACTCCCCTGATACTTTTCCGCCTCACTGATGCAACTCTACCCCCCCCCTCAATTAGCATAACTGGCTGGCAGGAAAGGAAGAGGGAGAATGAACAGTATGATCCTTCCATTGCCCCTCTATGAACGTCTTTGAGCAGTCAATGCATGTATAGTATGCCCCGTGACAGCGTGCCGCGTGAGAGTCGAGTTTAGGCTTTTTGAAGACGTCGGAGCAGACTTCGCAGGAGACTGCAATTATTTGTTAGGATTGATTAGTGGGGCCCAATGGGAGGGGGAGCTTACAGGAGACCATTTTTGGGGATTGCGGTGGTAGTGGTGAGGTTGTATGGAGGAACTTTTTTTTTCTGGAGAAGGGAAATAGGAATTGGCGCAGGGTTCTGTTGCGACAGGGTTTCGGAGAGGCTAACTGCTTTAGGTATGGTCATGAACTATCGCTCGTCTGTGCTGCTTCTTCCTGTTGGGAAGTATCACCACTGGGGAAGTAGAGGTCCAAGCGAGCGGGTGGTTTATATTTCGATCGAAGGAGAGAAAAAGGTTGGGGGGAGAAAAGAGAAGAGGAGGAGGAGGCGATGACTAGATATAGGCTTACACACGCGTGGATGACGCAAGCAGTCACAGGGTGTCACTCGGGACGCGGTGGTTAGGGTAGGGCAAGCAAGATTTCCAACACTCCCAAGGCTAATGGACATAGTGGGTAGTTCTTCGTAATAGACAGGATGAGATGAGAGTGCTGTATGGGCTTATTTGGGATCTGGTGATCCTTGGCCTAGCATTCATAAACGGAGTGGTATCTTTCGCAATTGTTAACCCCTTTTTTTGGACTTTCTATTGGTAGGAAGATAGCCAAGTTTTATCATAGCAATCGAGTAGAGAAGTGTTACTACTACACACTTGACCTACAAGTAAAGCTGAGTGCGTGCTCAATCTTTAATAATAATAGCACGGTAATAAAATGTGGAGAAAACGAGCCATAGAGTACCAGACCTGTAGTTTGGCCGGTTAACTTTGTTAAGCCGTAACTTAATAGATCTAGAATCAATCTCAGGCAGTGCTTTATTCCATACTCTCTTGCCCATCAGAAACTTCCTAACAAGTTGGGCAAAAAGGAAACTAGCTAACCCCTTTTTTCTTCAAAAACGATAGGAACCACCTTTCCACAACAAACAATTGACGATACACAGAAAACATTTGAGCTCTAAGACACAATCCAAACCCCCCCGAAGGAAGTAAACACTTATTATCACAAGAATCTGCCTTTCGAGTCAACAACTAATTTGTTATGGTCCTATGCGGAGGAGACTCTTACTTCTTATTAGGTTCCTCTGTGCTAGGATTTGGATTATCGACTGCTCCGGGTGTGTTTTGTGTCGCTGGTGATTGTAGGTCTTGTAGTTGGTAGCTTTCCTTTGCTGCTGCTGTTGATCGAGGCGCTGGAGTATTGCCCTGTTTCGCAGGTTTAATGGGAGAAGGATGGTGGGAGTAAGTAGATGGCGAGTGAGCCAGCGTGATTGAGAGGTACCGGTGTTTGGGGGCGTGCGTAGCAGACCAGTGCAGACTAAATGATATAGTCTGTGTGAGAGAATGGTAACAATCATGGTCACTTGTGTCTTCGTTTGCCCATCTACCGGTACAAAAAAAAACAAAAACACATCTGGGGGAGACAGAAGTAGATATGATGATCAAACATAATGAATCCCGAAATCGTCTCATGTTAGCTACAGGAATCTCGGAGTTTCTATAACATTCTGGCACAAGGCAAGGGATAGTAATATGGAGAATATTTTCTGCAGTTGTCCACAATGAAGGAAACGTATTGTGAAGGCTTCCGCTCCCGCTCCCGGAGGTTTCCATCGATAGCACCATAAATCCCCAAGCATGTTTACCATCACCTCCAGAGTCTTATGCAGTCTCCAGAATTCCTTCGCCCGCTCCACCTTCGAGTAACTTCCAGCATCAACAGATGGTAAGGTGGGATGTATCCTGTGTGAAGATGCTCGCCGTGTAGTGAGACCGTTAAGACCCAGGTTTTGGGTAGTTAGGTAGTTTTTCATAAGATGGGTTTGGGTCTGGCCACTCTTTACCTTAACGGCGCTAATAGGGAGGATTTCATGGAAGCATTTGGGGGTTCCTCTCTTGCCAAAATTGTGATTTGATTGATTGGTATTACAATTGCTCCAGAAACCTTTCCTTCTATCAAAGAAAAACGTTTTAGCGCATCAGGATCCTGGTTGACGACGAAGGAAGTACTGTACTAGAGTACATAACTTGAATGTTATGCGTCTAGCACGGGCGATCAGTGGGCTTTACCTGAGGTAGTATCATAGTAGGGGTTTTCAAAGTTAAAAACGTTGAAAAAAAGTAGCGAACTTGGCTGTTTCATGTAAGCTTGGCATACACAAATGTAGTTAATTTACTGTCAACTTACTTTACCTTATAATACTTTTTG
>Ga0307507_10011461_pt1 | contig 11175 bp, 3 predicted proteins | sample 7_EM_MG_FD_207223 | JGI IMG/M metagenome (GOLD analysis project Ga0307507, IMG submission 207223) | Populus trichocarpa ectomycorrhiza microbial communities from riparian zone in the Pacific Northwest, United States - 7_EM | ecosystem: Host-associated > Plants > Roots > Unclassified | place... | reverse complement strand
GTCTTTATAGGAGTAGTAATTTTTTTAGAAGCAAATAATGTGGTTTACGAAGATTCCATTAGACTGCATTATTTTTTTAAAAAATATATATTAAAAAAATATTAATTTTTTTTTAAAATTATTTTTCATATTAATACATCAAAATAATATAAAAATAAAAAAAATTAATTTTTATCATCACATTATTAGTTTGCACCTACAAAATTAATTATGGCTCAATTACTGCATGTTGTGAGAAGATTTTTGTGTGCAATTAGCATTCTTAGTTAACAATTTCAAAACAATTAATTATTATGTCAAAGGCAACTTTATGTGAAGCAAAATACTTTTCTACTTGTTCAGCTAGTTTAATAACTGTGTTGTGAATTAATATTTTTGAAAATATCAAATAAAGTAACATTTTCAGTTATAATTTTATGAAAATCAGTATCTCAGGATTTAGCAAAATTATAACTGAGTAACCAAACAGGGGCGACAATGGTTCTGTGATTGTATCGCAAGAGTGATGCTTTACACCCCGAATTTTCCAGCACGAAATTTGACGAACACTTACAATGGCAGCGAGCGTAATAATGTGTTACTTTACGGTTACACATTCCATCTCTAATTCGTGATTCTTGTCTTCCTTATAATTTACCTCGAGTTATAAGAAATATAGGCAAGTACACTGCCTCACCATTTTAAGAAGCTAGCTGCACTAAAATCCCCATGGAAATGCCGGATTACATGCTGATCCATTGAAATTGGGAAAGTAACTATGAAGCTGACAAAAAGGATTTGGATTGTATACTTGCAGTTGCCATTGATCCTGCTCCTCTCTCTTTGTGTGATCGTCCAAACAAATAAGCTGATTCTCATACCCATGTCCATCGCCATAGCCATTGCAAAAGCTATTAGGGTAAACCAGGAAGTTCTTTCGATGGTCATGTGAAGAAGTATTAAGGGAAGCTTCCAGCAAGGCCTCCCAGTTATCATCTTCCCCTTCTTCTAACTGAATTAGAGGTGCCACCTCTTCTTTTCCCAGCTCAAAGTTACTTGCAAAGCCATTCTCTTCGGATCTCTCCAATTGAGAACTAATCTTAATTAGAGTATTTGTTTTAACAACTTGCTTCCCTTGATCATCATCTTCCGTTGAATTTGATTTAAACTCAACCCACGAGGATGGTGACGTAGTTAATGATGATGATGATTGATTAGTTAGCTGCCACATCCCATTGAGAAAAGTCTCGAGAGCCTGAATATGTATCTGTGGAATTCTGTCTATGAAAGGGTACTCGTATGAGCCACAGAACCCTTTAGCCTTACACCAATCGTAAAACTCGCAAAGCTGACCTGCTTGCATCGCAGCTTTCTTGTAAATACCGAATGCCGAAACACAACTCCTGTATGGCATTTCAAGCAAGTTATCCAAAACCAAAACAATCTCTCTTCGAAAAGTTGTGTAACAAACGAAACTATCACGAATGATATGTTTCATTGCCTGTTGAACAATCAAGCTTCTAGGAGCAACCCCAGTTGGTATGCAATCCAATACTCGGTCTATTAGGCTTTGAAGTCGTGGCAAAAGCTCAAGCTTTCTACTCACTTGTTTTATTTTATGCTGTAAGCTCTCATGCATCACTTCTTCCTCTGTTGCCTTGTTGTCCAAGGAAAAGCAATCAAGAGATTGGTCGAGTAATTGCGCGTAGGACCTAATAAACACGGTGTAAGCTTCAGGATTTGAAGATGAATCGTCTCGGAAATGACATGGATAGAGAGAGAGCAAGCCATTGGATCTAATCCATAATAGTTCTGCCCGAACAGGGCTATCTTCAGGCAATGACCTGAGCAAGCGGTTGAGGAGAATGAGGCATTTGAGAGCAACTTTCCAGGATCGAGTATTGCCAAAACGGCGAGTGAAGCTAAGAGAAAAGGAGTGAAATGATGAGTTAGAGAAGGAAAATATCTTCACGAGCTCGTGCATGTATTTTTCAGGCAATGGTAAGTCATCAGGAGCAGTTGCTTTGACAATTATGAGATCAACATCACAAAACCCTCCAAATGTGGCGATTTTGGCATAACTTACAGAGGTGTGCTCCTTTAGAGCACAAAAAACTTGCCTGAATCGCTTGTGCATGGCTACACCAAAGAGAAAGAGAGAGGGCCGGGGGGGAAAGAGAGAGAGTTGTGTTTTGGACGGCAAATGGTGTTTTTACAACATGACTGCAAAAACAAACAAGTTTTAAAGAGATGATATAAAATGACATATGGCAAGCATCCTCGGTATTATCGAACTATAACTACAAGGAAAAAAATTGTAGTTTTACAGCTAGGAGTTGCAGTCAGGCGTCTAAACTACATGAAATGCTATCCATAAGAAACAATGGAACTCTGTATCACGATGCAAATCTATTTTCCAAGTGTCATTAAAGTACTGGCAATTGATTTGCGCAATTAGTTTTGTCTTGCGATGCCTACAAAATTTATACTATTCAATCACCTCCCCAGGTAATGTAATGTTGCATTTATTTATTTCTAACAACTAGCTAACAAAACTTGATTAAAGAATTGTTTTTTTTATTTGATTTACTTTTTAAATTATTATTTATCTAAAAAATATTAAAGTAATATTTTTAAAGTAATTTTCAATGATTCTAGCGTTGATGAAGTAAAAAAAATCTTAAAAAGTAATTTTGATATACTCTTAATTAAAAAATACTTAAAAAGTTTTTTGAAAACACTGAATTGCATTAACAAAACACACTAATAAACGCTAGAGGATTGGATTGGATTAGGAATTACCGAAGCAGTACTGGATTCAATTGAAGTACTCCACGTAAATGAAAAGTTACAAATGGAGAGTAAGCGTGTATTCATCGACAAATCATCTAGGTGGTGGTCCAGTGGTAAGAGTTTAGGGCCAAAAGATTTGTTCTTTCTGTTATCTCAGGTTCGAGTCTTGTGGTTGCTCATATGATGACTACTGGAGGCTTACATGATCGTTAACTTCAGGGCCTGTGGGATTAGTCGAGGTGCGTGCAAGCTGGCCCGGACACCCGCGTTAAAAAAGTCCTCAAGGGGCGTAGCGTAATGGCAAAGGGCTTGAGATCTGCACAGCAGGTCTCGAGCTCGAGTTAGAGCGTGCACCTCTTGTAAGAGCCTGGGACAACCGGAGTTTTACTCGCTCACCTGGGCCTACAAAGTACGCTTTCCAGGAAGTGGAGTTTCCTAAAAAAAAAAAAAAAAGTGTAGTCATCGATCGCTCATCAGTAATGTCATGACTGAAAATATATAACAGTCGAGGATGCTATAGAGATCGACTTGCAAGTAGGGATGGGGTTAATTATTCATAGATCAGGTTTGATATTATTACCTGAATCCAAAATTATTATCCACATTTAGAGTGTATTTATTTTAGAAATTGAGGTTGAATTTTGTGTATAGAACCATAAAAAAACTTAAAAAAATAAGAAAAATTAATTTTTATGATTGAGTTTTGTGTATAATTAAGTTATATCTAATCTCAATCTTAATTTCAACCGGGAAGCTCTGAAACAAACATATTCAATTAAACTTAGAAACCTAAGAGGTGTGGATTTTGGATGCCAGTAGCCAAAACTGAATTGTGTAAACAATTTTTCAGAAGCAAAACAGAATGAATTTTTTGTTGTTGGTTGCGCAGAAATGGATTTTAAAAAAAATTATATTGTATTTAAAAAGTATATTTTTTTAGTTTCCTTTTTTTGTTTAATGTGTTTTCAACAAAAAAAAATATTTTTTTTATATTTTTCTTTAGCTATGTTCTTTATCACATGAAAATTGAAAGCAATTAAAATAGTATCAAAACAATTTTTTTTAAAAAATTATCTCTTTAATCAAAATATAGGTGTGTTTTTTTATATAATTTTTTTATCCAAGGTATTTTTTTAAAATAAAAAATTACCCTAATCTTAAAATCAAGTCTTAATGAATAATTAAAAGAAAATGAATTGATCATTTTAAAATGAATGTATTAAAAAATATAAAAATAAAAAATTTGAGATATATTATATAAAAAATTTATAATAATAATAAAAAAAAAAGTAGATATTCAATCCACGCGTTGAATATTCAAGGTTCATGTATAATTATTAAAAAAAACAACAGTTAATATTATAATGAAAGATACTAATTTTATTTTAAAAATAACATAAATGGTTAATTATTTAAATACCATGTATTAGTCAAAGGTCAATTTCCAAGGAGATGGTCAAATTCTTATGGTCATCATCTTATGCCTCTGTAGACTCTGACGGAGAAAAACTCTGGCGAATAATTACCCGTCCAACAAGCAATAACAAATTAATTTAATAATTTGAGGTAGATAAACTGATATGTTTTAGATTTATTTTTTAATAATCGTGAATTTGAATTTTTTGAGATATATCATTAATTTTAAAGTTTATAAATTTAGTTAAGATATATATAAACTAATCTAAACATTCATATTAATAATAATAATAAAAAAACTAGTTTCTCTGGTATATAAAACCAAAGCCGCCTGAAGAGTGGGGGCCGTGGGGCTAGTTTGGCTGGTCTCTGGTGACGCCACCGATGATTTTTCTCTCCTTTCCCTTCCGTTGACACTCAAATTCCAAGTTCGAATTATTAGAGATAGTTTAGATGGTCGGTACGAAGTTATCAGTCAATTCTTTAGTTAGCGAATAGAAGTAAACCGTTAGTACCGAATCACATTTATATTTTTTTATCGTAAGATTTAATGTATAAAGTAATGTTATTAAACTCGATAACTTGTAATACTGGATTACTAGGATATTGATTCAATTAATACATGATTGGTTCAGTCAATGAATAAATAGTTTAGAGTGTGAAATCATTATATAACAAGAAACTGTGAAGTAATAACCGTTTAATTTTAGTTTTTAAAAGTAGATATATTACATTCAAGTAAGTTTCACAAGTTACAATCTCTGTTTTTTTTGGAGTAAAACTTGGTTCAACCAGCAAGATTTTACCATGTTTTTTATTTGATATTTGATACTTTGTAAATTGGTTTTTAAAATTAATTTGAATAGTTTGAATTATTGGATGATTAGGTGTTAAATTAACCTACCCAGATTTAAAAGCAGCAATATAATCAAATTGGTTAGTTTATTTTTGTATTTTAAAAATACTTTTTAAAAATTGTACTACAATCTGCCAAACGTTAAATGGGAGTTACATCTGTCTCTACATGTCCTTTTTAAAGGCCAATCAAATCTTGCACGAAATGATACAAAATCCAGGAATTAGAAAAGAAAAAAGACCCGCAGTTAATTAATACAGGTCATTATAAGCCAACAAGTCATGGCGTCAACGCCGGAAGTCGGTCCATGCGGGTGGCCTTTAAAATACGTCCGTTCCACTGCCTCCACACGGCCATCACCAAACCAGACTCCAAAAGAAAAAAAAAAAGAAAAAAATGGCTCCCTTCTTTCTCTTCTTTGCTTTCCTTCTGCTATCAAATCCTTCACCATCAACATCCCAACGACAACAAAACATGACATCTTTCTCCTCCTCAGACTCTCCATGGCTTCCGATGCAAAATAAAATCCTCCTTTCTCCCAACTCCACCTTCGCAGCCGGCTTTTACCCTGTGGACAATTCTTCAAACCACTTCAATTTCTCAATTTGGTATTACAAATTGCCAAGAAACATCACTACTACTGTGTGGTCTGCTAATAAGCACGATTCTCCACTCTCTACCAATGCTTCTCTTGTTATCACAGCGACTCGCGAGCTACGTTTAACCGATTCTTCAAGCAGATCAAACTTGTGGCCTGGCGCCCCTAAGTCAACAAATTCTAACTCAACCAGACTTGTTTTAAATGAAGATGGGAGTCTTGTCTATGACAAGTGGAAGAGTTTTAATTTTCCTACTGATACTTTCTTGCCCGACCAGGATATAAATGGCACTGAACTTGTCTCACAAAATGGTAAGTTCAGGTTCTTGAATTCTTCTTCTTTGTCTTTCAATTACTCTGATAATTACTGGACCTCCGATAACGTGTTTGCACAACTAAGAAGCGATGGGAGTGTGAATCAAGGAAATAGTGTTTCAATCATTTCTGCTGATTACGGGGTTGCCAGGATGCGGAGGTTGACTCTTGACAATGATGGAAATCTAAGGGTTTACAGTTATGATGAAAGCCTTGGCCAATGGTTTATTGCTTGGCAAGCACTGCAAGAATCGTGTAAAGTTCACGGGCTTTGCGGGCCTAATGCTATCTGCTTGACAGACGGCTCAAATTCCATGTCCTGCGTGTGCCCCCCTGGATTCAGGCAAAGTACTACAAGTCGAGATGCATGTGAGAGGAAAAGGAAACTCACTAGCAACACCAAGTTTGTTCAGCTTGATTATGTCAATTTCACTGGTGGATCAAATCAGACAAGTCTCAATGTCAGAAATCTAACAACTTGTAGAGCAAACTGCTTGGCTCATCCTAATTGTCTTGGTTTTATGTTCAAGTATGACGGTCAAGGTTACTGTGTGCTTCAGCTTGACAGACTATTATATGGGTACTGGTCTCCAGGGACTGAAGTTGTCATGTTCTTGCGTGTGGATAGTTCTGAAACAGATGAAACAAATTTCACTGGTATGACTCGTGTGCTGGACACCACATGTCCTGTTCGTATAAGCCTTCCTTTCCCTCCTCAAGAATCCAACACCACAACCAGAAATATTGCAATAATATGTACGTTATTTGCTGCGGAGCTGATTTCCGGGATTCTTTTCTTTTGGGCTTTTTTGAAGAAATACATCAAGTATAGAGACATGGCTCAGACTTTAGGCCTTGAATTCCTGCCTGCTGGTGGACCTAAAAGGTTCACATATGCAGAGCTCAAAGCAGCAACAAATGACTTCTCCAATGCTATAGGAAAAGGTGGATTTGGTGATGTTTATAGAGGAGAGCTGCCTGATAAACGAATTGTTGCAGTCAAGTGCCTGAAACATGTCACTGGAGGGGATGCTGAGTTTTGGGCAGAGGTTACAATTATTGCTAGGATGCACCATCTTAATCTGGTCAGGCTTTGGGGCTTTTGTGCGGAGAAAGGCCAAAGGATTCTAGTTTATGAGTATGTGCCTAATGGTTCTCTTGACAGGTTCCTGTTCCCTGCGGGTCGGGTACCATCTTCAGGGACCGAGGTTGAGATGGGTCTGGTGGCTATTGATGGGCGCAAACCGATGCTTGATTGGGGGATCCGATATAGGATTGCACTTGGTGTAGCTAGAGCAATCGCATACTTGCATGAAGAGTGTTTGGAGTGGGTGTTGCATTGTGATATTAAGCCGGAAAATATACTTTTAGGTGATGATTTTTGCCCAAAGATCTCAGATTTTGGGTTGGCCAAGTTGAGGAAAAAAGAAGATATGGTGAGCATGTCTCGAATCAGGGGTACTCGTGGGTACATGGCACCAGAATGGATTAAGAGTGATCCAATCACTCCCAAGGCTGATGTCTACAGTTTCGGGATGGTGTTGCTAGAAATCGTAACTGGGTCTAGAAATTTCGAGACGCAAGGTTCTTTGATGGACAGTGAGGATTGGTATTTTCCTAGGTGGGCGTTTGACAAAGTGTTCAAGGAAATGAAGGTAGAGGACATTTTGGACCGACAGATTAAGCACTGTTATGATGGTAGAGTGCATTTTGATATGGTAGATAGGATGGTGAAGACAGCAATGTGGTGCCTTCAGGATAGGCCAGACATGAGGCCGTCAATGGGAAAGGTTGCGAAGATGCTCGAAGGAACCGTGGAAATCACGGAACCAACGAAGCCTACCATCTTCTTCCTAGAAGATTAATGTATTAATAATGATTGATCCAAGCTTCTGATTTTGTTAATGCGGTTTATATTTGTCTTCTTTCCTCTGTGTTCTAGTTGTGTATAGTTATAAAGTAGTAATGCCGTATGACTATTAAGCAGTCCAGGCTGATGTACGATAACAGGCCTTTACATCTGTAATTTGTTTCCTTTTCCCTTTTCCTTTCGGCTTTCATCAAGCTTTAGTGATGATGGGTATGGAGAATTATGCCTTTTTTTGGATTCATATAGATGAGTAAAATTGCAGAAAGTGAATAGTCGGTCTGGTTTCTTTTGTTTGGCCAACAAAATACTACTTGATAAATGAGAAACAGTGAAGGGAGAACAAGAAAGCTAGACTGTCGAGTTATTTCTGGCCTCATGAATAATTTCCTTCACAGATTGAAGGGAAAGATTAGGAAGGACTCTAGACAGAACCAACAAAACATTGCATAATCAAATACATTTCTAAATAAAATACAATTTAAAAAACAATCTTAATCACACTTCCAGACATCCTAAATTATCCTTCCTGATCATTCTTCTCGGAACCGTAGCAAACAAAAACGAGGTCTTGACTGTTTCGTGATTTATTATTTCAATTAGGGATATCCGTGTAATTACGCTTACAAGAGCGCTAACAAGTGCAATTATGGTGGACGATAAAAAGGCCAAAAAAAGAAGAAAATTGAAACGTGTCACTACAGTATTCGTTAGGGCGTCGTCACTCTTCCATTGCTCTGCGAGCACGTGCCTTGCAACATGGCTAACCGCGAATTACAGCTCAGAAAACGGAAATGACACTTCGATAGTATTTCCAGCCTGTCTGACAGTGATTTAGATATTATTTTTTAAAAGTAGTTTTTATTTAAAAATATATTAAAATAATATATTTTAATTTTAATTTCATTAAAAAATTATTAATTTAAATATAAAAATATTCAAAAAAAATTAAAACCACGGTAGAAACAGACCTTATGTGTTTTATGTTGTCATTGGTATTGTTTTTTAAAATATGTTTTTAACTAATTGTTTTTTATTATTTTCACTTTAAAATTATTTAAAAACACCTGTAATTTATGTTGTCATAAGATATTATTTTTAAAGCATTTTTATTTAGATAATATATTTTTATTTTTAAAATTTCTAATATTAATATATTAAAAAGATCAAAAAATTATTAATTTAAAGCTAAAAATTTAAAAAAATTTCAAAAACATGGTAAGATTATAATGCAAGACGAGGCCTTCATGTGTTTGATACTGTTATTGATATTATTTTTAAAAAATATTTTTTAATTGAAAATATTATTTTTTTATTTTTATTTTAAAATCATTAAAAAAAACCTAAAATTTTTATTGATTTAATGTTTTTTCAATGAAAAGTAATTTAAAAAATATTTTAAAAAGTATATTGTAACATAAAAACAAACATTTGTTTAATGTATTTTTTAAAATACTTTTCAAACTGTGTTTTGTCTAAAAAAATATCAAATTAATTTTTTAGATATTTTTCAATTATTTTAATGTGTTTATACAGAAACAAAATCTAAAAAATTACTTCAATATATTTTTAATTTTAATTTTTTTTAAAACACTCAGATCTCATTACCATACAAACATTTTAACCATTAAATTCATTGAAAATTGAAATTGAATATGATTGCTATGAGTGATTTTTTCCCCAGCAAACCTAAAAAATACCATAATACTGTATAATTAGTCTTAATATTATCAATAAATTATTTTTATATTGGTTCTATTTTTAAAATTCTTAATTAAAAACTTTCATCTATTTCTATAATTCTTATTTATATTTTCATTCAATTTATACATTTTCTATTAAAAATAATGTCATTTTAGAGATACTTAACATTTTCTATTAAGTGATTTTAATAAAAAATTACATGAAAAATCAAAATAATTTAATGATAAATTTTATGTAGAAAATAACTTGGATGTGAAGTTGATAATACCTCAATAATTTGATAGTATATTTGATGTTTACCAAAAAACAATTATCTTAAAACTCAACACAAACTAATATATAAATGGTTAGGAAATATAAAATAAATACTGTAAATGATAAATTAAGGATCTTTTGAAAAAGAAAAAAAAACTAATTGCTCGTACTGTTAGACGAAAATTTTATATAAAATATTTATTATATAGTATTGTTCATAAATTAATTAACCCGCATCATTATCGAAACAATTATAACAATACAGATATCATAACAACTTTTATTTTTCCTAAAAAAATGAACCCGTAGAGAAGCTGGCTAAAAATCTTCTATAGAGAGTACTTGCTCATACATTTCATTCCTGGAAGAGCACAGATTCATCTCTACTCAATCGAAATCAAGCTTAGAATACATGTGAGGTAGTGCTGATTTGAGGTAAATCGTCACTAAGTCGTTGAAAAGTAAAAAAACAAAAAAAAACCTTTTGTGAAATGATATACGCTTTGACATTTAAGTTATTATTTGAATTTATGTGATCAAGCAGGTAGAAAATTAAATGTTAAAATATGTGATTTTTATGTGGAGAAAATAGATAACAAGTGTGCAGTGTTCTTCATATCAAATCTCCATTTTTTAAAAAAACTTGAAAATATATAATCATGGAAAATATTTTATGTAGCTTACCATGAAAAGTGTTAATTTTCTTAATAATCTCATTGGATATCTATATCTAAAATTGAGAGGAAATAAAATAGAATAAAAAAGAAGGAGAAAGAAGAATAGCTCAAATGAGTCAAAATAGCTTGGATGGGTCATGGACAACCGAGCTTTATCATTATTAGTATTATTATTATTATTATTAATTTGGATCATCAAACTAAACTTGGCACCTTAACTCATAGTTTTAAAATCCGATCCAGACAGGTTGACCTGGAATCCGGCCGATCCAGAGCTGGAACCGGGCCGAGTTGAAGAAAAAACAGGAAAAGAAAAAACCCGAAGTGACTCGGCGACCCGGTTGACCCAACAAGACCCGTTAATTTTTATTTTTTTTATTGAAACGATGTCGTTTTGATTTTAAAAAATTTAACCCAAACAACCTAGTGATCTGGTCAAAATCCAGTGACCCGGTTAAAACTCTTAACACAAACGGTATATTGAGATATATATTTTTTTTTTTTTTAAGATTAACATATATAAATAATCATGGAACACTGATCATTTTCAAGTGAACATACTTTTAAAAACATATAAAAACAAAAGTGAGCACTATTCTAGGCACTCACTAATTAATTAACAGAGTTGTAAAACGTAAAAAACAAATCAAACCAAATCTAATAAAAATAAACAAACAAACAGCAATCCCTTTGCGCAAAATAAAAATAAAAATAT
>Ga0307507_10011460_pt1 | contig 11175 bp, 9 predicted proteins | sample 7_EM_MG_FD_207223 | JGI IMG/M metagenome (GOLD analysis project Ga0307507, IMG submission 207223) | Populus trichocarpa ectomycorrhiza microbial communities from riparian zone in the Pacific Northwest, United States - 7_EM | ecosystem: Host-associated > Plants > Roots > Unclassified | place... | reverse complement strand
TTTGTGCGAAACCACCAGTATCACGTCTGAGCGTGTTCCGCGACAGTTCTTAGTAAATCCACGGATATCCGCGTTGCGGAGGTTGCGGATATTAGAATAACTCAACACCAATATTTTATATTATTCCTAAAAGTTAATCAATTATACAACAGAACCTAGGCTTTTAGAATATATTATTTTTATTACTCAGGTATTTTCAGGTCTTATAATCAATTTCGTTAAAAAAAAAAAACGCGTTATTAGCAATTCTGTAACCATATATAACTTTATTAAACGCTAGCTAATATATATAAAACCCGCATAGGTCTATAATAACCACCCTAAAGAACCCATTATAGCCTAGCGGACATATGGTGTCCGTGTTATAGTGTGTAATACCCACTAAAAGCTTATCGCGCGCCAACTATTAAGTCACGGATATCCGGGCAAATCTACCGTATGCCAGCACCAAAACCCACTAGGCGGAGAGGAAGGAAGTTAAATAAGGTGCTAGAACAGCCGCGGCCGTATTAGGTGTTAGATAATTAGACTTAGAGGGGTTATAGAACGGACCAGAAGCGACGGCTATGGGACCTTTAAGATCAGCTTCTTGCGCTTCGCGGAGAGAGCAAGGCGCGGCAGCTAAGCAAGGTTAATAAGGCTATTGCTTTTTTATATCCGTATCACGGACGTGCGGAGCAGCTTGAAGCCCTTAGGTAGCTACTGTTTAAGAAAAAAGATATAATACTTATTATAAAAACCTCATTTAGCAAGAGTATGATAATACAAGCAATGCCATGTCTTCTTCAGGCCTTAGTAGTAATTATTATCTTGCCACTTAATGCAATCGGCGCGGAGCAAAAGGTAAAGATTAAGGAGCTTCCTAGAACAAGGCCGGTTTACATATACGCCGAGATAATATCCGCACGTCTTTTACGGGAAATCCGCATTGGAGTATACACTCATATTTTAATATCACTAGAGCTGTTAGTTGGCAAAAGGTTCTATAAGACTCTTACCAACCCTACCTTTCGTGCGCATGTTGGCTTGGTAGTAATTAATAAGGTGCACCTTATAGCCAATTAGGGGGGTTCGTTCCGGAATTCGTATACACAGCTATGGAAAGTGCGGTCATTATTAGGGCGGAAGCCTTGGTTTGCTTATACTGCAACGCTTAATAACATAACGTTTAAGATTGTTTAAGAGCTGGCAGGCTTTCAAAATAATATCAATATAGTGCGGACATCAATTAACCAGCCAGATCTATTAATTATTAGAGAATATATCAAGCGAGGAAACAAGAAGTCCTTTAAGAGCTTATACTTTGTTATAGACCGCGCATATACCACTATATCCGCCAAGCAGAGAATCCAATACACGCCAACTCCCCACTAGATCCCAAAGATAATTATCTTTCTTAATTCAAAGGACCTAATATTGCTATGCAGGGACTCAATTCGTTTGTGGTTGGTATATTATAGGTACTAGGAAGCACAGGCTAGAAGAGCTATTCAGCTTTATTATACATCGTTAGCTATTGCGGATAAAGACAGACTATATAAGGAGTTTAGAAAGCCTAACTTGGAAATCCGCATCCTGCTCTCCTCTAACGCGCTTGCCTATGGCGCTAATATTCCTAATATCAACTGTGTCGCGCAGTATTGCATGCACAAAGACAAGTCCATCAATATGCTGTAGCAACGGCTTGGACGTGGTGCTCGTGGTAGTGGTTAAATAGGTATGGCGATATTTCTAATTAAGGATTAGTATAAAGGTCCACGTAAGGATATTGCTGGGCCAGCTAAAAATCGCCATCGTACTGGTAGAGCCTTCCGATCTCAGCCAAGTCAACTTAGCCGCGAATATTGTGTCAAGCGACAGGTGCTATAAGAGGACAGGGCTGCTAATTTTGCTAGCAATATATCTTCAAGAGTGTCTGTGTGTAGTAATACTGATTCTAATCCGTCCGCATCTAATATAGGGCAAGAGCTTAGCCTAGGTGGAACATCCGTAGTTCTACCTGCGGATATTCTACTAAAGAAGCCAGCGCAGCGCCCAAAGACTAAAGCTGAGAAAAGAGCAGCTCTTTCCCATTGTATATATGCTCTTGTAAATAAGGAAAAGGGCTGCTTATAAAAGATTATATTAGAGAACTATAAGGAACAGTCTCTGTCTACTAGTGGCCAGGGTTATTGCTTTAACTATAATCCTACTTTACGGGCTTTTAAAGAGTTTAATATCCGCAAGTTGCATATAGAAGGGATTCCAAGGAAGATATACCAAAAGGCCTTTGCCGTAAGCATAAAAAACTGGTTCTGTAACTAGATGGAGAAGAAATATTAGCACGCTGTTTGGAATCCGACCTCAAGCTACGTTATATCTAATAAGCAAATTGCCGCCCTCTACAGCTGCGCCTGGTATATAACCAGCCACGAGGCGCTTAAGAAAAACCTACCTAATTGGAATTATAATCAGCTTAGTAATAATCTAGATAAGTTTATTGCCTTTATTCAAGCGGAGGTAGAAAAGGCAAATTAGGCAGAGAGCTAGCTATTAGCGTTAGTAAGTAAATTAAAAGATAGCGCAGAGCGGATATTACCACGGTCTAGGGTAGCGGAGAGGCGTACAGTATTAGTAGCTCAACATCTGCAAACATAAGTAGCCTAGCTACCTCAATCGATATCCGCCGAAAATCCGCATGCAGGGCTGCCGACACTATTACCTTTTCAGCCTATATCTAGCAGGAACGCGCAGCTGGCCAGCTTAAACTCTAGCTAGCAGAACACCTCTAGGCCAAGTACACCAACACCCTATAACGGATATCAGTCCTAGCAACGCGACAGTTGGGTCCAGTTTTTAACGTAGGGCGGATATCCAGAATCCCAAAGTTAGGCCGGGTATCAATAGCCCTGGGGCAACAATTAGCGTCAGTTGTTAGGTATTAAGTATCGGCCTCTTAGATATTAGGGTCTATACTATAACAATAAATATTAACTCCCTACAGCTCCCGGATATCCAAGTCTATACTATAGTATTAGAAACCAGTCTCTAGGGCAGGCTAGGTATTATAGCTCACAAGGCAGCTTCGCATCTTAACCCTTAGAACAATCCAGATATCAGAGCTTACAGCGCAGTATTAGGTCTTAGCCCTTAGAGCAATCTGGATATCAGAGCTTATAGCAAAGCATTAAGTCTCAATCCTTAGAGCAATCCGGATATTAAAGCTCATAGCGCGGCATTGAATCTAAATCCTTAGGGCAGTCTGAGTATTAGAGCTTATAGTGCAATATTAAGTCTCAACTTTCAGATAAGCCTGAGGTTTAATATTCGTAATACAGCACTAGATCTCTAATTACGAAAAATTCTAAAGTTTAAGATCCGGACCGTAGCACTAGTTCCCAGGTAGTAGGAAATCCGGAAATTTAGAATTCGCAACATAGTATTAGATCTCCGCTCCTAGAAAATCCTAAGGCTTAGGATTTAAGTTGTAATACTAGATCTCCACTCCTAGGAAACTCTAAGGCTTAAGGTTTGCAGGCTAATGCTTAATCTCCGCCCTCTGAACTGGGCGTAGTTTAGAATTCGCGTGCTAATGCTCAATCCCCACCTTCTAAATTGGGTGCGGCTCAGAATTTGCAGTTTGATGTTCAATCTCCACTCTCTAAACTAAGCACAGCTCAGAACCTGCAGCCTAGTGCTCGATCTCCGCCCTCGGTTTTGGATATGACGCAGCTTCAGCAGGTTGGTATTTAATATTCCTTGGCGTTCGACTCGTTCGTTAACTTAACTAAGACTTGGGCAGAGCTCTAATTAATATCCAGGTATTAAGTGTTGATCTCCGTATGCGCATTTAAATAGTCTATTAGATTCTTATCTAGAGAGACACTAAGGTTTATACCTAAAGCTCCTAAAACCCGTAGAACCTATATTATATTAGCCATTTAGTTTAAGTGTCTTATAATTCTCTTAACCAGATATTATCCGTTCTTCTTAGGCTACTGTACCTTAAGCCTCTTAGCCAATATTAGATCCCCCTCGCAGTAAGAGAAAATGAAAGGACGTATCTGCGTACCTTAAAAGTAAGAAATCCGCTCACCAAGTAAACCCAATATCCGCTTACAACCCTTCTCCAGCACCTCAATTAAGCGGTGATTCTATATTAATGTTACTTCGTAAGTTAACTAAACGGCGCCCACTTACTTTAATTAGCAGTAATTTAACTATAAAGGATTTGCGCGTTACAAATAAGCGTGTACAAAATAGTTGATATTTACTAAGGTGAGTCACTATAACAGTAATTATTTGTTAGTAAGCTAATTCAATAAAATCTACAGCGTGGATATTCACCTTTAATTAACCTCCGCACCTTCCACCTCACAGCATCACACCGCAAACTTTATTATTGTTGTTTTATCTACTATCTATTAGCATACTACTATCTATAATGCCTTCTTCTATACCTCTAAATACGTCCAACAGCTATTTAGTTAAGAAACTTAATACGCGCGACGTTGACGATAAAATAATTAAGGACGCTTTTAAGAACGCTCTTTCTTTCACTAATTCTTTAGAATCTCTACCTAGAGAGTAAGCTTTCTAATACTAAATTATGCCTGCAGCTAATATAATTTTAGGAAATACGTACTAAAGCACTCTTTATCGGATCTAGCAGAGCACCATAATAAGGTTATTGCGAAATCCGCTAGAAATCCGCTTACCTCTTCACTGCCAGCCTCTTTGCCGCCTACTTCTTTACTGCTTGCCTCTTTGCCGCCTGCCTTTAAGCCGCTTGTTTCTTCGTCGCCTGCTACTTCTAAGAAGTTTAATTCTCGTCGTGCTTTTACTTCTCTTAAGAGGCAGGCTAATAGAATTACTGCGCAAAATGTTCAGTATAAGATAGCCTTTAAATTGTATGTGTTAACTATACTCTTTTACTATCTTGTCTACTAATTTACCTCTTATAGTAACCCAATAGAAATGTTAGAGATTTTAGATAACAATAAAGAGAATAATTTTAATAACGCCAACTCTCCTAAAAGCCCTCCTTTATCCTCTTACAATCTCCGCAGCCCTCGCAAGCTCCGCAGTACGCAGACGGCCTAAGCTATAACGTCGGATATTAACACAAACGAGCGCCTTTCTATTTAAGTGCCGTTAGTAAATAAATGGTACACCCCAAAAGCTGGCGCTTGGGAGAATATAAAGGAAGCTCGCCAGCGGATATATACCCACGTCCAGAATATCGAGGGTAGCTCTGGTATGCTATGTGATCCGCTATACGCTTTATGCGTGAAGCAAGGCTATAAATGTCGCGTTTATAAGCAGAACTCTAGGCCATATTTTAGAGGTGCGTGCTCAAGATGTCGCTTAAGTGGCAGGTTATGCGAAAAGGTATGTGCTAATAGTATACTATTATTCTATCAGCTAACACGCATATAGGATAGTTCGCTAAGGCTAGAGCCGGTTATACCTTAGCGCAAAAAATATGCGCAATTAGCTTCTGCTAGTAGTCCAGCTGGAACGCCTACTAAGAAGGTATAATATCCATATCTTAATAATACGGATATTGCTAATATCCGCATAGCTTTATACCCGCACTATCCCCCCTCTGGAGACCTCCCCTTCCCCCAAGACTCTTACTCGCAGTGATATGCGCAGCCGTAGGGGCATCCGTTCTGCCGCTGCTTCTCCTACTCTTTTACTAATTCCTAGCACGCCTGGTGCTGCTTCTGGTACTACTGCCGCTCCCGCTGGCACGGAAAATGTCGGGGTGTATTTAGCAATTGCTGTTTCCGCACGCGTTAATATAGTTCGCGAACAGGTAACTAAGATAGCGAAAGATGTTCGGGCTATAGATTGCCGGTTAAGTAAGCTTAAAGATTCTCTAAGTGAGATAAAGGATGAGCTTGCGTTTATAAGGCGTGGTATTATAGCACTTGTACGCAACACCGGGTTGCTAGATATAGAATTTAAGTAGATACCAGTTAGCTGTTGCTGCAGGTTGACTGCTATTACGGGTTTAGAGTAATAAAATAGTAGCTCTTACCTCTCTGCTACTATATAAGTAGGAATTAAGTCTCTACCTTATATTTAATAGGTATAATTAATATTGTGATATCCGCATACGCTAAGATAAAGATATCTGTATATGCTAAGATAAATATATCCGTATAAGCTAAGATAAAGATATTCGTATAAGCTAAGATAAAGATATTTATATATCCGCGCCGTTAATAATTACTAAGGTGAGTTACTATAGTAGCAATTATTTGTTAGTGAGCTAATTTGATAAAATTAGTAGCGTAGATATTTACCTTTAATCAACCTCCGCACCTCTTCTTCCTCCATCAACCTTCTACCTCATAGCACCGCACTGTAAACTTCATCATTGTTGTTTCATCCACTGTCCCTTCGTATTCTACTATCTACAATACCTTTATTTACACCTGTAAACGATGTTAATGCGAACAACAGCAGCCAGGCGGTTGAGGAACTCGATATACGCAAAATAAATAAGGATGCTATTAAGCACGCCATAGCTGCTCTCACTAAGCCTTTGGGCTCTGTTCCTAAAGAGTAAGCTTTCTAATACTAAATTATGCCTGTAGCTAATATAATTTTAGAAAATATATACCGAAGCGCTCTTTGCAGGATTTAGTAGACGACAAAAATATAGATAGAGCAAAATCCGCTGAAAATCCGCGCACCTTTTTGCTGCCTGCATCTTTGCCGTAGACTACTTTGCCGTTAGTTTCTTTGCCGTCTGCTTCTTCGCCGTCCGCCTCTCTACTGCCGCCACCTAATGCCTCTGAAAGGAGGCTTAATAAGGCTCGTTTATCTTCTTTTCTTAGAAAGCAGGCTAAAAAGGCTGCTAATACGAATCTGAAGATTAAGATAGCCATTGAATCGTATATATTAGTTATACTGTTTTAATGTCTTGTCTACTAATTTACCTCTTATAGTAACCTAGACATTTATGAGGTTTTTTTAGATAGCGAATCTTTAGACAGCGGCAAAGATGAAAATCTTAATGACGCCGACTCCCACAATCTCCGCAGCCCTCGCAATCTCCGTAGTACCACGAATACAAACGAGCGCCTTCCTATCCAAGTGCCGTTAGCGAATAAATGGTACACTCCAAAAGCTGGTGTTTGGGAGAACATGAAGGAAAGTCGCCAGCGGATATTAACACACGTCCAGAATATTGAGGGTAGCTTTAGTGAGCTGCGCAACCCGCTATATACTCTATGCAAGAAGCATGGCCACGAATGCCGCGTTTACAAGAAGGACTCTGGGCCTCATTTTGGGGGTGCGTGCTTAAGATGTCATATAGGTGGCAGGCCGTGCGGAAAGGTATGTGCTAATAGTATACTGTTATTCTGTTAGCTAACACGTGTATAGGAAAGTTTACTAAATCTAGAGCCGGTTACGCCTTAGGGTAAAAAACGTGCGAAGTTAGCTTCTGCTGATAGTCCAGCTGAAACGCCTACTAAGAAGGTATGATATCCGCGTGTTAATAATACGGATATTACTAATATCCGCATAGCTTTATTCTCGCACTATCCCCGCCCGCGCTACCACGCCTCCCCCCCCCACCAAGACCTCCCCCCCAATTAAAACTCCCACTCACAGTAGTACGCGCGGCCGTAGAGGTACCTGCTCTGCCGCTGCTCCTCCAACTCTTTTGCCAATTGCTGGCACGCTAGGTGCTGCTGCCGCTTCCGCTGGCACCAGGTCTGTTGGGGTATATTTAGCAATCGCTGTTTCCGCGCGCATTGATATAGTTCGTGAATAGGTAACTAATATGGCAAAAGATGTTCAAGCTATAGATCGCTGGTTTAATGAGTTTAAAGATTCTCTAAGTGAGATAAAAGATAAGCTTGCGTTCCTAAGGCGTGGTATTATTGCACTTGTACACAATGCTGGGCTACCGGATATCGAATATGAGTAGATACAAGTTAGCTGTTGCTGCGGGTTGGCTGTTGTTGCGGGTTTATAATAATAAAATAGTAGCTCTTACCTTTTTGCTACTACATATATAGGAATCAAGTCTCCGCCTTACATTCAACAAATATACTTAATTAATATTGTGATATCCGCACAAGCTAAGGTAAAGATATCCGTATAAGTTAAGATAAAGATATCCACACAAGCTAAGATAAAGAGATTTATATATCCGCACCACAAAACAGCTAACTGCTACGTTATATACTACGCATCAAGAAGATCATACGCTGGCTAGAATTAATATTAATAAAAAGAACTAGCTTAATATATTAAGACAGAAACGTACTATAAGCCCAAGTATTTGAAAGTCCTCTGGCATATTATCTATAGCCTCGTCAAATCCGTCCTTATAAGGGTCGTACAGTAAACCGCTAATATAAGACATCTGTATATTAAAATCAGTAATGCCACCCTATAAGAGCCGCTCTAATCCAAGTTAAAGAATAGTAGGTGCCTCAAACCCAACGTCCTGCACACGCTGACGCACAATTGAGTCCTTAGCAATCATATCCGCAAGGGACTGGATATTAACCGCGGGAAACTTAATTATATAATTAGATATCGTCCGCTTACCAAACGCGTCCTCAAACTCAGTACAAAGAGGTCCAGTATAGCTTATGGTAAGAACACTCTACCTAAATAGAGAGTCTACTCCAAAGGTTGAGTTTCCGCGTAATCAGAGTAACTCCTTTAGCTAAAGATTTAGCAGTTCATTAAGTCAATTAGCTTCAAAAAAGCTATTTGGCTCTCCGCGATTATTAATTAGCCCGTTCACCAATACGGCCCGCTAAAGCACTGGGTCACACACCTCCGTTGCAATTAACCTCCAGAAGTACATTATTTCAGATGCGTAGTTATTGCTCCTCAATCCAGTAAAGTAAAGGCAAAGGCGGGCAATTACACGCTTTAAAAGGCCGATATCCGCATGCTTAATAGCGTATTTTAACACTTTATATGTTTTAACCACCTGTAGATACCGAATATAATTAAAGAACTCCACGTCAACAATCCAAGCAGGCTGGCTCGTAGTAGCGGAGCTAGGTACTATAAGCAATTAATCCACAATCTGAGAACCTCCGCGGGTAGAGGGGTGCGGAGGAATTAATTTATTGGCCTCTTAGCTGACTTCGGAGCTAAAACCCGCTGCGCGGATATCCTTAATATGCTATAGAAACTGCTCGGGCATTAAGGATCTAATGTATCTTTTAACCGCACCTTCTTCGTGAATGTCAAGCCTACCGTGGATATATGTTAAGAAGAGCGCAACAATACAGGCATCAAAACTGTGCAGTACCAGCTCCTCGAGGTAGTAAAAGGGAGGGCGCTCTATAGGAATATTTCGTCGCCCAAGGTAATTCATATAAGTGTAGAGCGTAGAGTACTGCTGCGCATATTGCTCGCCACCAAAGAAAGTCCTCATAATTGTATATAGGAAGTTCAACCGGAGGTGCCAAAGACCTAGAACAGGTAGTACCCAACGGTAGCTATTATATGGGAGCGCAGCCTCCGCCTGCTCCCGCTTATAGGCGTGGATAAGCTTTACGGTTTTCTGATTACTATATGCCAGATATAATTGGCCCTGGAAATCGTTGTCGTGATTAAGTTATAGTTGCTCTAGGAAGATCGTCTTAAGTACGCGGTAGTTGCCACTTATAGAAGCCTCGCTCTCTATAATAGGGCCTAGGTTTATATGCGTTGTCTTCGCGGATGGTAGGATATCAATCTCCAGCATACGCGGATATTTAAGCTCGGTATTAGATTCGAAAATACCATTTATAGCGGCCGGATATGCGCTTTAGAGAGCATCCGCAATCACAAATATAGATATCCGATTTTAAACGCTGTCATATATGTTACCTAGCGCCTCAGCAATATCCTTAATCCAAAGCTGCACTCGGTCATGCAGTATACTTTAAAGAAGGCCACTAGGGGGAATACAAGATCCGCGGACAAGCTTTCCAATAGTATGGGAATGGAAAACACCAGTGTCTCCGATTAACTAATGTTGTGTTCGCTTAAGGTAGTTAAAATTGTTGTATATAACATAGATATCATCAAGAGTGGATATTAATTGGAGGTGAGTCTTTAACAACGTTAGCACCAGTATATCCGCCGCTGGTATTGTAACCTTCCTTAGAGCGTTTAGCTAATCCCATCTTCTGGCAGTTTAGCGTCTTATATCCGTTAATAAGCCCTAGTCCATAAAGCAGTAATAGAACCCAACACTTTATACCCATACCTTAAAGATAAAGACCAAGAAGTCGAGTAAAATAGTTAGCGGAGTTTCGAGCACGGCCCAACAAAAAGATAGATGTAAGAAGAACAACCTGCCCTGGGTATAGATTTCGCGATTTATTACTTCTTAATTATGCCAATAATCCTTCCATTAGTTGGCAGAGTAGAGGGGCATATTAGCTAATTGCCTTATAGCCTTATAAGAGTTGAACGTTTTTAAACTCCAGATCTGACTTCCATGGGCTAAAGATAACCGTTTTCTACTAAAGATCATAAAGCTCTTTACAAAGGATATTTACAACCATATAAACTAGTTCCGAATGGATATCCGCAGTCTCTATAATCGCATTACGGATTTCTTCGTCTCCTAGAAGGGTAGCAATAAGCCTCTTTGCCCTCTTCTTTTTTGCCTTCTTTTTTTGCACCTTATCTATCTTTACGCCTTCTCTTTTATCAGTATTAAGCTGTAGCCACGCCAAAGAAAGGTCACCAAAGGACCATCGCCAGTCGCGTAAATGCTCTGAAATAACTCTAACCTTCTCTTCCTTTGTTACCGAGCGCGATATCCGCTCGGCGGATGCTCCAGTTGGTGTTTGGATAGGCGTCCGCTGGTTAACTAATATTGTGTTTATAGAGGGGGTGGGCAATTTAATTATTAACACATTACCCGTTCGGCGGCGCTTTCTGCTTGACATCGCGGAGGCTGATAGGGTAGATATATTGATCGATTATAGAGCTGCTTCTACGGATCAATTTAACGGTATTTCTAAGATAATAGCTGTTGTGGGGGGGTAGATCAATTTCGTTGAAAAAGGTAACTGCTCTATATACAAAACAAGTCGGATCGCCTAAGAAACCTTGCGAAAGTCTCTCAGACCATAGAATCAACTTTTTGACAAAAAAGGTTAGCGATATCCGCTTGCGGATATACGTATGTCCGCTAATTGATTCTAT
>Ga0307507_10011459_pt1 | contig 11175 bp, 2 predicted proteins | sample 7_EM_MG_FD_207223 | JGI IMG/M metagenome (GOLD analysis project Ga0307507, IMG submission 207223) | Populus trichocarpa ectomycorrhiza microbial communities from riparian zone in the Pacific Northwest, United States - 7_EM | ecosystem: Host-associated > Plants > Roots > Unclassified | place... | reverse complement strand
GCTACAGAGCGTATGTATTCGAGGAGTCTACAAGACGTTGCGCGATTGATCGTAAGGGTCGAGGGCGTAAGGAGGTGATATACCTACGCGTAGCTGACGTAAGCTGTACGCGAGGTGTACGCGGGAGCACGGGGCTCTCTCATGGAGGCCCCTGTGGTGGGGTTCCGTGACACTCGCTCGGTATAATATTTGCGGCTAAGTTAACTTAGCTAGGATTGGAAAGCTCTACCCGCATAATTATAACCTTTAGCTGGCCCAGCAATATCCTTACATAGGCCTTTATACTAATCCTTAATTAGGAATATTACTATACCTATTTAACTACTACTATAAGCAGCGCGCCTAAATCGTTGCCATATTATATTAATTAACTTTATTTTAGGTATGCAATACTGCATAATATAGTTAATATTAGGAATATTAGCGCCGTAGACAAGCATATTAGAGGAGACTAGAATGCGGATTTTAGAGTTAGGCTTTCTAAACTCTTTATACAGTCTATCCTTATCCGTAGTAGCTAATAATATATAATAAAGCTAAACTGCTTTTCTAGCCTACGCTTCCTAGTACCTATAATATATTAACTACAAACAAATTGCATCTCTATATTGTAATATTATATCCTTTAAATTAAAGAAGATAATTATCTTTGGGATCTAGTAAGGAGTTGGCCTATATTTGATCCCCTAATAGGCAGATATAGTGGATATCTAACTAGACACCCTGCTAATTGGTATAGACAATAGATTCCCTTTTAGAGCTTCTTTATACGCACGGTCTATAATAAAGTATAAGCTCTTAAAGGACTTCTTACTCCCTTGCTTAATATATTCTCTAATAATTAATAGATCTGGCCAGTTAATTAATATTCGTACTATATTTATATTATCTTAAAAGCCTACCAAATCTTATATAATCTTAAATGTTATATTATTAAGCATTACAGTATAAGTAAACTAAGGCCTCCGCCCTAATAATAACCGCACTTTTTATAGCTATGTATATAAACTCCAGAATAAAACCCCTTAATTGGCTATAAGGTGCACCTTATTAATTACCACTAAGCTAATATATGCGTGGAAAGTAGGGTAGGTAAGAATCTTATAGAACTTTTTCCTAGCTAATAGCTCTAGCAATATTAAAATATAGATATATACTCCAATGCGAATTTCCCCTAAAAGATATATAGATATTGTCTCCTTATATATATAAACCGGCCTTATTTTAGGAAGCTCCTTAATTTTTGCCTTTTGCTCTATACTAATTACATTAAGTAGCAAGATAATAATTACTACTAAGGCCTAAAGAAGACATGGCATTGCTTATATTATTATGCTCTTGCCAAATAAGGCTCTTATAATAAGTATTATATCTTTTTCCTTAAATAGCAGCTACTTAAGGACTTTAAGCTGCTCTATATATCCGCGATACGGATATAAAAATGCAATAGCCTTATTAATCTTACTTAGCTACTGGGCCTGGCTCTTTCTATAAAGCGTAAGAAGCTAATCTTAAAGGTCCTATAGCTATCGCGCCCGCCCTATTGCATAACCTCTTTAAGTTTAAGTATCTGGCACCTAATATGGTAGCGGCTATTCTAGTATCTTATTTAACTTTCTACCTCTCCTTCTAATAGGTTTTTGTAGTAATATACTATAGGTTAACTTAAATATCCGTAACTTAGTAGTTAGCTCGTAGTAGAGTTTAGAGGGAGGTTGTCTAGCATAACGCGGATACTATATATCTACCTAGCTATAGTAGGTGCCTTAAGTGCCTTAAGGTATCCATTATAGATCTATACAGGTTTTATATATATTAGCTAGTATTTACTAGCGTTTAATAAAATTATATAAAGGTCACGCTCTTAACAACGCGTTTTTTTTTTGGCAAAAATAAGTATAAGACCTAAAAATACCTAAGTAATAAAAATAATATATTCTAAAAGCCTAGGTTCTGTTATATAATTAATAAACTTTAGGAAATAGTAGTAAGATCTTTGATTAACGTCTGATACGGATCCTATCTAGGCCTACGCAGACTACTCTATACACAAGGGAAACTTATAAATTGACAGGAAGAAAACCCTTATTGATATAGGGGACGTAAGAGTGCAAATGTTATCATTTATAAGAACGAGCTGCTTATATATATACTCCTAGACACTATGTGTCCGAGATTGCTGCGTCTCTATAGTAGTAGAAACCCTTATTAAATTAAAAAGGCTATAAGTAATAAAAGATACCTTCTATCTCCGTCTTTTACTATTCTAATGTAGACGGAAATCCCTAATAGCGCATTAGAGCCGGCGAGCTTTATATATATGGATAGCGGGGATCTAACATAGTTAGTGGAGTCTAGAATAGGATAGAATAGGAAATATTAGAACACAGGTCTTTTTCCAGCTATAATAGTGGGAACACTTAAATCTGTTCTCGCTAAAGCGCGGTATCTTATAGGCGTGGAACGGGTCTAATATAAGCGCGTAAACGCAACAACGGCAGCACTTTAGAGAAACCATTGTAGGAGCAATAGAGGTGGTCTACGGTGCTAATAGAGTAGGGACAACGCCGCCGCCAGTTTAGGGACGTGCAGCACAATTACAAGCCATTATAAGAGAACACTATAGGAAGTTAGTATTATTAAAGAGATAAAATAGGGATCCTGTTACCCATAGACGCGTTATAAGAAGAGAATAGAGTAGTGGTAGAAAGAATAGCTGGAGATGTGGAAGCTGAAAGCTAAGATATAATAAAAAATAGTCTGCTAAAAGGCGAGACAAATGGTGTTATTAATGGAAAGACGCATAAGAGACGACAGCTTATAAACTAGAAGAAATTAATATTAAGACGTTATTATTAGGACCCATTTTAGGTAAATGGGGATAGTAGCTAGTTAACGCGTTATATAAAATAACCTCCAGATTAGCTTATAACAAATTCTCATAATAAGGAAGGTGAATCCTATTTAATTTTCATTATTATTAAAGTTCCATTATGAAGGCACCGTGAAGAGCTATAGTGGAAGAAGAGCGGAGGAATAAAAGATAAAGTAAGGTTCCACGCTAGTGAAGAACCGGCAATAAGCCGTATTATAAAGTACCTTTCCACTAAAGAACTTCCTTAGTGGTTTTAGTTAGAACTCTATAAGAGTTTATTAAGAGGCAAAGTCTTAGAGGACCAAGACCCTAGAAGGGGAGGTAATTGTAATAGAACCCTCCAGGAGGTACATATTAGATAAGACAGTAGGAGGTTTTATTAATATCCTATCTACGTCCTATATATGTCCTAGAGGAGATATAGTTAGATAGATAGGGGCGAAAGGTTTTACTAGTGTCTTAGAAGGTTTATATAGGAAGCTAGTTCTCCTCTAGAGAAGAACCAGCGATTAGTCTCGGAATGGAAGTGGTTAGAAGCATTTGTCCTTTAATACGTGCAACTTATTCTACCTTTAACTCACCTTCTACTTACCTATAACACTGCCGATTAGATAATCATATGTTCCGGTTAGGCTGGCCTCTTACAACTCCTTTAGCTGTTTATTAACTTAATCGGCCTTTTTAATTTGCTTAATGCGAGCCTTAATTTTAGGCGTTGCATTAGCAATCTTCTTATCACCTTCTTCTGGATTTTGTTACTTAGTTTAAACCACAATAGGCGAGAAATCAGTGTGGTCAATAGCGAGCGGTTAGCGAGCGGTCTACTTTTTCGCTGGCCTGTTGCCAAAAATATGGTCCTAGCGCTGACTCGCTGCCGTTTTAAGGGCCTAACGCTAGCGCGCTAACAGCGCGCTTTCCTAAATAGGAAAATTAAATAGATTCTTTAGTGTAGTAAAAAAAAAATTAATATAATCTCTATATATATATAAATTAACATTACCTAATTAAAAAGCTATTCTTATAGCCCTAGTATCTAGTTTAAATATAGTAAATCTTATAAGCATATTAGCTAAATTAAGGCAGGTAGTAAGATAGGGAGGTAGGTAGGGAGGTAGGTTTTATAACTAGTAGAAGTTAAATTTGCTTAAATATAAAGCTCTTAAGGAAGCTTATTAAGATTATACTACCTCTATTAGATTTAACTTAAAACTAGTAGGATTAATACTAAGGTTACTTAGCTATAGTATAGCTAAGAACCCTCTAGTAGTAATATAGTTAATTAAGCTACTTGGAAGGAGTCCTTTAAGCAGCTACCACTTTTAACACTAATTAGCTTCAATTATACTAGCTAATAGGCGGTTTCTCTTATTAGTAATAGCCTTTTTAGTAAGGCTAAACACTTATTTATAGGCAGAGCTTATAGCTAGTATAGAAAAGAGATTTAGAGCAATCTTAGTAAGAGTTAGATAGAGAATTAAGCCCTTATTTAGCCACTAGGTAAGTAAATTTAATATTAGCTCCGACTTTTCCTTATTATTCTCCTTCTACTAACAAAGATTAAGTCCTGCATTATAATATCTTTAAAGCTTATTAGTAAGTTTAATACGTTTTCTTACCTATACTATTATAGAGTAGTTCTTATTAACTATAAAATTAGCTTTAAATTTATTCTCTAATTCTTTATCAGCTTTTTAAGGGGCCTTTTAATAATATGGCTAAACTAGCTTATTGCTTTCTTTATTATTCTCTACCTTAATATACTTAGTAAATAGAGTTTCTCTAATCCTATATTTATGTTTTAGAAAACGAGCATTCTATAAAACCGAACCTTGCTATATAAACCTATTCCTATTAGGAAAATATTTACTAGATTATCTTATATAGTATATAAATACCAGTTTAACTATATACCTTATATTTAACGTACTAAAGTAATATAGGCCGGCCCTTTTTCCCCTACTATAGCTACTAATATATCTATAGTACGCCTGTCGTATGGTAATTATCTATATCGCGATAGCTTACGGTACGTCTGCGGTAAATTAGTTTTGTAGTATATTATAGTAGTAGTGGTTATAGTAGCGGTTATTGTCTGTGGTAGACTAACTATCTACGGTGTGACTGCGGTACGTCCGCGGTGCGCCTGCGGTGCGCCGGTGCACCTGCGGTACCTCTGCCGTTGCCGTGCGCCTATAGTGTAGTAGTTGTCTGCAGCGCGACAGCTGTAGAAGGGTTATAGCGGAGGTCGTCTACAGCGCGACAGCTGTAGACGGGTTGTAGCAGAGGTCGTCTGCAGCGCGATAGCTGTAGACGGATTGTAGCGGAGGTCGTCTGCAGCACGATGGCTGTAGACGGATTGTAGTAGAGGTTGTCTGCAGCGTGGCGGACTGGTTATAGTGGAATGGTTGGTTGCAGTAGCTATCTTACGGTTTTACAGGTAAGGTTTGTTGGAATTATAAGGTCATAAGGTCACAGCGGAGGTCTCTTGAGGGTCTAATTGATGATAGAGATGACGCAGACGATGAATATTGATTGATTTGTGATGCAGTAGATGCCGTTGATGTCTATGTAGATTGCATGCAGAGTTTGACGATGCAGAGCTTAGTCAGCACCTCATCGCTAATTTCTGACAAGGTTGGGTGCAAAAATTGGCGATCTGCATGCCAAGGATTCCAATGCATTTCGTAAACGATAAATCCTTAGCAGCCTATAGAGGATTTTAGTGACAAATTAATCTAAAAGGGAGCTTTAGAAGAGTGTGGTGGTAAGCTATCTGACTGGCTAACGCCAGGTGTAATATCACGGCCACAACGTACCCGGAAACTTCTAAGCCGTTTTCTTCTATAATAAGAAGCATAGTCGCTTTAATTTGGGCTATTTGGATCTAGAATATAGGCGTTGTTGGTTTAATTATTAATATAAATGTATCTGGATGCATATGTCTCGCTTGGGGCACGTTACTGAATGCGTGTTCAATATCAATATCAATACGACCCTATATTGATATTGAATATTGATTACTATGCTTTGCGAAAGTATTGCGAAAATCAAATTAAGCGAGCCCCGCCCACACAGCATTGAATTTAGGTGATCTCACCATACAAATTGTATGACTACCACGTATACTACGCTTGCAACGCTTATATCTGCCTTCTATGCCTAAAAGGATTCCTAAATGGCAGCTCCATCAAATTTTGGTAGCTTTTCTATTTGATTGGACGGTTAAATGTATTGCGGCAGCTACAAAGTTACACCTTTCAACTATATACCGTATCCAGCTTAACTTGGACCTCTATGGAGAGCCATATCCCCCCCCAAATCTTAGAATTGGGCGGCTAAGTGATATACAAGCAGAACATAAGCAAGTTCGTGATATATAACATTATGGTGTTGGGTGTACTAATCACATATATAGGCGCTTCTTGCCTATCTAGAGGATCGCCCTACTGCCTACCTTAATAAGATGGCCTGGTTCCTATGGGATGATTGCAATATTGCAGTATTAATATCGTTAATATAGAGGGCTCTTAAGCGTAATAGGTGGAGTAGGAAGGTTATATAGCGTAGAGTATAGGAGCAATCTAAGGATCTTTATACTGCCTGGAAGGGACGCTAATGTACATAGGACTCTAATCGCCTTATATTTATTAACGAGTCAGGCGCCAATAAGAGGACTGGTTATAGGAAGTTTAGTTAGAGCCCTATAAACCTTCCTGCGATTAATACAGTATTAATTAAGCGCTTAGAACGGTGGAGTATTTTACCTATATATTTACTTAACGGCTTCCTCCCTAGGACTCTTATATAGTAAGGCTTAATTACTTCTAAAATATTTAATACCTAGATTAAGTCTTCTATTTTGCCACAATATATACCCAGTTATATAGTCTTAGTATTAGATAACGCCTCAATACATAAAAGTTAGGTAAGAGAGTAATTATATATATATTATAACTATATAACCTAACTAGGTATAGGAATTTGTGGAGCTCTGCGCTGCCGCTAATATCTCTATTAAGTATCTTCCTCTATACTGCCCAGAGTTTAACCTAATTGAGCTTTCCTTTTACGACTTAAAGGCATGGATTTAACTAAACGTTTACTTAATTTAGGACTATAAAAGCTTTGGTACGTTCCTACAATTTGGATTATAGTGTATAGAAATCCGTCGCTTAGCTTAAGAACACTTTTAATAGGCTGGCTACCTAGTAGAAAACTAGTTAGAAGTGCAATCTTTTAGATTTAGGTAGTGCCCTTATAGAAATTAAAAACTTACTGTCCCTTTTAGTTTGCTTGAAAGGTCTTAAGCTTACGCCTTAATTAAGGCAGGAGGCCTACTATAAGGCTTAACTTATCTACCTATGCCTGCTTGGATATTCCTAAGCGGAGCGCCTCTAAGTTATAGAAGTTATTAATAAGTGTATTAAGAACAGTCTTAAGCTCTACTATAAGCTTTAGAGTTGCCCAGCTAGGTCACCTTTTTACCTAATTAAAGAATTTGTGAAGCCTCTCCTTAGAATCTAAGTCGCTATTAATAGGGCTAGTTGGCGGCGCTACTAGCGTTGCCTATATAGTAGCTACTAGCGTTAGAGTTACCAGAGGCTGCTAAAGTGCTTATATAGGTGCCTAGTATAGATTCTATTGCACTCCGGTAGTCATATAATAGGTAGGTGGTGGCCCTTAGGGGGGGTAGTTGGGTTAACCGTAGGGAGGATAATAGCCAAAATCGTTGGCTCCTGCTTGAAAATAGCCCCCCGGCCCGTGCGCCCGCCAACCCCCCCCTCTACTACCACCACTACTGCTACCTCCCGTGGCCCCATTCTTGGTTAAAAGGCGTACGGCAAGCGGCGCAGGAGGCTCCTCTTTAGAAGCCTTGCCGTCCTTAATTTACTTGCCCCAGGCCTTTAATGCAAAGTAGTTAACTAGGTGATGGAAACAGAGCAGCTCTGCATTCCTATTTACCTAATAAGTACCTCTATTATTTAAACAGATCTTTAATTGGTAGGGCTATTAGAAGGCTACCAAAGAAGCTAGATTTCCTGTAAGAACTTCTAATAAAATATTATCGGGTAGAGAAAGGCGCTGGGCAACAGTAGCACTTAATCTGCCCTTTTTCTTAGGTGTACTGGATATAGCTCCAGCCTTAAGAATATTTAATAGAAGTGTATTTGCTAGCAAGGCTCTCTAGAGCGCCTTAACACCAAGGGCGTAGGGAGAGGCGTATATTAATATAGTTTCCGGTATAGGCTTTTTAGTTAATATAACTACCACCTTTACGCGTAGCCCTTTCCTGCCCTCTGCATGCCACGTTCTTATAATCTGAAAAAGGTTATAGACGTGCCTAGTAGAGTAAATATCTTGTGGTACCATATCGCGAGCTATAATGCAATTATAGGAAGCTGTTGCCCTAATAGAGTACTTATCCTTAAAGGATCTACCTACCATATTGGCTTTAACCTCATTAATCCAGGAACTAATCTTGCTGAGAAGCTCTCCACTAACTATACGCTGCGCAGAAGTAGAAGTAAGATCTTTCTCTCCTACCCAAGCTTTCTAAATTGCCATATAGTATTGAAATACTACCTCAGGCTCCAAGGGAGCTGGCAAGCTTGAATATATTATAAGAGCTTCCTCAGGTACATCCTTTCGTCTTAGCGGAGGCTTTAAAGCCTTTAAAGTCTTTACTAATTTAGTAGGCTTCTTCTTAGAGGTCAACTTTAGATTTAAACTCTTCTGGCTTAAACGCCTAGTAGGCTTCTAAGTACGCCGAGTCAACTTGGATGCCTTGGTAGCTCTAGCAACTTATGCAATTTTAACAGCTTTAAGAGCTTCAGTGGCTCCTCAACTTAGTTAAATAATACGCCTACTTACTGTTCTAAAGCCTACTTCCTTATCTAGTGGCTCTTAAGGTGGCTAGTGAATATCTAGATTGACTAGGCCTGCGTCATCTTCGTCTTTGTTGTCTTCGCCCTAATCTAAATCCTTATCTAACTCTTGGGCCTCCTCGTCCTCTTCCTCCTCCTCGTCCTCATCCTCGTCCTTATCCTCTTCCTCCTCACCAGAACTAAGCGGTTGAAGTGGGCAACGAGCTAGAATAGTACGGAGGCCTACATGCAAAGGGGCAGTAGTATTACACTTGGTCACCTGAGGAGACTCTATAGATTGACTGGCAGCTCGTTTCCGAAGGCTATCGCGGTTTACCATTGCGCCTACACCACCAGAAAATTAAGCTATATAAGCAATACAATATAATACTTAAGCTTTATAAGTAATTAAAGAACAGCAAGCGTAGTATGCGTGGTAGTCATACAATTTGTATGGTAAGATCACCTAAATTCAATGCTGTGTGGGCGGGGCTCGCTTAATTTGATTTTCGCAATACTTTCGCAAAGCATAGTAAAGCACTGATCTCATTCGAGACAGCGCGTGTCATTATGCGGCGCACCGAAACAAGTGCTCGGTATCCAGACGGCCATCCCCTTCTGCTCTGCAGATGTGTCTCTTGCGAATTAGAGTATGAACTCAATCGGTTTTTCTGCAACAACGGTTTCTAAAAAGCAGATGGGCAGACAGTATGCGACTATCGGGGGCGCCTTAAGCCAATCTGGTCTACAGCAAGACATTGCTGGGATCATCTAGGCTCATCAGAGAACCGTATTAATGCTATTCTTGAAACGTGTCTACAAGCACCAACAACCCGGAAATGGCTACCAAGCTGGGAAGTGCAGCAAGCGATGAGTACATTCGAGGCAGTTGTGCGAGGCGAATTGTCATCTGGAGGCTTGATGTTTCTAGACCTCAAGTACGATACGACTACTCAGCGCGTCTATGAAGTAGGTATGTGCGACGCCTGGGGCAACTCAGTGTGTCCAAGAGTCAGCGGCGCTGCTTCGCTACCAAGAGGCTGATAGAGTAATGTAAGCAGTCAGCGAGCTGACTGAGTCGCACATCACTATACTCGTCGGGAAGGAAGCTTTTCGGGATTATAAAACTGCGGATAAGCTTCTGGGTCTCGAGCCGCCAGAGGGGCTGTTCCATCTCAAATAGGATCCACGCGTGCTTGACACTCCCTTCTACCAACAAGGCAATGGCGGAATTAAGTCAGCCCACATAGTCAGCCAGCGCATTCAAGAGCTGGGCTTCCGCATAGGATATGCTCAACCGCCTATAACACATAACTTCAGAGCCAAGGGCCTACACCTCATCGGTATGTTTTCTCACATGCCGCCCTTCACGAGTTTCACATCACATTAACATGCACGTAGATAGGCTCTATTCATCAATCCAGACGATGCAACATGGCGCACACACTAATGAAAATACATACCGTGATTTTCTATGCACCCAGAAACCCCGGAACGGACAGTCAAAATAGCTACCTTGGCAACAAGCCACGCACCATTGTTGATAATCGGTTCTGCGCCATGACCCTATCCCGCAACCCTAAGCTGTGGCAGTCCTTGCCAGCGGAAAAGCAGCGCGAGCTTAAGAACAGTCCGGGGTTTATCGCCATCAAAGAGGAACTGGAAAAGGTCTCTTTAAAGTCTAAAGACGACCCGGGAGCTAAAGATTAACAAGAACTACGTGCGCAGAGAAGAAAGCTTATGTCTGAGGAGCTCCGCAAATGTCAGAGGCTTCAGCCGAGGAAAGTGCCCTCTAAGACGCAGAAAACAGAGCACATCGGACACCACCATACACAGTTTTCCCATATCAATCATCTGATGCCCAACGTCACCGGCTGGCGGAGGACCTCTTCGCTATCGCTCCTCTCCGTAGCAAAAAAGGCCGTGCAGTCCTTCATGATATAATCGACCTCTATCAGCAGGATGCCGAAGTGGCCTTCCGTCCAGGCTTGGAGCCAGGGAAGTGCTCCTGTGTGGCAAAGCGGAGCCAGAAGATAGACAGGTTTGTTACCTTACCCACCTTCCATGCAGAGCAGGCGCTAACTTTAAATCTGAACTAGCAAACTAGCCCCGCAGAGATGGAAACACATATACTAGTAAAAAAAGGTGTTATCTTTATTGCTTTGGCTATATTATAAATTTTTGTGCTTAGGTCTTTATTATTGGCTTAGATTTTAAGAATATTTATGAAGACCTAGCCATTATCTACTATAAGTAGGATTTTGCGAAGGTTTAGGACCTCTAGAAGAAATATAGAGCAGTTAGATTATCAGTGATCTATCTGGATTGGCGTGGATTGGCGGAGGCCTTCAAATCCACTCCAGATGACTAAATCTTGGCGGCGCGCCAGGAGCTCCATGGATATCCAGCTGTCAATATATACTAAATATAGTAAGT
>Ga0307507_10011457_pt1 | contig 11176 bp, 13 predicted proteins | sample 7_EM_MG_FD_207223 | JGI IMG/M metagenome (GOLD analysis project Ga0307507, IMG submission 207223) | Populus trichocarpa ectomycorrhiza microbial communities from riparian zone in the Pacific Northwest, United States - 7_EM | ecosystem: Host-associated > Plants > Roots > Unclassified | place... | reverse complement strand
AGTAAGAAAGAAGTGATTTTTACTGCCTCTCACATGTATTTATACAAGTGTTAGTCTGACTCATGTTGTGTCAAAGTGCAGTGCATCGTTGAATCAGATCAAATCTACGCGAGATTTCTAAATTGGAGCAACCCTGACTCGTCCAAATTTGGATGTTGATGGGTACATGGGTGGGGTAGTTGAGTGTTTCGGCATTTTCTGTTCCTAGCCCCTTGTTCTGATTGCCTAGAATTGAAGCAATGTAAGATGTCATTTTATCGACACAATTCTATACAAATAGATTTAGATTAACCCCAGTTCCATCCAATTTGATATTACACATGTTAAACACATGTACACAGTGTGGTTTTTAGCATGGGTCAGTATTGACCAGCCTTGCAAATCACCTGAAATATAACTAACTTGATTGATGGTACAACAAGTCACACAAATCGACCATAATCACTGTGATTCAGCCTCATCAGAGTTGATTTTGACTGGGTGTGACCTGTGACCAACATGACGAAATTTTGGTTTCATCGCATCGCCGAGGAAGGTGTGACCACTAGAAATTTTGGTCAAGCTGCATGCAAGTTGGCCTGTTTTTCTGTAAATTCTTTTATGGAACTAAAAGCTGTTATAAGTGACGTGAGACACAAAAAAAATAGACATTAAATTTAATTGAAGGCACAATTTCGCATTTTCCCGACCTCTCTGAGGATTTCGTCGCCAGCTCCTGTGACCTGTGATTTCACCAGATTTCGTCAATTTTGGACCCTTGTGATGTGTGATTGATGAATTGATTGAATTAGTACAGTAATCCTTCTACCTGGGTCAGCTTACAAAACCTGTAATAAATGCTGCAACAACAGCAAGCTTCGGAAGCAGAAAAGAGAAGGAGGAGGGGGAGGGTTCACATTGGCAGGTGCACCTTTGGCTTTCAGAAAATTCTCTCAGCTGTGAAGGTAGATTTTATTTATTTAAGCCAGGAAGTGTCACTGACAATGTGGGAGATCTCAAATGTAAATGGTAATATTTTAATTCTTATTCAGCATGTGCAGTGGCATGGTGTAATCAAACTTTGAAAATAAATTACTGTACCATTCGTCCTAGGGTGTGACCTGTGACCAGATGGACAAAAATTTGACAACATCGAATGTTGGTGTGACCTGGGATGGGGTCCAAAATTCGGCCAGCCATGGGACACTGAAGGGGAAACAAGTAAAGAATGGAGTGGCAATGATTGAGAGACAAATATAGTAGTTGGAAAGGAATAGTCAGTACTTGTACCATTTCACTCAATTTGGCAGGCCATGTTACATGTTACATGCCTGCTGAAATTTTGAATTTGGCACATGGGGGGAATGACCATTACATAGACTTTTTTTTGGCAGATAGGGGAGAACGGTCATTACATTAGTCACCATGATAGTGACTGTAATTTCAAATATACATGCTGCAGATTGAACCATCAAAAAATTTTAAACAATTTACCACCCACATCAGACATGGCTGAAGGGATTGAGTTTCCCAGTGTCCCCCAAGATATTTGAGCATGGATTCTCCCTGATAGAGATATGTCAGTTATTGATTTCCTCAAGTTCCCCCTTCCCATCATTTCCTGCTCTCCTGTTACCAATCCCCACAAATACCTCTCACCACTGTCTGTGACAATTACCAACCTCAATGAAATAACATCCATACCAGCTCCATCTTCAATGATACTTGATGAACTTATCAGATTACCAGATGTTGCATTGTTCCAATCCATACTTTGTCCACATGCTGTTGGCTTAACTGGAAAATGACTGCCAATATGGATACTAGACTACTGGAATCAAGTAGCCCATATATGCCCCCTCAAAGTTAGGTGGGGAACAGCTGAAGACAACCTACAAATGCAGAGGCATGATAAAGCAACTAACAATACAAAAGCATTGGTTGTCCAGGTTTATAACATGTTAACCTGGCTTGTATGGTCAGTCAATATCAAAGGTTTCTGGGCAGCAATTACAACAGATTACCTTGTCCCTTATTTCACAAGAGAATGGTTATCTGACAAGCAGGAAAACCAGATGCTCTAACTTCTTTGTCAACAGGTGTGGAAGGAGAGACTCCAGGATGGGATTGATGTTACCAACACATTTTTCATACAACAGTTGACTGAAATATTCCAGGATCTGGAAAAGGACAAATACACTATGAATCCCACCTATGCATGGATTCAAAAGAAAGGCCAAGAGATTTCTACTGGAGTGTATGAGATGCTTGCAACCATTGCAAACATCAACCAAAACCATTGGGTGGCAGTTGTCCTAGATTTCAAGGAATCAAGAATTCGATATGGTAAATCAATGGGTGGATCAATTGATGAAGATCTGGAGGTCATGCTGACATGGTGGAGCCATCAACATACTGGAAGACACTTTACAACTTCCTACCTTCCTATAACATGGCAGTGAGATGGACATTCATGCAGAATCTTAGCCTGGAATGCCCTTGCCACACATAGTGTTGAGCAAGGGTTTCAGAAACCCCAGGGGTACATGGGTAAGGGTTTGGAGGGTCAAGGTCAGGGTAGGGAATGTCTGACCCCACATTAACCCCTACCCTTGAGCAAGGGTCAGGGTATACCTGTGGTTTTACTGGCGGGTACAACTTGTTTGTACTTGTGTTACTATTAGTAATGCGTGTCCTTGTTTACAATAATACAACAACTGTTTTTCTTCTCAACCACCATCATACAGCATCATCACCACCACCAAGAACCACCTGCAACCATTGTTCGACTGCCCACAACCACTACAGCACACACTGATGACACCAGCCTCGATGAAAATGATGCCGTGACACCACAAGCTGTCATCACTGTCTGCAGCAGCAACAATAACAATGAACAAAGATACCTGGGAAGTGAGTGAGGAGCAAGGGCCACCAAAAGGTCACCAATCCCCCCAGTTTAAACTTGTCTAGTGTTTATTTAACTTTCTGAGCCCTCTAAGCCCTTGCAAACAACAACATCACACCCACTCCCCCTCCTACTCTCCTCCTACCATCTTCCTCCCCATCCTGTGTGTCTGCCCATCTTCCTACTCACTAAATGAGTTTGTTTGAACTCGTTTAGTGTTTCTTCAACTTTCTGAGCCTTCTGGGCCTTCACAAACACAACAGCATGCATACTCCCACTCCCACTCTCTTCCTACCCACCTTCCTCTTGATTCCATGTGTCATACCACCTTCCTACTCACTAAACAAGTTAGTTTGAACTTGCTTAGTGTTTCATCAACTTTCTGAGCCCTCTAAGCCCTCGCAAACAACAACACCACACCCACTCTCCCTCCTACTCTCCTCCTACCGTCTTCCTCCCCATCCTGTGCATCCACCCATCTTCCTACTACTAAATGAGTTCATTTGGACTCGTTTAGTGTTTCTTCAACTTTCTGAGCCTTCTGGGCCCTCGCAAACACAATGGCGTGTGCACTCCCACTCCCACTCCCCTCCTACCCACCTTCCTCTCGATTCCATGCATCATACCACCTTCCTACTCACTAAATGAGTTCATTTGAACTTGTTTAGTGTTTCCTTGACTTTCTGAACCCTCTGGATCCTCGCAAACACAACGCTGGGCACAGTACTATAGGTAGACACCATTTAACATAGTTTTTATTGTACATAGGGAATATGTAGACTACCTGCCCAACCCTCATGAAACCCATACCCTTCTATCAACCCTCAGCAGGTTTCTGACCCCTCTGACCCCTGTAAAACCCTTACCCATACCCCAGAACCACCCCAACCCATGGAGAGGGTAAGGGTAAAGGTAGGGTCGGGGTATAGGTCAGTGCGAAATGACCCCGGGGTTACCCATGACCATCACTAGCCACACACATCCTGCCAACAACATATTCATCAATAAACATCAAGGCAGTTGCTGATGAGAGGCTGCGAATGTTTCTCCAAATCACAAGTTGTCATAATGAAAGAGTACACAGCCTTATGTCTATCATTATATCACTACTGACATATGTTCAGTTGTTTGAAGCAACAGCAAAAGGGTATGAATTCACCTTTAAAGCTCTGGAACCTGACTTGTTGGACTCAGATGAGGTACCACCCATTCAACATGAATTTAATGATGAAACTACAAACCACAATGTTGACCAGCTCAACCACAATGCAACTGAAACAGATTTCATACCTGATGACATGACTACATTTCCGCCAAGTCCTCATGCATCCACCCCACCACACTCATCCCCCACATCAACATGTTTGTCAAGCCCGATATCATGCCCTTCCACTCTGCTGCCATCTACAGTGAAGCAGCCATTACCTGAGCCAACTTCACCACCTATGCTGGCTTGCAAGAAAGTTGCATCTTCAGTACAAAATGTGTTAGAGTTATCAAAGGACACTAGAGAGCCTAAAGGGCGACTGCTTCATTGGTTCAAACCTGGAACACAAGCCAATACAAAGGCTTACTGGGACTGACAAGAGGAGGAGGCTGCTGTGAGGCAATCAAAGGATGAGTACATTGCTGGAAATATAGCTATGGAAAAGAAATCACATGATTGAGAGTTAGTGTGGCTTTGAGTGCAGAAACATCAGGCATCAAAAAAGCAAAATGAGATACAGAGGGGCATATGTAGCCCAGGGGGCAAAAAGAGAAAGGTATGCCCTAAAAAAATTGAAAAGAAATGTGACTCACTAAATAAGTGTAGATTGTCAATGCAGAACTTAAGGACTTGGTTGATGCATCCTTGAAGAAGATCAAAGGAAACATTGCTGAGCTAACACAACATGAGAGAGGCACAAAAGACAAAATACACTGGCAGAATCACAAACCTCAAGGTCAGAAACAGAAGCCCAAAAACACGCCATGTCCTGCCAAATACCATGACTGGCTTACTCCTCTGTGCTGGATGCATATAGTCATCATTGTAAAAATGGTTGGCTGGAAAATGGGAGCATCAGATATCGCAAAGGGGTTAAGAAAGTGAGACCCAGTTACCTTTGAAAACATCAGTCATAATATGATTGAGGGATGGATTGACTGCAGTGGTGAAAGACCACACTGGAAGGAGTCCACCATCATGATAAAGGTGGTTCTTGAGGGATCTTGGTATGCTCATTGTCTTTGACAACTGCAAAACACTTACAATACTTTAGTCATCATATCCAGAAGTGATTGCGACAATAAAATGGCGACTAGAATTCCTATGTGAATGCAGCTCACCGATTAGCCTCCTAACTGCCCATGCAATCATTGTGTCCGTCATTCTACACATGAAGCCTGAGATCTTCAAGACAAAGTTTAAGGATGGTTCAAGGTTTTGCTTATCAGATTCCTTCATAAGGAAGTTCCTCTGTTGTGTGATGTCCTGGAGTCTTTGTGGGGGCACTCAAGCTGCACAGAAATTACTGAAGGACTGGGAACACCAGTGTGAGTGATCATTCCTTCTAAAGGCCTATGTAATCAAGGAGCATGACATACCAATAGAAATTTATATCAACTCGGATCAAACACAGGTTGTCTATGCACCAGGAAATTGAATGATGTGGTCACCAACAGGAGTGAAACAGGTTGCTGTTGTTGGCATTGATGAAAAGTGGGCATTCACCATGATGGTCTCCATAGCCACCAATGGGACACTCCTCCCCTTCCAAGCTATCTACATGGGATCCACAAAACAATCTCTCCCCACTCCCAAAGCAACAAACTATGATGATCTTCTGAAAGCCAGCTTCAAGCTTGAAACATCGGGCATGAAAACCTATTGGTCAAATCAGGAAAAAATGAAAACTTTCATAAACGACATCCTTGCACCTTATTTTGACAAGAAAAAACTTGACCTCAAGCTTCCACCCTCTCAAAAAAGTCTGTGGCAAATTGATGTATGGTCAGTTCACCACTCCAAAGAATTCTGATACTGGATGCAGAAAAATCACCTGAATATCATTCTTGACTATGTTCCTGGGGGCTGCACTGGTGCACATCAACCCTGTGATGTCGGTATTCAGTGCTCACTCAAGTTGTCAATGAGAAAGTCTTACCATGAAGATGTTGTAAATGAGTTCCTGTCTAGTGTTTGCAGGTCCAGTTCACTGGACCGAAAATATGACCAAAACTGAACTGAACCCAACTGCAAAAGACTGGACTTCTGGTTGCAGTTGCACTGATTCTGAAAATTTTTGGTTGCCAGTTGCAAGGTTTGTTGAAAAATGGAATGACCAAAAAAGACCAGTCTGAACTGGTCACAACTGGTCTTTTACCTATGTATTGAAAGTACACTGAGAGCTACATAAATTCTATACCATCAACAGTCTTGGATACAAGGTGATAGTCTACGTAACAAGGCTCTGACTGTGAGTGGCAACATAATACACTACCAAACAGAATGGAAAATATAAAATTGCAAATTTAACCAGTGTCAGCACAGCATAGCAAAAGCAGTGACCACAAAAGCCAAAGGCAACACATGTGCAAAGGCACCAACAAAAGCCACACCAAAGAAAGCAGCTCTGAAAAAAACACCAGCCACACAACATAAGAACACAGGAACACAGAAGCGACCAGCAGAGAATGACTCTTCTGATGAATCTCCTGAAGAGTCAGATCATAGGCAACATAAGAAGAAACGAGTGAGGCCAGCAGAAGCTAGTGATGATGAGGTGGTTGAGGCTGGTGATAAGGATGATGAGGAACCTGAGGTGATTGGTGGTGAGCTGGAAAGTGGGCACAAATCCTCAAATGACTCTGAGGTATGATCATTGCAGTCAGTCTCCTATACACAAAGTTAACATCTTAAAAGGGAGATGGGCTTCATGATCATCACTGTATATCTATCCCCTTGGTGGTACAGAGCAAGAAGGAACTGGCTAGGGACGTTTGGCTCATCTTCACTGACACAATCAAGGTGAAATTTGTTCTGAAAGACAACAGGGTGGAGATGCCAAGCAGATGCTCATGTAACATATGCAAGGAAGTCATGATCCATGAAAGGATAAGAATTATTACCAAGTTTTGTTAGGAACAATGAGGAATTTGTGAAGCAGTGTGGAATGCAAAAGGTGTTCCACACTGGCAGCAACTCTTCCTGTTGGCAACATATTCATCAGCATTACGAAGTATATCGACAACAGTGCAAAGAAGCAAACATACCAGAACACCATTGGGCAATCCCTCGAATAATTTGGAAGAAGATGGAAGAAGAATGAACTGGGAAGGATGTGACAAAACAAGGAACATTGGATGGGTTCATGGGGAAGCAAGTAGGACCTGTTGTATATACATGTGAAAACACCCTTCATGCGGTGACTCAGTTTGTTGCAGTCGATGACCAGGTAAGTACTCACCAACAGAATCAATGCTTGTATGCTCATCACCTTTGTTAGTCCCTTTCCATTGCAAACAAAGCAACATTTCGAAACTGCTTAGTCACAATGCAGCTGAATTCGAGGTTACAGGATCTGCCAACAACACACAACATTGTCAATCATCTGCACAATGAGTTTGTTAAGTGGTTGGTGTAGCTCAAGGAAGACATTGACATATGTGCTTATATTCAAGTATCCCAGGTCATTTTGAGACTCACCAGCTTTCATTAGACAGCTCCTGGCCTAATCTCCACAACTGCAGATATGTGGAGTGCTGATACAACGAAGGTGGCCTTTCTAGGTATAACTGCACATTGGATCAACGTGAAAGGAAGGGAGGGTGAAGAGATGTGGGAGATGCACTCAGAAGTTATTGGCTTTCAATCAGTGTCAGGGGACCACAGTGGGAAGAACTTGGGGCAATACTTCATGGGTGTTTGTGATCAGATTGGGATAATGAATACAAAAAGGTCTAAGGTACAAAGTGGCTTATCTTTTGAGTTCTGATATCAGATGTCTGATGCATCAATAGCTCCACACTCTTACCCTCAACAATGCCTCAAGCAACATCACGAAATGTGAAACTATTGAAGTGACCCACAAATGATGAAATCTTCCCTTGTGGTCTGCAGATGAGAATCAACTTCCATGAGTTTCACCTCAACTTTTTAACTGTTAGCCTCTAACACATTATGCAGTTGTTTAGGTCATGTTGTCAACCTCATGGAAGTTGACATGATGACTCATATTACCAAGATTGCAGCTGTGGAAACAGCTACAGCTATCTGGGAGTATGATCCATCCCTGCCTGACAACTGCATGCTGAACAGTTCCTTGGATGTAACTGCAGCTATCCAGGCTCTCGCAATCAAGGTTGGTCATGTCAGTTTCTTGCTATCTTGATTCTCTAACTTGCCACAGATTCAGTCATCTGGGCAGCACATTGAAGCATTTGAGAAGCTACAAGTTGAATGCAGCTTGAACGACACCCTTAAGATCCCCCTTCACAGCAATGTTCAATGGGAATGGCTCATTGCATGCTCAGTGTATTGTACAAGATTTGTCAGGTATGCTGATGTCTTATATCCATCCTCTTCTTTATCTAAAGGACTAGTAGGCCATCATCTTGTTTATTGCAGGTGCTGACCATCGATACAGTCCTATCACAACTATCCAACATGATGGGCAGGTCGCAAAACACTTACTATGGTCAGCTTTCACCTTATCTGAGATAGACTGGGAACAGGTGTTGGAAGTGTGCAAGATTCTTGCCATACGTGATCATAGCAGCAACCTGATTTGAATTACTCACTCTCATGATTCAGCACTGTAACCGAATCCAACAAATGTTCTCAGCTGAAAAGCAGCTGACACTGTGGCAAGCCCTGCCCACCATTGAAGAACTCCAAACTGCTTGGGAAGCCAAATGTGACAATCCACACTATGTGACATACCAAACTGCAATCAGCGACAGACTTTCAAACTGAACAAGTACTACTTGCAGTTCGATGAGAAGCCTGCATACATTATAGCCCTTGGTATGTCTTGTTCAATAACTTTACAGCCTTTCTAATGTTGATACACTAGTGCTACATCCATACTTCAAGCTTGCTTACATCAAACTGGCATGGGGAGGTGCAGAGGAACAAGAAGCAGAATGTCAAAAGGGAAATTGGCAGGCAAAGAACTGGCAAGATGAGGTGCAGAAGATACTTGAGAGAAAGGTAAGTCGGTGCTTCCATCCCTGTTCCTGCCCTGACTTGTTCATGGTACCACATGGAATGATACTGGAAGGCCCATTTAGTGGCATCTCCCACTGCACCAGCTACATCCACTAGCAATGTAGTGTGACCTAACTCAGAGGTGTCAATTTTATCTGAGTTTGATCACCATTGCCTAGCCCTGCTTTCTTACCAAGCTGAAAATGAAAGATGGCAATTGGAGATGTGTCAATATCTGAGGGACTTACCAGCTGATGTTACAAAGGATACAGATAATGTAAGATGGTGGCAGGTATGTGCTCGCATCATTGATTGCAATCAGCAACACTCAGATTGATGGCCTTTACAGGACAATGGGGTGCTGTACCCCACCCTCTGTCATATTGCAATCAATTATCTTCCCTGTCAAGCTTCTTTGGTACCCTGTGAGCATCTTTTTTCAGCTGGGGGAGAAGTTGTGACAAAAAAACAGGCTCAACTTGGGGCAGTGTGGTTTGAAGAGCTGCAGATGATGAAGTTTGCTTGGAGGAACAACATTGGGGATCTTGCAGCCTGGAACTCAGCACAGGTGGAGGAGATTGATCATGAAATGCAAGAGTATGAGGATATGTTCATAGCAGACTGGGACTTCGATGAGTGGGACAAATTGGAAAATGAGCCCATTATTAATTAGATAGACTAATTTTACTTGTATCTTTCTCAATGCCATTCCTAATAAATTACAATTTATTACTTCTTTTCTATTCAACTCACTTTCAGGTTATCAGTGCAGGTACTTGTGGGATTGGCGTACAAACCTGTGGGCAAGATACTTGCCAGGACAATGGTTGGTGCATGTGCACCCTGAAGGCCAAATATACTTTTCCTGCAGTATTGCTGTGGAAGTGTGGAATGTTCCATTCATGGAACTTCCTGTTTGTTGTTATTCCTCACACATTTAGAATTTTGCAGCTTTTTCCTCATTTCTTTAGGTCATGAAGAAGTCATGTGACATAACCAGTTGTTCATGACTTGTCATTGCTTTCTTGTAACCACCAGCAAAGTCACTTATGCAAGCAAGCTCAACTAGTCGAGCTCATCACGCTCTCGTCATGCATGTGCTCATATTGGTTACTTGCTGCAAATACCTTTGTAGTATGATGTCATGGCTGGCACCTTTGTATGCATGGTTTTTTATTTATCTCCATTTCATTTTTATTGTTTTTGTTACTTACTACACCTTCCTACGAGACCAAAGCCTTGACTGAGAGCTGGATGGTAGGGTCAAGCTGTTGATGACTGGGATGTCTGCACTGAGGGTGGCAGTGCACATGTAAATAGACCTCCCAGCATCATACATTCCCTGAGAAATTCCTGGCTTAAGGTTTTGGTAGAGGGATCTGATGGGAGATGTCATAGTTATTTTTATTTCACTTGCATTCTTCTTTTTCTTATTTTAGATGAATTCTTGGACAGGCAGCACACGAGTATGTGCAGATGCCTTGTGATTTCTCATTTGTATTTAAGGTGACCTCCCACCTCATGAATGGAGTAATCCTTCCCTTCCCCCACATTTTTCCTCCAAGTCTTAAGAATCTTAAAGTTTTAAGTTTTTCCTCACACTCAACATTCTCCTCCCCTCTGAATCTCTTAGTCCTTCATTGACCTCCCTCTTCAAGGCTTCGAAATTCAACTACCATTCTTACAAGTTATCAAGGACACACATATAGTTGGCTACTCAACGCATTCACATGACACCCTCTCAACGTGCACTTTCATGTGTTTGCATCTAACAGTACTTTTCACTCCTCCACCTATTCCTACTGGACTCCAGGACTCCAGTAGGACTCCAGTAGGAATCCAGTAGGAATCCTACTGGAGTCCTAGTCAATTCCAGGATTCCTACTGGAGTCCTATTGGATTTGTTAGGAGTCCAGTGGGAATGACAAAATCCAATAGGAGTCCAGTAAGAATCCCGGAATCCACTAGGACTCCAGTAGGATTCCTACTGGAGTCCAACAATTTTTGAGAGGAATTGGATTCTAACTAAATTTGAAGAAAATACAGGTGATTGCATATATACTAACTAACATAAACTATGTAGGACTGTGCCGGGCTGT
>Ga0307507_10011456_pt1 | contig 11177 bp, 8 predicted proteins | sample 7_EM_MG_FD_207223 | JGI IMG/M metagenome (GOLD analysis project Ga0307507, IMG submission 207223) | Populus trichocarpa ectomycorrhiza microbial communities from riparian zone in the Pacific Northwest, United States - 7_EM | ecosystem: Host-associated > Plants > Roots > Unclassified | place... | reverse complement strand
TTTACTTTTGATAAGTCTTCTATTACGCTCTTTATATTTCTACGACTATACAAAATCGATCAAATCCAGGCTAAACTAGAACTCTCACTCTATTCCGCTGTGCTGTAACCTTTTTTTTGTTGTAAAACTAAGTCCTAATATCCTAAATTAAAAGTCTACCCTGAGTGGCGCTGGATGTCTAGAATTTCTTACTTGGGACTGAGGGGAGAAACATAGTGAACGGGCTGTGTTTCGCCCGTCGGGTGAGCTGAGGCAAAACACAAATTCAATAGACCTTAGTAGGAGAGGCAATTCCAAGGTCCTTCACGAATACCCAGGATCTCAATTATTCTACTTGAGAAGTTCGTATGGTGTGCTGATGGAAGTCTACACCTAACTTTTCGAATACAGTATTTACATATGAAATTTGCAATCTCTGACACCACTCAATTCTTGAGATTCAAAGACAAAAGCTCTTGGGAAGGCTTACCGTAGTGTTTTCCCGTCACGGTAAAAGACTACCGGTAACTTTTATGATGTGTTTGGCTGATTAACTCGAGAGCACAATCCTACTAACTTGTCACCCTAAACAATCCTGTGCTGCCGGAGATAGCGAATTTCCGGAATAAATACGGTACATACAGTCGTCCCTAGGCAAAAGTGTTCGTGATAATGTGAGACATCTGACTAAGCAAAATCACGAACACTTTTGCCTAGGGACTAGGGACTGTACTCGGGGGTACTGCGAAGCCATTAACACGAGCCCCGCAGCTAGATATCCAAATTTTGTACCGTATGAGTCAGCGATCCTAGCGTCTAGCCGGTTAAGCTTGTAGAACGGAGGATAAAAATCGTCGGAGAGAGCTATCGTACGGTGACTAACAAATGGTACAACGATCAAAAGCACGGCCTAGAGCAAAGGACAGGTATATTCAGAACCTTCGTTCGCTTGTCATCACTCTAAACTAACCAGACAAAACATAAGAATACAATATAGAGTATAAGGAAACTATGTTGCTCGTTCCATCGTTTCCTACACTCATCCATTTCTCTCCATGTATGCCCCTTTTGCCTGCGTACTTCCGTAACGATGATAATGGAAAGACATGACCATAAGCCATGTCCATCGATCCTTTCAGCTGCAGAACAAGTGGAATCGCTAAAGGCATTCTGTAGTCCCTCGTCGTACCTTTCCCTTGTATCCACTCTCACATATTTTTTCGTCAACGATCCACTTCCGTCAACTCTAACAAAAACTAGCCTTCACAATAGGGAAACGACAGGTCACTAAAGGGCGCAGCCCAAGCATCCGGAACTCAAAACCGTATATCACAACACTTACTTCCCCTCGAGAGCCAATAGGAAAAGAATATGGGAAACAGGTAACCATAGCTTTAACATGGTGAACCAAGACGTTCATTGGAAGAAGTATATCGACTCTTAGGCAGGTTTTGTATAAATCCCCATTGCAGAAATTTCAACAAAATAAGACCTCCGAATTCAACTCAAAAAAGGGCAAATCTAGCATGGTATGCTATTAGAAATGCTTGCTACCCTCCGGAACCTCCATTCCTTAGCCTGGGGCCTCATTTGAGATTCCATGATTTCTATTCTCTTTGCGCCCCAATCGACCCACTCCTCCGTTCGACCCACTGCCCAGCCAAATATGATAAACGCAGAGTAAAGATGAGAATCGATATCCTTATAAAAAAAGCCTTGTCTTGTTAGGTAGTGTGGCTCTCCTGGCATAGTCATTTGGGGTTAGTTAAGTTAGGAGATTGCATTTGATTCTCATGGTAGGGGAAATAGTGAGCACTACCGGGAGTGCACTAGTTTCGTATTTGTACGACATTCACAGAACTGTTTCTGTGTGTTGGTTTTATTGGCTAGTGTTTGAGTAGTGACCACTACCGGGAGTGCACTAGTTTCGTATTTGCACGACATTCATAGAACTGTTTCTGTGTGTTGGTTTTATTGGCCAGTGTTTGAGAAAGCGAATCGCGTAGTATTATAAAGACTTTTGAAATACGCCATCTCAGGTCGCCCACTAATCTCCGGATTCTGAGTCAAAACATCCTGAGGGGGATTAGCATTTTCATGGCAGAGTAAATGATCAACCTACTAGACACCTTGAATCTCGCTCAGAGTATTCGCAAATCGATTAACCTTTCAGGCTAGACCGATCGCAGGCATCCGCACTGATCATGATGGCCAAGACTCTGATGGCGGAATTCAAGAGTTTTTACGGTACCAAGGGAACCGTGGCAGGCAATATAAGCAATTATCAATTGCCGATAATCAGGAGTATCAATTTCTGAGCGAAAGCGCAAGAGGGCAAGCGATTGTATATTGAATGTCGGGTTGGCACAACCAATTGCCAATTGGGCAAGGCGCGTGGAATCGCACCCGGAGGACGAGAGCCGTACCTCGGAGGACGACGGAGAAGGGTATCGCCGGCCGCTTGGCAACCGCGGGGTCCGTAAACCCCCAATACATATAGCTCCCCGTGCTCCCGACACTACCAGACCACCATGCTTCCTCGCTTCCCAAACCTCGCGGTTTTTGTTGCCCACTCACTATCTCGGCTGAACTTTCATGCGCCCTCATTGTCACACTGGGATACTGCGGCGGTAACAATCCCCCCTGGCAAGGGCAGCGGCACCGGAACCAAAAGCCTCCGGCAGTGGGGTGGGCGGAATGGGCATTGCGGTGGAGACCATAGTTCTGTATTTCCTTCGGCGTTATTTATCATCAATCTCCCTTTGTTCTTTCCTCTTCTTCACTAGCTAGTTGTTTCAATACATGGGCTCTCTGCTTTGGAAAATTGGGCTATAACTGGATATATATAAGGGAATCAAAAAAGGTCAAGTAAAATGGAAAGCTAGGGACGATGATTCGTGGTAAGGCAGAGGAAGGAAACCAGGTGAAGAAATGGACGGAGGAGGCAAAAAGAGACATATCTGCTTGTCATGAAACAGATAGAAGTTGGGTACATCAAGATATGATAAAAGGGGGAGAGGGTAGACTGCAATTTGGTATGATGCGAAGGGGTGATCGGGGGTGGGGCAGATGGAAAACATCGCAAGGAACAAAGAAAATGGAAGACATAGGAGATTATAAGAGAAAGACAATTCCATCATCAGGAAAACACAGAAGAGAATAGTAAACCATAAACGATACTAATAATCCTGACACGAATGAACCTAATTCTCATATATTAGCCTATTACGGGATATACCATGCCTGTTCAACAAGTGAGCGGGTTATCGGCACGCTTGATCCCCCGATCTCCAACATACGGACACCCTTCAACTGGACAGTCCACACGGTCATTGAGGTGCTTAGCTCGGTAGTGTCTATTGAAGGCTTGCTTTGTCTTGAAGGTACCAATCTAGGAGCAATTGGGGGCCTTGCATGCAAATTCACCAGGAGCGCAGGAATGAGGGCCTCTGTTGGAGGTAGAGTACATTTTAGTATTATGCACCCGGCGCAAGCTAAGTAGAGCAGGGATTGCTAACCTCTTGCCAGAGCACATGCGGTATTGGCGGAATATAAGAATCGGACCTCGGCTTGCGTTTCTGCAAGGGTCCACTAGAGCAATAGGGATGTCAAAATCGTTTTCTGGATCCCCTTCATTCAAGTTTACTGTCTCTTGGTTCTCGGTGCCATTCCTTGAACCAAGAACTGAATGCCACCCATCCTTCTAGGCATGAAGTGGTAGATTGCCAAGTCCTGCAGGTAAGCCAAGTGGGTTGTGAAATTCGTCCAATGCAACAAGGGTAAGGTGTTTGTCAGGATATCCCGGATCCCGAGAAATATTACACGCCCTGTTCGCGGTTAAAAAAAATTTGAGACTTACATCTTTCTAGTGTAATAGTAAGCTCTGTGCGCGGTTAAAAGTGCAAGAACTAGTGTCCGACTACTAAAATTTAGCATGAGAGAAGGAGGAGGACATGGTGAGCTTTTGAGTTTCTCCCAGAAGGAAGTTGCACTTTTGCGTTACCCCTGCTGTTCGGATATCAGATCTTGATATATGCACAAGCCTGAGCTTTGAGGAGCTACAGCGAACCGTTGGTGTTAAAATTGAGCCTCAGAACTGCAAGTTTCAGGCTTGTGCATAAACGCCTTTTACTGGTCCCAGGAATACAGTTCCCATCTTACCCAAGAGGCAACTGGGCCGGTAATAAAAAAGGGTGTGATCCAACAAAAGTCGAATTGAAGCTTAAGCGAATTAAAGTTAATCTCCCTATCGAGGTACAGCCCATAAGTATTGTATATTTTACTAGCAGGGGGTGTTTGTGCTACGGTAGCAAGGGTGACGGGGTGAATGAGGCAGCTACCATACCATTCGCTCCGCTTATACCTAATTCGTTACTCTCACCCAACGCTAGCGGAACACCCCTGCTAGTAAAATATACAATACTTATGGGCTGTACCTCCGTAAGGCAACCGAGCCAACAGCAGAGCATGACGAATGCCCATTCGCCACAGTTTAAACAAGAGATGGCGGTAGCTGCTCAGGTTCAAGAAAACCACATTAGCCTCGATCCGAATTTTGCCGGATCATACGGTACGAGTACAGTACGGTATCATACTTGTCCAAATATTTTCTTTGTTGCCCTAACCCTGACGATTCCCTTTTTCGCCCAGCAAATACTGTATATTAGGAATATTGCACGCACTGTGTGCGTATGAAACCTAGAAGAAATCCTCGAACGCTTCGTGCTTTATTATTGGTTGAACTATCTATTCACGGATTTGTATTTGAAATTTGGCACTTTAGTTCATAATATTATTATTGAGAATAAACTCTGCCGTTCGCAGACTTACCCTAACATCCAAGGAGACCTGTCTGCCACCTAGCGAGTTTCGTTTTGGGTAACTTATAGTTACCGATAAGGCTGGCTCAATTCTGTTCGAAGCTTCCTATGAATTGCCCGTGTACCTCTTATTTACAGGGCGCGCCAATGCTCCACCATATCCAGCTAACCGGCAATACCTAGGTTATCTCCAAGTAGCGTGTTTCACTTAATAAATAATCACAACTGGTAAATATCAACCTCAGCTAAGAAGATCTTGATTTGGGTACAATAACGCCTAACGCTCTAAATTAGACAACCCACACTAAATAGGGCTAGAAGTCTAGGTTTTTCTACTTTCGACTGGGTGGGGGAACGTGGAGAAAGAGTTGTGATTCGCCCGCCAGCCGAGCTAAAACGAAAATACAATAGACCTTAGTAGGATAGGTAATTCCAACGTCCTTCACAAATAGCAGGGTTCTCGGTTATTCTGCTCGAGTGGTGGCTTGATGTACGTCTGCCCTCAACATTTTGAATCCGGTATTTACTTATAAAAGTCACTACCTCCGAAACCCCTCAATTCTCCTGATTCAAAGACAAAAGCTTTTGAGAAGAATTAGTGCTTTCCCCTCATGGTAAACGACTGGCTTCATGATGCGTTCGGGTGATTAACTAGTATGCGCGATTCCGTTAACTTGTCAACCTAAACCATCGTGCTCTGACGGAGATAGCGAATTTCAAGAATCAGTGCGGTACATGCTTCGAAGTCATCAACCCGAGCCCTGCAGCCAAAGTTTTTGTACTGTATGAGTCAGCGATCCTACCTTCTAGCCCGTTGAGCTTGTAGAACGGAGGGTAAAAATGGTCTGAGAGAGCTACCGTGGGGTGACTAAGAAATGGCACAACGGATCAAACATACGCCCTAGAGCGGAGAGCAGGTATAATCAAAAACTTGGTTCACTCATCATCACTCTAAACTAACCAGACAAAACATAAGAATACAATATCGAGTATAAGGAGACTATCTTGCTCATTCCATCGTTCCTCACACTCATCAATTTCTCTCCATGTAGGACCCCATTTGCCAGCGTACTTCCATAACGACGACAAAGGAAAGACATGACCATGAACCATGTCCGTCGCTCCTTTCAGCTTCAGAACAAATCAAATTGCTAAAGACATTCCGTAATCCTTCGTTGTACCTTTCCCTTGTATCCACTCTCTTACATATTTGTTCGTCGACGATCCACTTCCCTCAACTCTAACAAAAATAGCTTTCACAAAAGGGTAACCACAGGCCAGTAAAGAGTGCGCCCAAGCATCCGAAACTCAAAACTGTAGATTACCACATTCACCTCCCCTCGAGAGCGAACCCAATGAATAGGAAAAACCTATGGGAAACAGGTAAACCGTAACTTTAAAATAGTGACCCAAGACGTTCATTAGAGGAAGTATATCGAATCTTCGGCAGGTTTTGAACAAATCCCCATTATAGAAATTTCGACAGAATAAGACCCCCGAATTCAGCTGAAAAAAGGGTAAATCTAACACGGTATACTATCAGACATTCCTCCTGCCCCCCGGAACCTCTGCTCCTTAGCCAGGGGCCTCATTTGTGATTCCACGATTTCTACTTTCTTGGCGCCCCAATCGGCCCACTCCTCCGTTTGACCTACTTCCCAGCCCAATACGATAAATGGAGAGTAAAGGTGAGAATTGTTATGCCTAAAAAAAGTTTGTTTTATTAAATAGTTTGGTTCTCATGATACAGTCAGTTGAGGTTAGTTAACTTAGGAGATCGCATTTGCAGTTGATTCTCATGGTAGGGGAAATAGTGGGCACCACTGGGAATGGACTACCTTCATATTTGAATTCACAAAAGTCTTTCTGTATGCTGGTTTTATAGGTCGGTGTTTGAGCAAGTGAATCTCGGAGTAAACAAATGGCAATTTTTCGAAATTATAATGACCATAAAACCTCTTGAAATCCACCATCTCAGGTCGCTCTAATCTCCGGATTCTGAGTCAAAGCATCCGGAGGGGGATTAGCATTTTGGTGGCGGAGCAAACGACTGGGTACCTTTAATCTCGCTAATGAGTACTCGCGATTCCATTAACCTGTCAGACTAACCGATCGTAGGCATCCACGCTGATCAGGATAGCTAAGAATCTAATAGCGGACTTCAAGAGTTTTTACGGTTCTAAAGGAGCCATGGCAGGCAACATAGGCAATTATCCATTGCTGATATTTAAGAATTTTAATATCTAAGTGAGAGGGCAAGAGGGCAAGCGATTGTTTATTGAACTATAACTGGGTATATATAAGGGAATCAAAAGAGAGTCAAATCAATAGGAAGCTAGGAATGACGATTGGTGGTAAGGTAGAGGAAAGGGAACCAAGTGAAGAAAGAAAAAGGAAGGCCAAAAAGAAAGATCGGTGGGTGTCATAAAACGGGTGGATGCTAGGTGCACCAAGATAAGATAAAAGGGGGAGAAGCTGTACTGAAATTGGGCCTGGTGGGAAGGGTGTTCGGGGGTGGAATACAAAGGAGATTATAAGCGAAAGATTATTCCGTCATCAGGAAAATACAGAGGAGAACGGCAAACCACAAACAATACCAATAATCCTGACAATAAATCTAATTCTCATAGAGTGGCCTATTACGGGAAATACCATGCTTGTTCAACAGGTGAGCAGGGAGGTTATCGGCACGCTTGATCCCCCGATCTCCAACGTATAAGCACCCTTCAACTGGACAATCCACACGGTCATTGAGGTGCTTAGCACGGTAGTGTCTGTTGAAGGCTTGCTTTGTCTTGAAGGCACCAGGCCAGGAGCAATTGGGAGCATCGCAGGTAAACTGGCCTAGAGTACAGGAATGAGGGCCGCTGTCGGAGGGTAGAGCACATGTTAGTATTATGCACCCGGTGCAAGCTGGGTGAGGAGGGATTCCTAACCTGTTACCAGAGCACTTGTGGTATAGGCAGAGTAGAGGGATGGGACCTAGGTGGGCATTTCTGTGAGGGTTTACCGGAACAACGGGGATGTCAAAGTTGTTTTCTGGGTTTTCTTCGTTTGCTTTCTCTGGGTTCTCAGTGGCGCCATTCCATGAGCCAAGAACCGAATGCCACCCATCCTGCTCTTCATGCAGTGGTAGATTGCCAAGTCCTGCAGGTAAGGCAAGTGGGTTGTGGAATTTGTCGTAAGCAACCAGGGCGAAGCTGTGAAGTGAGGTTTTCCTGCGCGTGGTTAAAAAAAAAAGCAAATTGAGACTCACATCTTTCTGGTGTAACTTAACAGCGAGTTCTGTGTGCGGCTACAAGTGCAAAAACTAGCGTCCTCCTGGCAAAATTTGGTGCGAGAGAAGGAGGGAGGCACGCAGAGTTTTTGAGTTTCTCTTGGAAGAGAATTGCACTCTTGCCTTACCCCTGCTATTCTGATATCGGATCGTGATATATGCACAAGCCTGAGCTCTAAAGAGTCACAGCGAATCGTTCGTATTCAACATGAGCCTAAGAGCTGCAAGTTTCAGGCTTGTGCATAAACGCCTTTTACAGGTCCCAGGAATACAGTTCCCACCTTACCCAAGAGGCAACTGGGCCTGTAACAAAAATAGTGTGATCCAACAAAAGTAGAATTGAATTAAAGTTAAACTACCTGTACTCGAGTACGAGTAAGGCAACCGAGCCAACAGCAGAGCATGACGAATGCCCATTCGCCACAGTTTAAACAAAAGGTGGCGGTGGCTGCTCAGGTTCAAGAAAATCACATTAGCCTCAATCCGAATTTTGCCGGATCATACGGTACTGTCAATGTGTCTGGGTTCTCAGGCGTTCTTTTGGCGGTTATGGAAATTTTGAAACACAGGCTTAATGAACGAATTCCAGAATGTGATAAAGCTCAATGAAAAAGTGATCAAACCGAGTTATTTCTGGGGTGCGGTGGCTATGGTTTTCTCTCATCCATTTTTCTCCCTTAAGTACACAAATTTCCCCTCTGCTGAGCTAAATGAGTGACGGTATGAAACATTCACAATAGTTTGTATGCTGCTGCGTAGTTTTCCCCATGGCCATCCACGTGACTGACAGTACAGTACTTGTCCAAGTAGTTTTTTGTTACCCTAACTCTGACAATTCCCTGTTTTGCCCAGCAAATACTGTATCATAATATTATATCGGGAATAGTGCTCGCACTATGTGCGTAATAAAACTTAGAACGACTCTTAGAACGCTTCGTGCTTGATTATTTCGTTGAACTCTCTATACACGGATTTGTATTGAGAATAAACTCTGCCGTTCGCAGACTTTTTTTTTTTTAACGTATGTACAGTATTCTCTTCGGGCTTTCTTGGCCTCACTAGGCTCGTCTGCCAATCTACTGCCTCAAACTCCAAGCGGAAAGTACAGGAAATCCAGATGATACTCCCAAACCTACATCGGTAGAAAACAACCAAACTGCATCTCCTTATAGCCAACTGCACCCCAAGCGAGTCACCAGACATATAGAGTATAAGGAAACTATCTTGCTCATTCCATCATTCCCCAGACTCATCCATTTCTCTCCAGGTACGATATGACCCCATTTGCCTGCATACTTCCGTAACGATGATAATGGAAAGACATGACCATAAACCATATCCATCGATCCTTTCAGCTTCAGAACAAATAAAATCGCTAAATACATTCTGTAATGTTTCTTCGTACCTTTCCCTTGTATCCACTGTCACATATTTGTTCGTCAACGATCCACTTCTGTCAGCTCTAACAAAAATGCTTTCACAATAGGGTAACGACAACGACAGGCCAATTAAGGGCGCTGCCCAAGTATCCGAAACTCGAAACCGAACATCGCAACATTGACTTCCCCTTGAGAGCGACCCCAATGAATAGGAAAAACCTATGGGAAACAGGTAAATCAATAGCTTTAAGATAGTGAGTAAAGACGTTTATTAGAAGTATGTCGCCTCTTCGGCAGGTTTTGTACAAACCCCATTGCCGAAATTTCGACAAAATAAGGCCCCCGAATTCAGCTCAAAAAAGGGCAAATCTAACATAGTATGCTATCAGAAAGACCTCCTGCTTCCCGGAACCTCCGCTCCTTAGCTTAGGGTCTTATTTAAGATTCCACGATTTCTATTCTCATGGCGGCCCAATCGACCCACTCGGTTCGACCCACTTCCCAGCCCAGTACTATAAATGGAGAGTAATGTGATAGTCGATATGCCTAAAAACAAAAGCCTTGTGTTGTTAGATAGTGCAGTTCTCGTGATACAGTCATCTGGGGTTAGTTAACTTAGGAGATTGCATTTGCGGTTGATTCTAATGGTAGGGGAAATACTGGGCACTATAGGGAATGCAGTGCTTTCGTATATTGTATTCACAAAACTCTTTGTATGTGTTAGCTTCATTGGCCAGTGTTTGAGAAAGCAAATTGCATAGTAAAAAAAAGTCGGCATTTTTCGAACTCGTAATGAATTATAGGTACTATAAAAACTCTTGAAATCCGCCATCTCAGGTCGCCCTTTACTCTCCGGATTCTAAGTCAAAACATGCCGTGGGGGACTAGTATTTTCACGGCAGAGCAAACGACGGACCTACTAGACACAGGGTTCCGAATGGTCCGACCGGTCAAGTCTTGGAGGCACGGCCAGACGGTCAGTCTAAATTGATGTCCGTGACTAGACCTGGCCAATAAATGTAGTCAAGGACTGGTCGGGATTAGTCCCAGACTAGTCTCTCTATTCCCCCCGGCGTGGATGAAAGGCAGGGAAGGTGTATTAATAAGCAAGTTCGCTCCTGGGGCAAACTTGCTTAGAAGTTTCACTACCTGTAGCCTCACTCCATTATTGAACTAGAAGATTTGATAATGTACCCTACAAGAAGCCAAAAGACACGGTTATACGAAATAGTCCTTGAGTAGGGAGTGTAAACTAGTTTTCTGAATACCACTCTATAAGTTTGTTTCCTGTCACCGTGTGTTTCGGGTCACCTTGAGGTATGTTACTCGTGAACCGATTTTCACACTCTAATGTAAGCGAAGCAATATGTGCATTCCAACTTCCCTGAGATTCAACAGTTTAATCCATAGAAACAATAAGTTAAATGAAGAAAGACTTAACGCGAATTAAATAGTGGAAGAAGTCACCGAATAGAAGTCTTTCGGGTAGCTTTACTCTTAGTGTTTCATCCTGTTTCGCTGCAGGGGTTTTGGCAATCTACCGGTTGCCTTTAAGCGGATAAGCAGCAAGCCGACGCACATTCTATCACTCGGTTTTCACGCAGTCCGCCCAGTCTGACTGAGCCCGGTCCAGTCAGTTTCAACAATCACGACTCTCTGGTCAGTCTAAATTCCACCATCAGACTAGACTAGACTTTGACCTGGTCTAGCTAGTCCGAGCTA
>Ga0307507_10011454_pt1 | contig 11177 bp, 9 predicted proteins | sample 7_EM_MG_FD_207223 | JGI IMG/M metagenome (GOLD analysis project Ga0307507, IMG submission 207223) | Populus trichocarpa ectomycorrhiza microbial communities from riparian zone in the Pacific Northwest, United States - 7_EM | ecosystem: Host-associated > Plants > Roots > Unclassified | place... | reverse complement strand
ATACTTTCAAATTTTAGTGAAAGATACCCCATTTTTTCTGAAAATGTGGATGTGGAGTGATGGAATCAACACCACCAAACAGTTGCCAAATGGAGTGTTAGCGCTGTATACGGTAAGTATTGTTGCTGTGCCATATGATGGTAACGGACAGTAACGGACTTCACATCAGTAATTGGGCAAAATAGTTTCCACAGGTTTCTCAACCCTGGCAACCTCTGAAACCCACTAAAAAACCCTTAAAAACCCCAAAACATTGGAACTCAGAAACCTATGTATCCTTTGTTGGAAACCTGCTGCCCAAATAGCATAAAATGTACACGTTGACTAGTCCCTGAACAGCGAGACCCTTAGACTATTCCTTTCCAGGTTTCTGAACACCCTGGAAACTTCCAAAACCAGTAAAAACCCGGAATCTATTTTGCCATGTTACTGATGCACAAGGAATAAATTTACATTGCCCTGATACAAATGCATAGTGAAAGTTGTAAAGAAGAACTTACAAAGAGCTATGCATCAACCAATTAGCACCAAACTCGCAAGTAACTAATCTGGCACCCAACTTAAGCATGATGTGGCAACGAAAAATTTGTGTATTTAATGTATCTAATAACTCTTAATAAATTGTATATATGTGGAACTGAATGTTTCCAAGCAGCATGATAATTGCAGGAGGGAAACGGAGACATGACGTCAACGCGACGGCTGCGATGGACCCATCACCCCATCACATTCAGTTGTGGCCACATGTGAGGGCCTCAGCAGTGTTTTCCGAGGGAGCCAAGTCAGCGGGCGGTTCGACATTCTGGCACCCTTGGCATGACATTTGGACATCATGTGAAACCTCTAAGGTCCATTCTTTGTCAATCAACAATTGGCCTCTGAGGTCATAGGCACTCCTAGCACTCCCTGCTAAATCCTAAATGAGAAAGGCATTGGGTGGCAGATATGAGTGCAAATACCAATGGAAGTGGCTGTTTGATGCTGACCTGCCAGTGCAAGGTGTCAGTGCAAGTGCCTAGCACTTGCGCTTACATATGATGATCCCTCACACTGTTTCCGCATGTCTGAATGTGATGGTATGTTTTCTCAGGCATTTTTATGGTGTGTTTCTGTAAAGACTTTCTCAACATAAGTTTTTTTTCAGACAGCTTTTTTCCCTTGAAATATCATTCACCGGTAATCATTCTTCCTGGATCTGCAATGGTTTTATTATGCAGGTCTACACAAGTCAATGCTACATGGTGCAAAGCGCCACATGAAGGAAACGGTGCTCGAACTGGGATGTAGGACTAATCAGAGGGGGCATGTTGACCTTTTCCCACTCTAGCATATTCAGTGGGTGTGTTGCATCATCTTTACGTGTCATGTGTTGGTGGTAATTGGAGGATGGACCAGCATCTGAGTAGGAGGCTCCAGCATACATGGGATTGAGATATTCGTGTGCCGGTGGGTAATTGGAGGATAGACTGGAATGTACACATCCTCACCACCCTCTGGTATAGTGTGGATGAGGTGGTGCCTGTCAGTGACAGGGTGCATGCCCTTCAGAGTGCTCTGGTCACTGCTTCTACCTGATCACTTTCCTGGTAGTGAGGTGGCACTTGTCGCTAGTGAGAGGGCGCACGTCCGTCGAGGTGTTCTGATCGGTGAGTAGGATCAGCTGGCACAGGAGCAGCGCTCCTCTGATCACCCTCCTGGAACTGAGGTGGTTGAACCTGTCACTGCTGGTGAGAGGGACCACGTCCATCAAGGTGCCCTAGTTGATGATGAGGACCATAGTTGCCTTGGCCATCATTGGTTTCGTCACCTTGGGTCATTGTTCCACTCTGATGCTTGACTGCCCAGCCCCTCGAGTCTACTCACTGGACACTGCATGAACACATCATCATGATGCTCAACTGCTCCATCCCCTGACTCAACCAGTTGGGCACCATGCACTGAAACAACAAGTGTATTCCGGCGTGTCAGACACCGACATCTGTGCCAATGCTCAACTGTCGCACTCCTTGACTCAATTGGGTGCTACGTTGAAGGCCAGCACTTTCATACATGTGTCCACTTAACACTGCAGTCATAGACACTCAAGAAAACATAAGTTAGGGGCTTGGACAGAGAAAATTCAAAATATCACATACATGTCAAGAGATAACTCTTCCTCCTCCATATCCTCCACATTTGAAGCCTATGGTATGCATCAAGGGGGTTATTGGTGAGTCTACGAAATCCAAGTTGAGGTCTATGAGTGCCGACAGTGCCCCAATGCGATCCAACCACAGCAAACTTGGAGATTCCACGTCATGACTTGGGAGCGAGGAATGAGTCCATAGCCAGAGGAGCGAAAATGAGTGTTCGGCGCATTGTCGCCATACCAATAGAGCTGGTGGCTGGCAGTGGCATTGTCCATAAAAATTATCTTGTGAGGGAAGGAAGCAACAAGTCGTGGGGTGTGTCTGCTGCATCACTGCATGGAAACCCATACCAACGGAGCTTGTGGTTGGTGATAGATCCTGCTGGAAAAAAAACATGCCATGACGGGAAGAGTGAGTGAGGGGTCACAGTGTGTGAGCTGGAGTGATGGGCGCACCATTCCACCCAGACATCACGTTCGGATGGAAGATAAAGGGGCACGGGTTGCTGTATCAATTGGGGCATGAGCAAACGGAGAACCCGTGCCTGTGGAAGCAAATGGTGACCCAAAATGCATAGAAATGAGTGGCGATTTCATGCCTGTTGATGGGAATGGTGACACAGTAGAAACAAATGGGGACCCCATAAATACAGATGAAGAACGCGAGCCAGAGGCATAAGCAGGGGGTAGGTAAGGCAGGAGGTGAGCTTGGTTGGGTCATAGATATAGGTCCTCGCTTCGGAACTAACGTAAATCTACCAGGGCACGCGTAAGAATTGGTGGAATGTGGAGGGGAAGGAAAATGTGGGGCTTACCGACAATGCAACTTGACATGGTAATGGTAGCTCATGACGCATTGTGCCCAATATCAGATGGGACACATTTGAGTTGCTGTGGAATCCAGCCCACCCCAACCAGGCATTGGCTGATGTGTGGGATGACGTTAACAGACACGTGGAAGGGATACTCAGGCATCAGGCAGGATGTGAAGGTGCTGGGTAGCACATTGCAGGGGTAGATGACTCTGTATGGCATGGGACGAAGCTTGGGGTGGCTGGATGCAGCACGGACTTGGCGACCCCAGGGCCTCGCGATATTGGCAAGGGGCCTGGCGGCTAGGCAAAGCGTGACGGCACTATCGTGGGGACATGGAGAGGGCCGGGCTGCTTAGCGCGCTTGGGGAATAAAAACATATATAACTTGCGTAGCACACTCAATTCTGAGTAGAATATTCTATCTTTCAACAAAAATGTAAAGTGATTTCTCTGAAACATTTTGAGATAGGCAGTTTTTTGAAATGGTGAAAAAAAGTAAAAGTCTGACTGAACCCAAGAGTTGAAGACGATTTCGTTTATAAACTGAGGATGCAATTGACAAGTTATCGACCGACCACCCTGAAAAGTATCGTTCTAAATTTGTGCAGCAAACAATTTGATTCTTCTGAATATTTTAATGAATCTTCAAGCATTTAGGAAGAGAATTGAGTGCTGTAGATTAACTTGTGTGTAAAGAATTTCCGAGTCAAAATATCTCGTCATGATTTATGATATCTACGTTACAAAATATGTACTTCTAAAACTTTGCTTTTACCAATACTAATATACTCTCAGCTATATTGACCTCCTGATGTGTAGCCGGCAGCCCAGAAGCGAGGCGTTTAACATCCGTGCATCCATGCTACTAAATTTCCAACAACGACCACTGCATCCCATAAGACTGGAGGAGCAATGATTTCAGCTTAAGGTGTGCCAGCCTCACTTGGGATCAATAATACCACCTGTAGTACGACAAAAATGGGGGACCCCATTGATTGACCAAAACACATGATGAGAAGCAAGGATACGGAAGTCGACGGGGAGGGGACATGACGGATAGTTGGAGTGTACAACCGAGGAACATGACCTACTCTTTAACACGAAATGGGGCGGGGACCTGAACAGGTATAGGCTGCACACCGAGCATGGTCATATGATTCGCCTCAGCTTAAATGCATACTGCGAAATACTCACTACAGCCCAGAAGCGAAGTTCAACGTCCGTGCGTCCATGCCTGCTAAGTTTCCTACAACGACCACTGCACCCCAAACAGGGAAGTCTCCAATCTGTTCTACCATACACAGACGTTAGCAAAATTGAGAATAAGCCAAAAGCGAACTAACAGCATGGGCTCCTTCCATTTTGCCAGCAGCTCTGGCTTCATGTCCTTTCGTGCATGACGGTCCGATTTTGTCAAGGTGTAACGTTAACGTCAAGATTCGTCGATCAGCATCCTGGTGAGCACAAAACGGCACAAACTTGTTGAATGAAAACTCCCAGATCCCAGGTCGGAAACGGAGCGCGGGTGCTTGCACCCGACTCAGACGGAGAAGCCGACAGGGACAAGCCTACATAATGTGGTCAGTCGCTTCAACAAAATTGATAAAAGGAATGTACCTTGCATAGAACGTATGCTGTAGTCTTCTCTTCGCCGTCCTGCAAGACCCTTTCTGCACCGCAGTAAATTTCTTCCGCCACCTCTTCTACCACCTTCTACCCTGTGCGTAGCCATGGCCGGCGCTTCATGGAAGACATTGGACGGACATTGGATGCCGCCTCTTCGACCCTGTGCACAGTCTTTTCCATCATCCTTCGCCCCTCCTTTGCGCCTCGTTCCAGCTGTAGAATGTTGAGTTCCATGTCGCTAGCCTGACACAGGCTTTCTTGAAATCTCCTCGTCGAAGACGAATAGCCAACATCCGATCGTATGGATCCCTTGAAGCAGGACAAGGGACCTGTGGACCTCTGGGTAGGAAAAGACTCTCGTTTCTGTCTACAGCGGATTGTACGACGGGGGAAGTAGTGAGCAAACAGGACACTGGTGAATTCTTGAACGACTCTCACAACAGCAGTACGCACGTCCAAACGTCTGTGTGAAACCATCTTTCGATCGACTTTCCGGTTGAACCTCAATACACCTCCCCGGTGCGTTCTTGAGCAGTTTCTCCCAATGCTCAAATATGGCGTCCTTGTTCTCCCAATATATCGCAGGCTTGACGTCGCGTGTGTTGATGATGCGATGCGGCGTTCAGACTTGGGCAGACGATGTCGAACCATCTTTCAGGTACAGAGCGTGGTTCCGCTCTTCCTCCCCCTCCCTGGCTAACTCGGCCTATTCATCGTTGAAGATTGTCAGAGATTCCTCATGGAGCCCAGGCGTTGACGTTGGTGGGATGGAGTCGAAGGACAGTGACATAGCAGAAAGAGATCGGTGTGGGAATATAACGGGGGGCGTCAAGTGGGCGCTAAGCGATAAGGACTGGGAGATGCGGTGTGGGAATATAACAGGGGGGTGCCAAGTGGGCGCTAAGGACTTTTAGAGAGATATAACAGTTGTTAGGAGTGGCAGCCAGCACGCTGACGGTTTTCAGTGACTGGCAACAGGGAGTGTCCTCGCAGTGCTAAAGGATCTGAGATGGGATGTGATCTATTTATAGCTAGAAGTGCGCGGGCTAGGCCTTGGGAGGCCAATTCATCATTGCCAAAGAATGGACCTTAGAAGGGGTCCTGTCACTAATCAGTGTCTTGCCTTAGGTGAACATGCGGTGCGTTCCTTCTGCTCCGAATTCCCTCATGGCAGAACCTAATAATTATCAAGGGCTCTTTGAGGCAGCCAAAGGTTAAAACTGCCCATAAGCATCCAAACGATGCTGATTCTACACTCAGGCAAGGAGTTGTGCTCAAAAGTGACCAAACGGGCAAATAATCAAGCTCAGTTGGCTTCAACCTTATAGAAACCGCGTCAATGAGATCAAATTACATAAAAGGTGATTTCATGGTAAATTAGGTCTGCCCGCATCTCGTCAACCAACGCAGAAGAGCTTCAGAAAATACGAGAAGCTCAATCAACGACAAAACGTTCAGTGACATGACTCACAATACAGGTGCCAGTACAGCACTTATTAAAGAATGGGAGGCAACCGCTACCCTGTGCAAAGCAGATGTCCGCCGAGCCACCTTGTTTGACATTGACCGAGGTGGCGGCCTTGACACTAAGAGCGTCGGTTGGTATCGCTGCGAAGGCTGGGGTGACGACGACACCCGACAGGTCTACGGGGGATGGTGCTGCGATTGCAAGACTGATCGTCGCAAGAACGAGAGGGAGTGAGGAGGTAAATCCACGCATAATTGGTTTTGTTGACTTGGTATCGACGACTCAAGGAGGGCAGACGATGGAGGCGAGGGTGATTCACAGGGACTTTTATACACCAAGCTGTGTGGTCTTCGAATTCTTGAGAAGTTCAGCAACGACTCGCTTCCCCTGTTGGACAGAAATAAGTGCGGGCTCACCATGCGTTGGCTCGCGTTCGACGACTGCACCAAGTCCGTTTGAGCTGGTATAATTTCCATTATGGTGATTTTAATTTTTTTTTTTGTTCACTTCTCAAGCTCCTCTTGCATCCGGCCACCCGGTCAAAAATCAATTGCCCATTCTTCGAATGGTAGTGCCGACTCCACTCTCGCGATCGTGTTAACTTTTTCGAATTCTTAGCAGATCCATATCTTCAACCCACATACCCCTGGTAGTCGCATAGCAAGTGACCTTACATGCCAAATGATGGCCCCCTGCCAACTCTTAGGCCGTTGTGATCGCTTTTCAAAATCCCTCTTGCTTTAGCCTTTAGGCGCCATTATCTTCCGGTTGTGACAATATCGGAGAACGTAGAACTGATCAAACCCAGAAGTTTAAGATTACGGGGGACTAACAAAACGAAGAATTTAGTACAGGGCCACTTTAGGAGGGCAGACCATGGAGTCGAGGGCAATTCACTAGGGCTTTTATACACCAAGGCATGTGTTTTTCGAATCCTGAGAAGTTCAACAATGACTCATTTCTGTAAAGAAATTTCTAGTTGGACGTAAACGAGTGCAAGCTCGCCATGCGTTTGCTGTTGTTCGATGATTGCACCTCGTTCGTTTGAACTTGTTTTGAACTTCCACTACGCCGGTGCTCCCACCTCTTTCAGGGTTCACTTTCAAGTTTTGAATTTATTGTTCTTAAAAGGCATCTCTACAGAATCAGATTCAATTGCCCGCAAACACTCAAATGGTGATGCAGGTAATGCAGATTGTATGAACAGGTGGCTGAATAAATTTATATCACATATAGCGGAACGATAGTGCGCAGAGCACTAGGCGGAGGCCGATACACAACCACAATATTAATGGCCCTCTGCGGTCTGAGGATGTTAAATGCTTACATCAAAATCAAAATCATAATGCCTTGAATTAGCTTATGCCATTTGGGTTTGACGAGATTCGAGAAGGTGGCTATCAAACAAATCCAAAAAATTAAATTCTAACGCTATTTCTCGCAGGGGTCTGGGGTAGTACGGGGCACTCCTGTGATACCCATAGCCTAATGATGTTAAATATTTCACTTACCCCGACATCGACCTTGATGGCCACCTTTCCAAATTAGTTCCCTTGATCCCAAACCAGGAATGCATTTTGATATTCGAGGAAGCAAGCGTGTCATGTCTCTAATCTAAAGTTCAATTCTATGAAATGCAAGTACAGACGAATTATGTATCATAAGCTTAAGGTGAACAAATTCAAGCGCTTCGTCGCCCAATACGACCAATAAAGTTCCCTTACATCAGTACTTGGCCACCCAGCCAAGTTATGAGCCAACACTCCTAAAATCCAATCACAAGTGAGGATAGTCAGAGTGTTGGATATCATCAAGGTCAAGGTAAGCCACTCAAAGGCTTCAAAATTTCGGTCCCAGACCTTTGGTTGACGGTCAACCCTTTTAGCAGAGGTACAGAGTCTGGAGACGACGCGATAAAAACCGAAGAGGTACGTCAAACCGCCGATGAGCAGAAAAATTGAACAAAGGAGGATAATTAAATCCCTCCCAATGACGTTGTCGATGTGTTGAAAACTAAGGAACATCAGTCCGATTGTTCCGGGAACCTGTCCTGGGAAGACTAAGCGACCAAGAAAAAAAATGAGTTAACGGCAAAGAGATTTTTGATGGAGGGCACCACGTACACGCCCAAAACCAGTCAAAGAACCTTCTACGGCGTTGCTCACTATCGCCAAAGGGGCTCAGCGCCACCCAACTGATCCACGTAGAGAGGACGAACTTCCACACGGCTATTCCCCACAATTGCCATGTGTTGAAGCAGCGCTCCACTGTGATCCCTTCATAGATGGCGGAGAAAGTCCAGGCGACGATTGTGGAAAGCTTCGCAAAGACGCCATATTCGGTCTTCGAGAGAGGCCAGATGGGTTTTCGGTTGGTGAAACTACAGAAGACAGCGTAGCAGGTGAGGACATGGGACGCGAACCCCAATGCGCCGTAGGGAAGACCATAACATTTAATCTCTTCGGTCAATGTTTGATTATGCTTTTCGGGTTTGAATGAGAAGCGAGCAATGAGCTCAGCTGCTTGCGGAACAGTAGGCTGTGAACATGGAGGGTATTAGTTCTTGTTGCAGGCTCAGAGAGTAAACACACCATTTTCAAGAAAGTAGGGCAAGTGGGGGAATGAAACAGTCGACAGAGATTAAATAGGCGAGAGGCCGGGCGTTAACAAAACTTGAAAAAAGCTCTGTTACCTAGCCTAACCTATGCATCCTACACAGACCTATGTAAGTTGCGATAGCGACTTTAGGTACCCTCGAAAGTTCCTGACGGAGGCAGGTCAAGCTGTGTGTGGGCAGCCTGTGTGAAACGCAAAGTTTAAACCAGGCGTTTTTGGTTGGAATGAGCGCCTAGGTATGCGGGTGGCAGAAATGAGGTGGTTCATGTCGATAGGGTAGATAAGCTCGGATTCGAAACTTTGGTGGGGGAATGTGTTAATTGAAGCATCCTACTACGTTCCCGCCGACAGTAAGTTGAAAGACGTGAGATGGCTACGGAGGAGCCCGACACTTGTATCACATGTGAAAGCAATGTATGGCCGTTCAACAGTTTGACGCCGAACGACTTTGACAGATGATACGCCTGTGCCTGAGCGCTGAGCGACTAATATTTTCGCTGTTAGAAGCAAGGGGGCAAATGGGAACAGATGGAACGCACAGCGATTCTGCGCATCCATGATGCTCAACGCCTTCTGATGTGGATTCTTCGCTAGCAACTAGTCTGACCTCCACACTTTCCTTCAAACCTCCATGCGCAAAACCCTCATCATCAAACCAACGAGAGGACGAGAACACACATCAACTCCTTGCTCACTCAAAAATTCGCAGTCAACACTGAAACGCTAAGGCTTCAGCGGTCAATCTGTGTAGCACCCCCCTTGTCCTTCGCAATCTTAGCAAGCCCTCCATTCCTCCCCAACGTCTTTCCCCCCATAGGCAAAAGAAATTATCAAAAGACATCATTCATTTCCTGGTTTCGTTTTAAGGAGGGAGCCAAGCTGGTTGGAAGAGTGGTAGAAGAGTGGCAGTGAAGGTTGAATGAAAGATTGAAGTGCCAGGTGAACCGGTGACGAGACGCGTCCACACGCGTGACTGTCACGCTGGCAATTCGCGTCACTTTTGTTCAAATTGTTGACTCCATTGTTGTACCATCATCCTATTATTGTCTGCTCTCGACTCTCAGAAGGTCTTCGGATTCTCTTAACGACTTCGGAGGGGGAAGAAGCTCGGGAGGCGGGGACGGTTGGTAGGATGGGCGGTAAGCACACGAAGGGGATCATGGTGAGGGAGTAGGAATGGAAGTGGGTACGAGTGACAACGAGTAAGGTGTTGGGTGAGTGTTGAAGGGAAGAACTGCGTGAGGTAAGAAGGGAGGGATACTATAGCTGTAGACGTCGAACGTTGAGCGTTCGGGGGTGGCAGAATCGATATCATGGTGTGTCCCTTGTGTTATCGTGTGCTCATTGATGATTTTAACAGATGTCGCTTGTATACGCTTGGGTAGTGCGTCATGCTGGTATAAATTTCCATACATTCTCCGCTTGCGTTTTACATCACTCGAACGCAGCTGCGATGGGCCGGACGGTGTTGCGAAACTGCAGATCAAATCCAAAAAAAAAAAAAAGCAATTCAAGTCATATTATGCTACTCGTCGTCATACACGCTTGAATCAACTTGACTAGAGTCTCGAGCACTCGACCCGTCTATTGTTCTTGGGCCCTGTAGTTCCCTCAAGCTTCCCTTGATACAGTAGTACGGGGTGAGTATATACAACAATGGCCTACCGACGCCCACTGTTCCCTAGTATTATACGCACCTGAAAAATAAATGAGAGAACGCGTTACGCGCATTCAATTTGCCCTGACGTCTGATGGAAGTGCTGAATTACCCACCCAACTCCCCCCAACTTTCGTCGTCATACGTACTCACTAAGCGCTAGTGCTGGTCAATTTCAGACTAGCCAGCTATAGAAGACTCAAGTGCCTGATGCGAGCGTAGTGCATTCCTGTGTGCAGGGTTTGGTGAACTCGTGATAGCAATTTACGATCTTGATGAGTGTCCGGGGATCATAATTGTGGAGAGAACTGTAACATAGCCGTGTACATGGGCAAGGTGAAGATAACACTTTGTGTAGGTATGTATGAGTGTAGGCGAAGACAAAAAATTGACAAGATATCTTTGTGGATGTGTTGTTAGGGATTTGACAATGCAAGTAGACAGAACAACCAGCGGTGAACCGATAGGGGACTCCGAGGCGGGCTTGGAGCCTTCAGGATGTGATGGAAATTGACAGATGGGAACTGATGAGGAATCGATGGAAGGTCTCGACGGTTCGTAGCCTGGGTGCGATTTGAGTAGAGAGTTGATAGAAGGCCGCGGTATCGGCGACTGGAGCAATGCGATTGCCTTGAGGTCACGGGGTAATTGTAGAATGGATGCAAGAAGTTGAATGGTGTGATTTCGGTAGAATGAATGTAGGCTATTATGCCATGTCTGGAACCTCAAACCTAAAAATTCAAAAATTCAAAAATTCAAAAATTCAAAAATTCACAAGAGAAATATTAGTCCCACAAAGAACTTGATGGATTGGCATCACAACATTTGTGTTTCTTAGTTTCAACTGTAGTCCAACTTACAGATGCT
>Ga0307507_10011453_pt1 | contig 11178 bp, 8 predicted proteins | sample 7_EM_MG_FD_207223 | JGI IMG/M metagenome (GOLD analysis project Ga0307507, IMG submission 207223) | Populus trichocarpa ectomycorrhiza microbial communities from riparian zone in the Pacific Northwest, United States - 7_EM | ecosystem: Host-associated > Plants > Roots > Unclassified | place... | reverse complement strand
TTTTCTCTAAAATTTTAGATGGAAGTTTTCTTATATCTACTGGATATGTACATAGATTTTCAGTTCATTCTAAGCAGTTGTGGTTGTATAGGTAATAAATGTATGGTGGGAGTGGGGTTGCCGTTGCGGCGCCGGACGAAAAGCTTTGTCCCCGTACTTTAGTATCATACCAGTACTGTAGAGTGCTTGTGCCTCCTGGCTCTTAGCAACGACGAGGGCACGGTGGTTTGATGTTCGTCGGAGGCCCGTCGCGGGGAAGGTCCCTTGCCACCGGGTGTTTCAGTTGGCGCAATCATGGGGGAGTACGGATCTGGAGAGCCGTGAAAAGCTTGGACACTGGCTTGCTGATCCATGGATAATATTTAAGTTACCTCAGCCTCTGTCTCTTCATCCAAGTTCTGCAGTACGGCAGTCCAGTCTCCATTCCTGATGTTTGCCCTGTGTGAGGGTGTTTACTAGGACGGGTATGATATTCCTCTCCTCTCAATATTCCCCTATAATGATGCTTCTCCTACCCGTTCAATGTGGGTATTATAGCACTAAGCCACACAAAGGACAAATAAAACCACCAACAGCTCAAACACCGCAATTTGGATCTGCACCACGCCCATTTCGTACATCTACTCGAGTACAGTACTACTCTTCCTAGCTGCAAATACCCACTAGACACTAGCATCCCGAGCGGCCGGGAGTGGATAGCAAACAATTGGCCAATATCACAGGGACCAATCGGCCATGCTACTTACCTTATTAGGGCTTATTCCGGTAGGGAGGTGAGGAGAAGTTAAATTATCATAGCACAGCAATACTCGAGTATTGTTTCCGTGCCGCACGTTTTTATCCTTGCCCACGGGACGTGGGAACCCTGCGATTGGGTGTCGGCACCTATATTATCATTAAATTATGGTGCTCTACGGTAGCGATAGGATACACAGCGCGATAAACAACCCTACGGAAGCGCAATGCGGTACTGAGTTCCGATACGCTACCATTCAAACGCAATCATTTCGATGAGAGGGCCGCCTGTACCGCTTGTCTTTATTATTGCAGGGTTTCGTTAGTTTATCTATTGTTAGACTAGTAATCATTGCGCAAAAAGCGTCATTTCCCGTTGTTATACGGTAGGTTGTCGTACGTGTACAAGTAACCACCTTACTTGTATTATTATTTGGCAAGCACGGCAGCAGGCAGGCAACTCCCTTTGTAACACCATGAGAACTGGAATAATTGAACCTCGCCCTAAGACGTCCAAAATTTCTCGCTTGGATGGGGGGAGCGAGGGCATTGAAGACTGACCTCCCCTTAAGACGGAAGAATAAAAATAAAAAGAGTGCCGGGTCTTATCATACTGGCAAAGGCAATTCCACTGAGGTTCAATTGTTCGATTTGGTATATTATGCTGATTGGCTCCCATCAGTGTACTAGTACTGTATGTAATACAGCGAATTCAATTATTCGAATTCTTGTGGTATCATACCCTGGCGAAAAAAAAAACTCTGAGCCCGATAGTTTGATCCCTTAGAGCCCTAGTATTGATACAAGTGCTGCGCCTTTTAGGAAAATGGTATTTATGGCTGGTTGGAAGCGTTTATTCGGCTTGATTTGTGAGTTTTGTGTTTGGTGAATCAAGTGTGTAAATTGCCGGTATCGCTGTATGATATCATACGAGTACTGTACAAGTACTTGGGTATAATACAGTGCTGGGCTGATGCGCTATGCCCTCAGCATATACCTCTTGCCAAAGAGATGATACTTACCGTAGCACTGCTTGCCAAAGTGGTTCGGGAAAGTATCAACGGGTTAAAGATGTTTTTTTTCTCCTTTTTTTTTGTTCCAAATCTTTTCTCAGGATCTGGCTACTTTATGTATAGCACATGCGTAAATTTATTCGCTTGTGAAATTGTATCATACAAACGATCATCCGCCCGCTCACTTACTAGAACCTCATTTCAAAGCCTTTCTGCCCGCACTACGGTACTCCTTCTCTTTTCTACTGCTCCTGTATCGTAGCAAATGCCTTGGAGCCAATGTCATGCCCCAGGACCCGAACACCCACAGGCTATAGATCGGACGGTTTATATTATACGCGAAACAACGGCTGTGATCGGGATGAAGCTTTCGCGCTCTGGAGTACCCGCATGTCACGATTCGCATTTAACTTAGGGGGTGCTTGGCATGCCGTGATTTGAGTTGTTCGCTATCTCAAATCATGATTTAGGCTCAAGTTATGATTTGAAATATTAATAGTGTTTGGCTTGGTATATAACATTTTCAAGTCATGGGAGGATTTCATAGCCTGTGTGTGTGAATATTTAGGACTACAATATTTTTTGCTTTGTGCCCTTTAAGTATTTTGTTAAATAGTATCGTAAATGCTATCATAATATTATCGTAGTGAGTCTTGAAGTCTCATAAAGCTAGCCCTAAATTTTGATTTTGAAAATTGAAAATTACAGCCATGTTTAGCAGAGGGCGGTTTACAAATCGTGATTTCAACTCAGGGCTATCTCAAATCATGGCGTGCCAAACACCCCCTTATAGTCTTGCCATGGGGGGTAGCTTCTTGATGGTCATTTCCTCAAGAAATGCCTTCAGAGCTTGTGAGCTTCATGTACTGTACAAGCAGGCACAGGATGTCCTAGGTTGAATTCTCGCGAGGAGAATATACTAGTATACTCGACTCTAGGGTTTGATATCCCGGGACACTGGCTTCACTGCCGAATTCAGCGCTCTTATTTTATCCTAGTAATACTAGCTCGGCATTCGCTAGGAAGACTCCCCTAGGATAGTTGATATGACGCTGGGAGTGTCCGTTTCCTAATATTACCTCCGAGGATTTCCTACATAAATTAAAGAAAATTTTCGTCATGTGAGTCTCCATCTATAACTGCTGGGGTCAGGATTTCCTCCCAATAGCATCCCCAAACTGCCATTTTTGGCATAGCAAGAAGTGCCTTTTCATATCTCTACTCTACCCAAAATAACTGGGAGAGCAGAAACCATATCGATATCCCTAAAAAAACAGAGAGATAAATCGGAGAAGTACAGTAACGGGAGCAATATATAAAATTATTTCCACCCCAAAGCAAAACTCATGGTTGGTACCAATGTGTGGAGATCCTCAATTTTGGCATTAACCGGCCTTGTCCTACTATTTCCTTCACTCGTGCTGTAGATGCTGTGATTTGATAGTTTAGTTGCCCTGATACCGTGAATTAATTTTTTTTAATTTTTTTGTAGAACGTTACGCCTACATATTGTAATACCCACCATGCTACAGTAGCCTGAGTCCACCCACTATTATACCACGACGGTACAAGTATCTCCTAACCCACCGCCCGCGGTCTGCCTCCAACAAACCTCCAACCTCCAACCTCTACTGTCCTGTACTGCACTTAGAACTCACCCACCCGCTAGTTCCAGGAGGAATGCGGGAACTCCTCACTTAATCGCAGCTCCCCACTTCCGCTGAGAAAAACCCCCCAACCGGCTTTGAATTGCTCTCACGTGTATGCGAGGGTACCCCTTCTTACCCTGCTCTACCTACCGCTAAAGAATTACAGTATGTTTCTTTTGGAGGGGAACATAGTGTGACTCTGATGCTGGATCTACTCGCCCCAGCATGAGGTTTGTTTGGTTTGGATGAATTTAACCCCCTGGGGTCATTCTTGATTCTTGATGGTTTATTGTATATTGGGGGGGTTTTTTTTTTATTGTTTAGGTGGTGATGGGTGGTGTGATATGGCGGGATAGAGAGCGAGGGACATGTTGTGTCACTCGGTTTGACAGCCTGCTTTGTGCTAGGGCGGGATTGGTCGGGCTGTTAGAGACAATTGCTCGTGGTGATGGTCTCGAGCTTTCCTAATTGGGGGAGTTATTGTGAGGTTTTGTGATAGTTGTGGGATTTTGGTTTTTAGTTTAAGCTATTCTAAGTTGTGTTGGTGAAGGGGATGAGCGGTGGGTGGCCTGGCCCATGTGCGCAAGAAGGTACTCGAATGCTTGGTTCGGCGGGAGGCGGAAAGGTAAACCGCGTGCGGTATCATGTTGGTGATGAATGGTACTTGCAGAGGCAGTTATTGTCATCATGGTTGCTCACCCAGGAGGCCCTGCCGTACTAGTGGATGGCAAACATGGCATGACTCCTTTATGTCTCGTGGGGCATGAGGACGCCGTGCCTACCGCTTCTAACCCTACTTTCGCTCCTCCCACTCCTCATACAGACTTCCCGTCTCCCATTCATATCGCGGTCAAAATGTCCACCCAACCCCATACCGCCCCTCCAAAACCCGAGATAGACAGAGCCCGCGTGGCTCTAGTAACCCTCACTTACCCCTCCATTGCCACCTTCAACCAACAAACTAACCTTTTAGGCCCTAACAATCCTAGCAACAAAACCCCCCTCCCTCTCCATCAAAACCTACTTGCATCTCCTCCGCACGCACACCTCACCCTCGTCCCGCCGGCACCTTGACACTTCCTCCTTCTGGCACGACCAAGCCATAAAGTACGCAGCACAAGTGGACTACCTGCAAGCAAAACTCCGCGAAGCCGAGTCCTCGCTCCCCTCCACCTCTTCCTTATCTCATGAACCTGCAGAGCGGGATTGGGAAGCCTTTCGTGATGAAGGAGGCGAAGGGGAGGAGGTGCTTGAGCTTGTTTCTGCGTTGAGGATATTAAAGAGTGCGATTAGGCCTGCTGAGGTAGCGGGGGCGGTGAGGGCCGTTGGTGGAACTTTGAGAGGCGTGGTATCGTCACTTGTGAAGGGGAGGAACAAGGGGGCGGTGCCTTCCACCCGCCGTAGACGTGGCGGAGGAGTGCAGAAAAGGAAAGGGAAGAAGAGTGAGGGTGATGATGGGAAGAGGGATGCTAAGGATGTTATATCGGCGGTTGATTCTACGCTTGAGAAAGTAGTATCTGCATTGCGGGAGTTGGGGGATGGGCTGGGCGAGGATGAGGGGGAGTATGGCAGTGGGAAAGAATATGCCACAACTGCGGCATGTACCGTGATAGAGACGTTGGCGGGGTTGATCAATTCTATTTATGCCAACTCCCAGGCCCTTTCTCCCGCTACTTGCCCTGCAGAATCTTCTGGGGAAGGCGTGCTAGAATCCAGAGACCTACGCTTGGGTATCTGCAACGCAGTTATCCAAACTTTATCCTCTCTCGACCCTGGACTACCTACCGAAGCGAGTGTGATAGAAGGCGTGATGTGTCACCTTCTTGAAGGCGCTGGGAGCATTCTCCTCGCTAACGGACATGAAAGCACAGCAATGAAGGAAACAAGTTGGTACCTTATCAAGATACTCAAGGAGATTCTGCCCTTGTATGATAGCCTGGAGGAGAGCGGGCTGGGCAAGAAGAAGAGAGATGAATTGAGGGGAGTTTTCATGAGTGGGATGTTTGGGACCGGGCTGGCAAGACAGGGAGATGAGGTGGGGCAGAGCGGGGATCGCATGGAAGAGGTTCTAGCTTCACCGTTTACTAAAGCTATTTGGGGATTGATGGGGTGGAGTGTGTTTTCTGCAGGGGCTTAATAGTAGATAACTATGCTTAACTTATTGCTTTTTTTAATATATAAATGGGAGTATTGAGCAGAATGGAGTTTTACTCCGCCGGGAATGGAGTCTAGAGCATTGGAGCTTCATGCTTTATCGTAAGTACTCAAATAGAAGAAAAATGTGCAATAGTAGGACGTTGGAATTCCCCTTCTCAGCTTAGCGAGGGGAAAACACCGCAAACTCGGCCCAGAATCGAGCCGAACAAAAAGGAATATGTATAGCGCCTTACTAGGAGAGGCAACTCCAACGTCCTACCACATTTTTCTTCTATTTGAGTACTTGTGGTATTGCCTTAGTGATAAATGAGTAATATCACAATCATTATTAATCACTCGCTAAGTTCAGATGGGAAACAGAAGCGATGAAACAGAACTTAACCCTACAGCAGCTAGAAGCGAGAGTAGAATTTCTCTGCAATCAGACGACAAGAGAGGACCCTCTCGGGCGTATAGACAACTAACCTATAAGTTTGGGGGTCTGGTCGGGAAGGTTAGGATTTGTTTAATCACAAAATTTAATACAGTCAGTAGATATATTATAAGTCTTGGTGAAAGCTTGGTCAACCGAGGCTCGGCGAGAATACCGTAGTATGACCCCCCCCCCGGCATAGAAAAATCATGTATGATACAGAGTACCGTACCGGCACTTAAATGACATTGTGCTCTTGTTTCTTTGCTATCATGCTAAAATAATATTTCGGGTTCAATTCCTCTCTTCTTTCTACCATTGCAATACTATTAAAGAGCTTGGAAGAGAAACGGGTGGAGTGATGGTAATGGTCCAACGCTCCTCTAAGTCTCTGAGATCGGGTATTTGTTCCAACGCCAGTAGGGCCCATAGGAGATGGAATATCTGACTGGCGAGCAAGACCTCGCCACATTGTACAGTATATTAATCACCTTCATAGCCCTACGGCTCCACAGGCTCAATGATATAATATAATAATAATAGTAATAATAATAACAATAATAATAATAATAATTGCAATACCATTATTCGCCATTTACTGAATACCTATTGGGTGCACAGACGTGTCTCAGTATTCTGCAATCATCAAGACTTATGTCTAATAAGTGTATGTTTCCTCCAGCCTCTGCGCCAAGTAATCCCCAGCGTTGATGCCGGGATACTTCTTATCGGCCTCAGAAGCATATGTGCCTGGGATAGCCTCGATGGTCTTATCAAAGTTTGGGTTACAAAAGTACCTATTGCGCCACCACCTCATGTTAGCATTCCTCCTTTGGATGATGCTACTGCTGGTAACCTACGCGCAAGAGTAACGAGCGGGGTAAATGCCCGATTCGGGGGGAATTGGTGGTTCAACAACCTGATGCTCAGTGGAACGGATTTTGCCGTTGGACCAGCGAGCGAGGAGGTCACCAGCGTTAATTACGACTAAACAAGAATTCAGCCAACATTTATGAATGGATGAGCGAGGTTAATTCAAAGCTTACTTGTCCCAGGGATAGGGGTAGCGTTGACAAACGTCCCCTTCGGGCTACGAACTTGAAGTCCCCCACGGTCGTCCTACGCCCATTAGATAGGTGCGCTCTAATAGGGCAAGGTCATAAGGCAAGGCGAACAAACCTGAAACAAAAGTGTAATGCTCCCATAATCCGTATGCCTCCCAGCACGCACCGTGTCCTTATTCTTTACAAACACCTCCTTAGGGGTGCTCGGGTAATGCAAGAGCCTGAGAGTGTTATCCCCCTTGTCTGTATACTCGTCGAAGAAGCCCTCTTTAAGGCCTAGCCCCAATCCGATAGCACGCATGACATCTATGTGTAGGTCTTTGCAAGTGTCGTGGAAGGTTTTCATGATTGAGACAAAATTGGGGTCTTCTGGCCAGTTGTTTTTATACTCAGGATGGTCATCCCTTCCAATTTCAAATGACTCTTTGAGGTCAGGGTTGGAGACGCGGAGGGAGTCGACGAATACTTTGTCTTGGACTGCCGAGGTTTTTTCGCGGCCTTGCGACGTGTAACCACGGTTGGACCGAGGAATTGTCTGAAGCACTCACTCGCTCATATTAGTCGATGAGACCGAAGAGGAAGAGGAGGAGGAGTTTTAGTAGTGGAGTGAAGTAGTTACCCATGCCAAAGCTTCCTTCTCGACTTTGGGTCTCTTAAAAAACGCGGCCGATTCAGCAAATACTTGGTCGATTGTCTCTTGGGGAATGTCGTGGTTCTTAATATATCTGCCGAGTTTTAATTGTTTAACAAACTATACCTAAAGTTAAGATGCTTAAGGAAGGTGAGGGGTAAAGCACATGAAACCAGCTTCTTTAAAACCGTCTACCACCCTCTTTGCAACAGCCCTCTTTTCCTGCTCGTCGCCATGGAGGAAGAGAGAGAAATCAATGAGCTATCAATATGTAAAGCAAAAATTGGCTTAGCGTAAGCTATTAACTCGACCAATGGGGGCAGAGGTAAAACAGTACCGCAATGAACAAACTGTCTTGATCGACAGCTGTTCCAATAGTACTCGAAGAAACCATCTTGCACTTGAATAGGATTGTCTCTGAACGAGGGAATAGAGTAAGAGGAGATGTAGGTATTTTAAGCACTATCAGGTGTTTGTTTTGGTAGAAGCTCAAAGAAGAGAGGAGAGAGCGGGTAGAGGTAATTTATGCTTGAAAGAAAGAAAGAAAGAAAGAAAGAAAGAGGGGTTCCCCAATATTAGGCTGTGCGGTATGGTGAGTTCCTTGCCCTAGGAGCATATCTTGAGTACGGGTAGCTAGGTTGATATTGTACCGGGTACGTACAGTACAGTGCACTAAAAAAAAGTGGCCCGCCTATCTCCGGTTATAGATGACCTTAGGGAGTGGAGGGCCTAGCTCGGGATCTTCCGCTTCATCGCACTTCCCCGTTCAGGATTGGCTTATCTAGGATAAAATATATCGAATTAACCGTGGGACAGTGGGACCATCACGGGTGCCGCACCCACCCCGAGGGGCTACTCCGAGGGGCTAAAAGTATACTCGCGACGTCGAAGCGTTTTTAAAAAAGACTGCTATTGCATACCATCCAATTTGGCCCTTTTGCGTGGATTTAGGTGGTATGCAATAGCAGTCTTTTTTAAAAACGCTTCGACATCGCGAGTAGTGAGACTTACAGTAGTACAGTACACTACAGCCCGAGCGCATTGGGTAAGTATAATACAGGGCTGAATCATGCTTTCTTTTTAAAGTGTTTCTTTTTCCAGTACCGGTACCTACCTCCTAGAAGACTATCCCAGCTTCTACCCGCGGGGTACATCGACGATAATTACCACCTCCGATTGGCCACTTTTCTATAAATCATCACCTCAGTCAACCTCTTCTTTTTTTTACAATTACGATCAGAAAGTACATCGATTCTTCTAAGCACACGGACCAGCATCCGCAATGCCTATCGTCGATATCCACACCCATGTATACCCACCTTCATACATGCAGAGTATGTACCTTACCTTCCCCTTAAGATCTCATATTCTAATGGAAAACCCCGTAGTCCTCGAATCTCGCTCTACGGTCCCCTATGTCCGTTCCTTTCCACCTTCCAACTCCCCTAGGCTCTTCGTCCTGCCCAGCGAAGATCCCCCAAGTACAACGTCCACTGGCCGTCCTATTGGTCCCGAATACTATGATATAGCCCAGAAGATCGCCTTCATGGACGCACACAAAATTGATATCTCTGTAATCTCGCTAGCGAATCCATGGCTGGACTTCTTCCCATCGTCCGGTGCCTCAGCCGCAGCAGAAGCGCTAAACAACGACCTAAACGCCACATGTGACAGGTTCCCCGGTAGGCTATTCTCCTTCGGTGCCCTCCCTATGTCTGCTTCTGTCGAAGAGATCGTGTCCGAAATTAAGCGGTTATCCGGCATGAAATACATGCGTGGGGTAGTCATGGGCACAAGTGGATTCGGAAAAGGACTCGACGATGAGAGATTGAACGGAGTTTGGGCAGCGCTAGAAGAGACTGGGCAAACCGTGTTTTTACATCCACATTATGGCTTACCGAAGGAGGTGTATGGACCTACTGGTGGAGAAGAGTACGGGCTTGTCCTGCCTCTAGCCTTGGGGTTTCCACTCGAAACCACAATTGCTGTGTCTAGAATGCTGCTATCAGGGGTTTGGGACCGATATCAAGGATTGAGTGTCTTGCTCGCGCATAGCGGTGGCACGCTACCGTTTCTTGCAGGCAGATTGGAGAGCTGCATTGCACATGATGGAAAATTACACAGAGAGGGCAAGATAGCCAATCGCAGGACGGTGTGGGATATTTTGCAGAAAAATATCCTCCTGGATGCGGTTGTGTATTCGGAAGTCGGTCTCAAGGCGGCTGTGGACGCCGCGGGCGCAGATAGAGTCCTCTTCGGCACTGACCACCCATTCTTCCCGCCACTGGAGAAGAATGGGGAGAATGAGGAGTGGCTGAGCGTTACGACGAACTATAAGGCTATCAAGGACGCATTTGGCCCAGGAGAGATAGAGAAGGTGGAGGGTTTACTGGGCGGGAATGCGGTGAAATTACTGCGGTTGGAGGTCTGAGGGGGGACGGCATGTGCATAGATTGTCACTCGTTGGCAGAACCTGACAGAGGGGAGACCAGCACGATGGCCATAAGCGCTAGGTTCCAGCTTCTATAAATTCCATAAGTAACACAAAAAATACCCGAAGCTTTGGATGGCGTCTGCCGGCTCATTTTGAGGCGAATGTGTGCGGCTATCGTGAAAATTGAATAGATTCCCCAAGTAGGTACACTGGGAACGCTATTGGCGCAGACTCACTCTACAGATAAGTTACTGGGCTCCTATACACGTCCGAGCTAGATACCGGTATGTGCCTCCCACAAAATCACACCCATCAAGAAGTCAGGCGTCAAACATAGACCCAAATTCCCCCAGAAAAATGAAGGATATATATCACTTCCGAACACTTAGCAACAAAACTCGCCAAAATTATCCTACCCAACAAACAACACCTCATGTAATATTATTTAAAATACCGAGGGGAAGCAGGCTACTCGCTAGAGTGAGACTTTTCTGTTCCACAACCTCTTAGTCTAGCCCTCCCTCCCTGGTAGCTTTACTTCGATCATAATACCTAATCCATCCACACACAACACTCTAGCACTCCGGGGCTATCATCTTCTCCATTTCCCTCAACTCAACTAAGGGGAAATTATTGTTTTTCTTCTATAGCTAGTCTAGAATACTACCTAAAGTATGCAATACTCGTTTCTTGGGAGATTTCATTGATCGTTGAATGAGTTTTGTCGTGCTGAGATAAATAGATGGGTTGATGGAGATAATTGTAGTACATCTGCACGCAATAATTTGAGATATTCTAGTTAGAGATCTTGTATACGGTGCCAGCGCCGTGGGACCTATCTCTTTCACACATATCATCCTCTAGGGTGACTGGCTAAAATGAATACAGTAAGATTAAGCACCTTTCTTGATATTATATTATCATAGCTGTGCTTTAGCCTCTCCACTAACATTCAGTATTAGATACTCTTATGAGCGGGGGGGTAGAAGGCGACGCGGCAGGAGTACCAGCGGGGGGTGTGGGGAAGAGGGGTTGCCTCACGAAGGGATAAGGTATCATATAACGGCTCGTTGCTCGTGTAGT
>Ga0307507_10011452_pt1 | contig 11179 bp, 7 predicted proteins | sample 7_EM_MG_FD_207223 | JGI IMG/M metagenome (GOLD analysis project Ga0307507, IMG submission 207223) | Populus trichocarpa ectomycorrhiza microbial communities from riparian zone in the Pacific Northwest, United States - 7_EM | ecosystem: Host-associated > Plants > Roots > Unclassified | place... | reverse complement strand
GTCGTGACCACCTTCGGGAGTCCGTCCAGTGGCGGTCGGACCACGGCCACCTCGGTGTCGCCGGTGTCGAGACCGCCGTTCGGGGACGAGAAGTCGTACTCGGTCAACTCGACCTCGATGCCGGGGGAGCGCCTCGCGAACGCCCGCAGCACCGTCGGCACGAGTTCGACGGCCGCGCCGATCAGATACCCGACCCGCAGCGTCCCCAGTTCACCGGCGGCCAGCCGTGACGACCGCTCCATCGCCGTGTCGAACCGCTTCAGCACCGCCTTCGCCTCGACCAGGAACTGCTCGCCGCTGGGTGTGAGGGCGGTGGTCCGGGTCGTCCGGGCGAACAGCCGGAACCCGAGGTGCCCCTCCAACTGCCGGATCGTGTGGCTCAGCGACGGCTGGGAGATGTGCAGCCGTTCAGCGGCCCTGGTGAAGTTCGCGGTCTGCGCCACGGCGACGAACGCCCGCAGGTGCCGCAACTCCACATTCATAGACCACATCTATGAAGTATACGGAACTTCGTCTTTCTCACCAGGGCACATCGGTTCCTACGCTTCCGCCAACCGCACGAGCACACCCCACGCCGGAGGCCCCGTGACCACCACCCTGACCGACCACACCGACCTCCACGCCAGGGGCCGGGAAGCACTGCTGCACGAGCCGGTTGGCGGTGATCCCGGCAAGCTCACCCTGGTGAAGGCGAGCGGGTCGCTGGTGTGGGACGACACCGGCAAGGAGTACATCGACTGCACCGCGCAGGCGTGGTCGAACAACCTGGGCGCGAACGACCCCCGCGTGATCGAGGCCGCGATCGAGCAGACGCGGCAGATCACCCACGCGCGGCCGACGTTCCACACCCCGGCGCTGCTCGAACTCGCCGAACTGATGGTGTCGATCGCCCCGGCGGGCCTGGACCGGGTCGGCTTCACACTGCACGGGTCGATGGCCGTCGAGATGGCCCTCAAGCTCGCGCTGCGCAACCGGCCCGACGCCCGGCACGTCGCCGTGCTGCACGACAGCTACCACGGCCGGTCCATCGCGACGATGGCGGCGAGTTGGCCACACCCCGGCAACGTCTTCGGCCCGCTCCAGCCGCAGTTCCTCCGACTCCCCCGCCCCGACGGCTACCGACCGCGCACCGGGCTCACCCCCGAGCAGGACACGGAACTGTGTCTGGGGCTCGTCCGGGACATCCTCACCAAGGGCGTCGAAGGACCGGTGGCCGCATTGGTCTACGAGCCCATCCAGGGCAACGGCGGGCACAACGCGTTCAGCGTCCGCTGGCACCAGGGCATCCGGGAGATCTGCGACGAGTTCGGCATCATGCTGATCATCGACGAGGTGCAGACCGGACTCGGCCGCACCGGCCGGATGTGGGCGAGCGACTTCTACGGCATCGAGCCGGACGTGCTGGTGTTCGGCAAGGGCGTCGGCGGCGGCTTCCCGCTCGCGGGTGTGCTGGCGCGCAACAGGTTCGCCAAGTTCCTCGCGGGCGACGACCAGCTCACCTTCGGCCAGTTCCCCGTCTCGATCGCCGCCGGGCTCGCCGCCGTGCGGGCGATCGTCGCCGACGACCTGTCCGCCAGGGCCGCGGAGCACGGCGCGTACGCCACCGAGCGCCTGCTGGAGATGCGGGAGCGCCACCCGCTGATCGGCGACGTCCGCTCGCCGGGACTGATGGTGTCGATCGAACTGGTCCGCGACCGGCTCACCAAGGAGCCCGCGACGACCGAGGCCCACCGGGTGTTCGAGCTGGCCCAGGAGCGCGGCGTCATCCTCGGCGAGGCGCGCTATGGCGGGCTCGGCAACCTGATCAAGATCAAACCACCGCTGGACATCAGCCGTGAGCTGCTCGCGAAGGCGCTCGACGTCCTGGACGAGGTCCTGGCAGAAGTGGAGGGGCTGTCATGACCGCGACCGAACCGACGAGGAGAGCGACGTCCGACGCGGACGACCTGGCAGCACTCGGGTACGGCCAGCAGCTCAGCCGCACCATGAGCCCGTTCACCGCGTTCGCGCTGGCGTTCTCGATGGTGTCGATCAACACCGGCGTCGTCACGCTGTTCGCCGACCCGTTCACGCGGGTCGGCGGGGTCGCCGTGCTGCTGTGGCTGCTGGTCATCCCGCTAGTGCTCACGCTGGTGGCGGTCTACGCCCACCTGTCCGGCCGGATGCCGATCACCGGCTACGCCTACCAGTGGTCGAGCAGGCTGGTCGGGCCGAACTTCGGCTGGTTCACCGGCTGGATCGCACTCATCTCGTTCCTGGCGGGCACGGCGGGCACCGCGGCCGCGATCGGCACGGTGTTCGCGCCGGAGATCTGGGACGAGCCGACCACGGGCCAGGTCCAGGCCCTGTCGATCGGCTGCACGATCGTCGTGGCGGTGCTCAACATCGTCGGCGTGAAGATCGCCACCAGGGTCAACAACATCGGCGCGTCGATCGAGCTGATCGGCACCGTGCTCCTCGTACTGGTGCTGCTGGCGGGCGTGCTGGTGTTCTTCGACCACGCGCAGGGGCTGCGGATCCTCACCGACGCGACCCCGCTGGGCGGCGAGCCGATCACGCTGACCGCCGTCGCGCTGGCGGCTCTGCTCCCGGTCTACGTCCTGCTCGGCTGGGAAGGCGCGGCCGACCTCGCCGAGGAGACGATCAACCCCCGCAAGGCCGCGCCGCGGGCCATGTTCCGCTCGGTCGTCATCTCCGGGATCATCGGCGTGGTCGTGTTCGCGCTGCTGGCGATGGCGATGCCCACCGGCCCGTCGACGTTCCTCACCGGTTCGGAGAACCCGGTGCTGAAGCTGATCTCCGAGCAGCTCGGGCCGTTCGCACGGGCGCTGATGATCGTGGTGGCGTTCGCCTCGATCTTCGCGTGCCTCATCGCCAACATGGCCGTCGCGACGCGGATGGCGTTCGCGCTCTCGCGGGACAACATGCTGCCCGCGTCCAAGGCGCTCCAGCGCGTCGGCGCCCGCAGCAAGGCGCCGGTGCAGGCCATCGTGTTCGTCGCGGTGGTCGCCATCGGGCTCAACCTGCTCAACTCCGGCCTGGTCGGCCGGATCTACGCGATGGTGGGACTGACCTACTACCTGACGTACGCGCTGACCCTCATCGCGACGGTCGTCGCCGAACGCCGCAAGACCATTCCCCCGGCCACCGACGGGGTGTTCGACCTCGGCCGCTGGCTCACCCCGGTCGTCGTGCTCGGCCTGCTCTGGTGCGGGGCGGTGATCCTCACCCTGACCCTGCCCGAGGAGAACAACCAGAACGCCGCGACGGCGGCCGTCGTGCTCGGCATCGGCTTCCTGTGGTGGGTCTTCGTGCTCCGCCACCGGCTGAAGGCGGGCACCGCCGGACCACCACGCTGACCGACCGGTCCCCGTTTCGTCCTTTGTGGAGGGACATGGTGGATTCAACCGGAGGCGCGGGATCCCGCGCCTCCGGCTCGTCCGGTCGAGTGGAAGTAGGTGTCGGCCGCCGCGCACACGCCACCGCCCGCCAGCAGGAACCCGGCCGCGGCGGCGAGCAAGCGTGCCTCGTGATATCCGCTCGCCGCCAGGAAACCCAGCACCGCGCCCACGACACCCGCGGCGGCGGCGACCGCCAGCCGTCCGATCAGCTCCTTGGGCCAGCCCAGCCGCACGGCGGCCACCACCAGCACCGCTCCGGCCGCCAGCGACACCCACGTCGTGCCGAAGTTGACGCCGTAGCGCAACGGCAGCGAGGGCACCAGGAACAGCACCAGGAACCAGCCCAGCGACGACGTGACGGCGTTCATGGTCGGTCCTGCGACGGCCGGGCGCCGGGCCCACCAGCGGGCCACCACGAGCACGGCGGTCGCGGCTCCCGCGAGCGGCAGCCAGCCGGCGAAGTGCCCCAGGTTGTAGAGCAGCGCGGTGTCGTAGACGGCCAGCACCAGGCAGCCCAGCGCGGCGACCGAGACGACGAACGGCACCAGCCGCGGCGGGCCGGCGGCGCCTTCGGAGAGCCGGGTGAGCAGCAGCGGCACCACGAGCCCGGACACGATCCGGATCACGATGTCGTCGACCGTGTACGGGGTCGGCAGCGACAGTTCGATCAGGCAGAACGTCACCGTGAAGGACGCCGACACGGCCCAGCGCGCGTGCACCGCCAGCCGGTACACGTCCGCCCCGAACCAGCGGCACACCAGTAGGTAGAGCAGCATCCCGAAGGCCAGTTCCAGCGACGACTGCGCGCGCAGCACCGTCCACGGCAGCAGATCGGGTGCGGGGAACCGGTCGGCCAACCAGCCGAGGTCGGCGAGCGCGAACCAGCCTTCCGGCAGCAGGCTCGCGAGCCGCGAGACGTCGCCGCCCCACTCCCGCCGCACGTACACGGTGAACAGCACCTGGTTGACGAGCACCAGCGCGACCAGGACCAGCAGCCACGTGCCGGGATGCCGCGTCCAGCCGCGCCCCGGCCGTTCCGGTGCTCCGCCGCGGGTCAATGCCAGCACGCTGAACGCCGTCGCCAGCACGATCACCGCCGACAGCAAGAGCTTCTCCACCGCGGCAGCCTAGCGGGATGGTGATCTCCCGGTCCGGACATCCCGGCTACCGGTGGTTGCACAATTCCAACGGCGCGCCCTCGGACGTCCGGCACGGGAGGTAGCCCGCGTCGGTGAGCCGGGCCCTGGCGCTGTCGTGGTGGAGCACGTAGTCCACGAAGCTCGCGGCCAGCGAGCCCGCTTCGGGCTTCCTCCTGGCGTAGAGGTACTCGACCGTCCAGAACGGGTAGCCCGACTCGACCCCGACCGCCGGGTCGAACGCCTTGCCGTCGACGGTGACCGCGGTCAGCGGATCATCCTTGCGCGCCTGGGTGACCGACGGCGCGTCCGCGTAGCCGATCGCACCCTCCGTGCGCCCGACCTCGCGCGCCACCTCGGGGTTGGAGCCGCGTTCGCAGCGGATGGTGGCGGCCTGCGGATTGCGGTCCTTGGCCCGGCACCCGTTGGACGACAACTCGCCCTCCCCCGTGCCGAGCACCTTCTGCTCGAACAGCTCCCTGGTACCCGACTCACCGCCGCGGCCGACGATCCGGATCGGCAACGACGCGCCGCCGCGCACCTGGCTCCAGTCGGTGGTGGTGCCGGCGTAGATCGACCTCAGCTGCGCGGTGGTCACCGTGTCCAGACCCACCGAAGCGTTCACGATCACGTGGTAGACCACGATGCCGATCTGCTCCGAGTGCGCCGCGGCCCCGTCGGAGTTCTGCTTGCCGTCGGCCAGCGCGAGGAGGCCGAGGTCGTCGGGGCCGAGCGCGGTCACCGCGCGAACGCCTTCCACGCTGCCGGTGGACGTGGTGGTGATCCGCGTGCCCTCCCGTTCGCAGACCCGCTGGTAGTCGTCGGCGACGGCCCGCATCGTCGGCATGACCACGCTGGACCCCTCGATCCGCAGCTCGCCGGAGGCGCAGGCGACGGTCGAGTCGTGGGGCTGGGGGACGAAGACCAGGCTCAGCACCAGAAAGACGGTCAAGAGGACGGCGAGCGCGCCGGTGGCCCTGGGCAGCGTGATCAGCCGCTCGCGCTTCTCGTCCTTGAGCAGGCCGTTGTCCTTCAGCTTGCCCGAGACGTCGATGTCCTTGGTGACGCCGCTGTCGTCGGGTTCGCGCAGGATGACTACGAGCTTGAACTTCTGCTTGCGCCGCAGCGCGAGGTCGTCGATCCGGACGCCGTGCCACCGCTGCTCGATCTCGATCTTCGAGTTCGGGGCGGTCCCGACCCACCGCGCCATCCACAGCGGCAGCCGTTCGCGAACCGTGCGGAGGCTCGCGCGGTCGGCGGTGTCGCGCGTGGCGCCCTCGTCGGTGCCGAAGAACCTCAGCCCTGCCCGGATCTGCTCGCGGATCTCTTCGGTGCTCGCCTCCGAGATCCGCGCGTTCCAGACGACGCGTCGACCGAACGTGAACGACAGCGACCGCTCGAAGTCGTCGGAGTCGATGTCGTAGCCGCCGGTGTTGCGGATGCGGATGACCACGATGCTCAGCCGGTCCAGCAATTCTGCCACCTGGTAGAGCTGCCGCTGGCCTGCCTTGGCGGGTTCGGTGCCGTCGTGCAGCCTCTCCAGACCGAGGCCGATCTTCGAGTTGTACAGCACCCGGTAGGTGATCCGCTTGCGCCGGATCAGGAAGCGGTCCACGAAGGGCGTGGCGATCAGCAGGACGATCCCGAGCACGACGTTCCCCGGCCCGAGGAACTCGAGCACCGACTGCAACGCCCTCAGCACGACCACGGGTACTCACCTCCGGCAGACGAACGGGTGGGACCGGATTCTCACCGGCCCGCACCCGTCCCATCCGACGCACGGTGATCCGTTCACCCGGAGTTCGACCGGGGGCCACCGGCCGTTGGCGCGACTACCTCGTCGCGGTCAGGAACTGCTCCGGCCGCAGTGCGCGGGCGACGATCCGGGTGTCGCCGATCCAGCCGTAGAAGCCGTGCTCGTAGCGCAATGCGAACTGCGTCGCCCCGACGACGAACGGCTTGCCCAACGTCGAGATCCCGCGCGACTCCTCGGCGGCGTTGCGGGCGATCTTGGCCCCGTCCACGTACATCGTGGTGTGCCGCCCGTCGTTGACCACGGCCACGTGCGTCCACCGCCCCACCGGGATGGCGTGGCTCCAGGAGGTCGGATCAGCGTCGGTGGGCACCGGGTAGACGACGAACTGGAGGAACCGCTCCCCCGACACGTTCAGGCTGCACGTCGGCTCGTCCGGCGACCAGCCGCTGGTCTTGCCCGCGTCGCCGCTGCGGCCCTCCCAGCTCAGCACGCCCATGAACGCGTGGTCGCCCTCGAACGGCTCCGGCAGCTTCAGGTAGGTCTCGATCGTGTAGCCGGACTCGAACGTCATCCGGTTCAGCGGCGCGTCCTCCGCCGCGCGCAGGATCGCGCCCCGGTCGGGGTTGCGGGCTCCGCCGAACCTCAGGCTCGCGTGGGCGGGCTGCGTGTCGTGGTGCTCGGCCGACCACGTCAGGAGTTCCGGATCGGTCGAGTTGAGGTGCCGCACGGTGAGGTCGTTGCCGTTGCCGGTCAGGTCGCGGGCCACACTGCCCGGCGCCACGGCCTGGCCTGGGCTCCCCGCCGCGGGCAGGCCGTCGGCGTCGAACCGCCAGTACGCCACGGTGCCCTTGACCAGCACGGCCGAGGCGGGCCGAGGCTTCGGCAGCACCGGAGGGGCGAACCCGGCGAACCGGGCCCGGAAGTCGATCCCCACGGAGAACCGGTCAGCGTCCCCGGTGAGCCGCGCGGTCTCGACCTCGGGGACGGTGTCGCCCTGGGTGAGCAGCCACGGCGACACCGTCTCGACGTCGATCACGCCGCGCGCCAGGTCGAAGGTGTAGAAGCGGACCATGCCCGCGCCGCCGTAGTAGCGGTCCTGGTAGTTGGTGATGTGCAGGTGCACCGGGTTGCCGTGGTCGTTCGTCAGCGTGGTGCGCCCCGGCGGCCAGTAGTGCCCGTTGAGCGTGAGGAACACCTGGTCGTTGCGGCGGATCAGGTTGTCCCACAGGCGCTTGCCGTGCGCGGAGAGTTCGGCCTGACCGCCGTCGGCGGAGACCAGGTCGTGCGTGGTGAGGATGACCGGCAGCGTCCGGTGGTCGTCGATGACCTGCTGGGCCCACGCGAGCCCCCGGTCCGACACGCGCCAGTCCAGCGCGAGCAGCAGCCACTTCCGCCCGCCCGCGTCGATGACGTGGAAGCTGTTGTACCCCTTGGCTTCCGCACCGCCGAAGGTCTTCATCCGGGCGAACCGACTGGGCGGGAAGGTGCGCGAGTACGGCGTGGCCCCGCGCTGGTCGTCGGTGTTGCCGGGAATGTCGTGGTTGCCCGCCAGCACGCTGTAGGGCATCCGGCCGTCGAGCGTCCGGAACACCGCGTCCGCCGTGCGCATCTCGCGCTCGGTCCCGTGCTCGGTCACGTCGCCCAGGTGCGCCAGGAACACGACGTCCGGCCGCTTGAGCAAGGCGCGCAAGGTGTGGCGGACCGGCTCGGCGTCCGAGCCGCCTTCATCGAGCAGGTACTGGGTGTCGGGCAGCACGGCGATCGTGAACCGCGAGTCGCCGCCGTCGGCCGAGGAAGTCCGCGCCGACGCCTCGCCTCCCGTCGCGCCAAGCAGCGCGGCCGTGGCGGGCACGGTGAACGCGGCCTGTAGCAGCGTGCGGCGACCGACGTCACCGGCAGGGGATGTGTCGGCCATGGCCTGGTTCCTCCCGAGGGTCAGGTGAGACCGCCAGCGTGTCGATCTCGACCGCCCGGTGGTCGACGTGCGGTCGAACAACAGCCGCACACCGGCTGAAATCTCGACACCGGCCGCTGTTCACCTCTACCTGGTCATCGCGGACTGAAGATCAACCGCCGGGCTCATCCCCGTCGAGGGCCGCGGCCGAGGCCGACTCGGGCTGTGGATCGCGCACCTGATGGGCGATCCACAGCCCGCCGAGTCCTCTGTGGACTGATCGCGTCAGACGCGGACGCGGAGCACCGACCGGAACGCGTCGCGGTGCGCCCACGCCAGGCCGGCCTCCATCGCGGCCACCGCGATCGCGATCACCAAGCCGCTCGGCGCGAGGAAGACGTGGAACGCGAAGATGCCGACCACGATCGGCGCGAGCAGGGTCAACGCCAGCGGCACGAACCGGTTGGCCAGCAACAGGATCCCCGACAGCAGCTGTACCCCCATCGCCAGCGGCAGCATGTACCCGGTCTGGGCCAGCGCCGTGCTGAACGCGAGCGCCCCCTCCGACATCGACTCGGCGTTCTGGGGCAGGAAGTTCAGGAAACCGTTGAGCCCAGTCACAAAGAACAGCAGCCCCAGCACGACCCGGACCCCGGCGGACAGGTAGCGGGACAGGGGACGGGCGGCGGCGGTCGTGGCGGTCATGGTCGTGTCCTCCCGGTTCGGCAGGCTCCTGTCGCCTGGCCCTACCCCAAGGTCGAACGGGATCCTGACGGATCGACAGCGCCGCCGAACTTTCCACGACCTTTTTCAGACCACTTCCGCGACTGGTCCACTCACCGTCGCTCCGGCACGCCGGAGCACGCGCACCTGGCCCCTTGCGTCCCGCACGCCCTCCTCTAACATCGCCACACCGTCAGGTACACCAGTCCGGGAGTCGCATGTGAGCGAGGAAATCCGGCACATCGCCGGGCGCTACGAGCTGCACGAGCAGCTCGGCGCCGGCGCCATGGGGAGAGTCTGGCGCGCCAGCGACCTGCGGCTGGAACGCGTCGTCGCGGTGAAAGAACTGCTGCTCCCCTCGCACCTCGACGAGAAGGCCACCCAACAGGCCCGTCGCCGAGCCCGGCGGGAAGCACGGATCGCCGCCCGCCTGCACCACCCCAACGCGATCACCGTCCACGACGTCGTCGAACACGGCGGCCAACCGTGGCTGATCATGGAGTACCTGCCGTCGCAGAGCCTCTCCGCCGTGCTCGCGGAGCGCGGACCCCTGCCGGTCGCCGACGTGGTGCGGATCGGCAAGCACATGGCGGACGCGCTGGCCGCGGCGCACAAGGCGTCCGTGGTGCACCGCGACGTCAAACCCGGCAACGTCCTGCTCGGCGCCGAGGGCACCGTGAAGATCACCGACTTCGGTATCTCCCGCGCGCTGGACGACACCACCGCCACGGCCACCAGTCACTACGCGGGCACGCCTGCCTTCTTCGCACCCGAGGTTGCCAGGGGCGAGGAGGGCGGCTTTCCCTCGGACGTCTTCTCCTTCGGCGCCACGCTCTACAACGCCGTCGAGGGCACACCACCGTTCGGGCTCACGGACAACTCGATCGCCCAGGTCTACCGCGCCGCGGCAGGGGTGATCCGTCCCCCGGAACGCGCGGGAACGCTCACTCCCCTGCTGGCGCAGATGCTCGCACTCGACCCCCGTGCCAGACCGACGATGGCCGAAACCGCCGAGCGACTCGCCGCACTGGCCCGGAACACCGCGCCCACCCCGACCCTGGTCGTGGACCTGGGCGACCAGATGACCGCGTCGTTCGCCGCGCAGCCGCCGTCCACGGTGAATGAGCGGACCAGCAGGAGACGCGCGGTGGTAGGCCTCACCACGGTGCTGGTGGTGCTGGTCGCGGTCGTCTGTGCCGCGTTCCTCTACGCCAACGGGGCCGAGAGGGTCCAGTACCCGGCCGCGCAGTCGGGCACCGCGACGACCTCACCATCGTCCGCGCCGACCTCCGCAACGCTTCCCGTGGCGGTCCCGCTGATCAGTGAACTGTCGGACAAGTGCCTCGACGTGCCGGGCAAAGCGACCCTCAACTCCACCCCGCTCACGGTCTTCGACTGCAACGGCGGGTCGAACCAGCAGTGGACCGCCACCGCGGCGGGTGAGCTGCGGGTGTACGGGAACAAGTGCCTCAACGCCCGCCAGGCGGGCACCCAGCCCGGCACGATCGTCGACATCTTCGACTGCAACGGCACCGCCGCCCAGAAGTGGACCTTCAAGCCGGACCAGTCGATCGTCGGGAAGCAGTCCGGGCTGTGCCTGGACGTCCTGGGAGGCGGCGTGAACTACGGAACGCCGGTCGGGCTGTGGCACTGCGCCGGGGTGAGGAACCAGCTGTGGCGGCAGCGCTGACCGTGATCGATCCGACTGGGCGGTCGCGCACGAAGCACCGCCGCCGGAACCCTTCCTGCCGCAGCCGTCCGGCGGCCTCCCAGTGGTCAACGGTTTCCTAAGCCAATCCGTGATGCTGATCGAACGTTCTGGCTCGGCCAAATCGCTGCTTTTGGTCAACACTGAAGAAATAGTGACCAGTGGTCAACGTGATGGCCTGCTCCAGGACCAGCGAACCGCGGGATCAGCCCCGGTCCGCTTCCCTCGCCACGCGCTCCAGCCGGTTCCGGTAGTCCACCCACCAGGTCCGGTCGCCCGGCGCCATGTTGTCGCCGTCGGCGCGCATCCCGACGACCCCGTCGACCAGTTCCCGGACGATGTCGGCGTGCCCGGCATGCCGCTGGGTCTCGGCGACCATGTGCACGAGGATCGCGTGCAGCGTGACCTGACGGCGGTCCTCCGGCCAGTGGGCGACGCTCCCGAGCCCGTCCAGTTCCACCGCGGCGATGGTCGCGTCCGAATGCGCCCACGCGCGGTGGTACAGCCCGACGACGTCCGCCCGTGATTCGTCGGCCGAAGCCCACATGTCGACGTTGGGTT
>Ga0307507_10011451_pt1 | contig 11181 bp, 8 predicted proteins | sample 7_EM_MG_FD_207223 | JGI IMG/M metagenome (GOLD analysis project Ga0307507, IMG submission 207223) | Populus trichocarpa ectomycorrhiza microbial communities from riparian zone in the Pacific Northwest, United States - 7_EM | ecosystem: Host-associated > Plants > Roots > Unclassified | place... | reverse complement strand
AGACACTGCACACAAAGAAAATTATATCCCCGCTTAGTTGTAAAGTGGAATGCTGAGGGTACCAAACGTCAAAAGCATCACCCTTTTTATACTTTTTGGTCCCGCAGAAACCACACTTTTCCCATAAAGACAGGTCCAAGACAGCTGCTCCCCCACTAAAAAAAAAAGCTTAGCTGAATCACTGGGACGTTTGCAGGGAACAACACATCACAGATGAAATGCCTCTCAACATTCTGCATAATGGAGCAATGAAGCATCTTTTGATACGGGGCTCGAAGAGCAAATAACTAAATTAACAATTTTTTAGATGAGTTTCAACTAAAAATCTTCCACGCAACATTAAGTGCAATAACAATCAAAGCATTCTACAGAGTTGAAACCAAAAGCCAACAAAATCTAGATCAAATACCATCTGATAGAACAGCACTCACATCAAAAACATAATCCAAAGGACAAGCAGGTGATACAACCATCTGTTTCCATGCAAGGATTATGGACTAGGAGACTTGTCTCCATTTACTTCTTTAGGATATTCATCATGAATTGGGCTACGGCTTCTGCTTTTTCTTGGGCTACGGCTTCGGCTCCTAACTGGGCTCCGGATCTGACCCCTATTTGGAGTTTGGCTGTGGCTCCTTGATCGTGAATATGACCTCTCTTGACTGTACCTCCTCTCTCGGGGTGAAACAGATCTGCTTCAAAGCAAAAGGTCAGACGTGCACATTAAAAGAGGGAGCAATAATTATTAAAAAGTACCAGAACTATATGCGCCTCAGGGAGACAATCACAAGACGTTTGAGAAGTAGCAGAAAATATCCTATTTTTACATCAATAGTCCAACATCAAACAGGCCAATTCAGTTTTGGGGCGTAAAGGCTGAATAAGTACAGTAAATAAGAAACCAGGGAGGAGATATAGAATACAGAACTAAAAAGGAATCCTTGGCAGTGTTTCACAAGCAGTTTGGAACAGCTAATGCATTTGCTTTGGATGCAAAAGGCATACAGGTTCCTCCATAAGAGACAAATATTGGGTTCCTCCAGGAAAAAAACAAGAACCAGAGTAATAATTGCAAACCTTGAGGGATGCCTTCTTTTTGGAGGGGAATAATAATCACGACTGTGAGACCGGGATGTTGCATGGCGTGGCGGTGGAGAACGAGAATGGCGTGGTGACCGAGAATAACGAGGAGGTGATCTTCTTCTATCACCAACTCGACCCCTGTAACAGAATGGAGACATTTTGAAGATTATCAAACCAGAAAACTTTGGAAGAGTAATACATATAGTGAAAATCATGAAATACAACCCAGATTTTGGACTAAGTGAGCTTTAAAACAAATCATGAACACAATTTATAGATTCAAAAATACAAGTCCTGTAAACATCCTTATATCATGTCATGGCATGATTGGCATGTGAAAGACTTCCCCATACTTTCCACAAATTCTGAAATCAGTGCAATCTAAAAATGCATCTGATCTTTTGATTTTGTTTAGGTTCACTTCTGAACAGAATAATTCAAATCATTGAGCCCCAACCCAACTTGAAAGGAAAAACACAACAGGAAGAAAGAGATGAAAAAAAAACAATGACATTCAGCAACCATCTAAGTTATCTCAACTGAAATAGAAAAATAGCTGTTCAATGAAAAGCATTCATGTCACTCAAAATCAACCCTGTCAGGCAAGCAAAGAAACAAAAGATAACACTTACCTTGTGGCTGTGCGCTCCCTTGCTCTCATATCAACTGGCTTCTTCCTATTCTCCTCGGCAAATACAACAGTCAACTCCCGGCCAAGAAAGACTCGACCATCCATATGATGTTTTGCCTCTGCAGCATCATGAGGATCTGCATATTGGACAAAACCAAAACCACGGGGTTCCCTGCCAAAAGAAGATGATAATGAAACAGATTGAAGATTAGTACCACCATATCAGCTACAAAAGAAGGAATCGGGCACGAGAACCATAAACCTTTTTGCCAATGAAATTTACCAACACAATCCCCATTATATGAAGGTCATGATATGAAAAAGCAAGCACACTGCTGACCTTGCAAGTGTCAGTTTAAAGATGACTTGAAACTCTTCAAGACTTGGAACCTCTCCACAATGTATTCAAACCCAACTTCCTTCAAATCTTCACTATCATTAACATCATCTTCAAAAGGACTCTAATTACTTGATTGGTGTCTTCAAAACTTTAATTTCACTGTTAAATCTCAAGAACTTCAATTAATGAACCCAGCCTCTGATTACAATTGAGTATTATATCATGAAGAGATGACCCAAAAGAAATTTGGAGGAACAGGGGGCTTAAAGGGCCTGCTCGATGAAACCAAACAAACTGCTAAACATAATTTGAATTTCCCAAAAATTATAAGAAAGATAACATTAAAAAGTTTAAGAAACTATGGGTCAAGCTAATAAGTTTCTGATGCAGTGTAGGAAGGAAATCAGATGATAGGAGAGAGAACAAATAACATAATGCTGGGGAAATAACCTCATAATATCAGTCCCAACAGTTTCGAAAGGGGATTAATTTTGAAATTGATACCAAACAAGACCATTGACAGCATGAATCCCAATGAATGTCAAGACAAGAAGATAGTTAGAAAATGCAAAACCCCACTTGAGTTTTTTTAAAGAAATACTTAAAAAAAATCATATCAGCAAACTTTGTCTATCAACAGCTAAAAGACATGCTCACCCAGTATAATAGTCTCTAGGCAAGTAGATGTCCTTAAGAGCACCAAACTGTTCAAATGGCCTGCGAAGGTCTTCTGGCCTGCAAATAGCATTTACATAATTGTCATGTGCTGATGAAAAAAGAAACATAAAGTTTATGGTCCCAAAATATTCAGCTATTGATAGGAAGTGGTGCATACTGCATCATTATAAGTTTAGTTTTGGATAGGTTCCCACTCTCAGCAACATGAATGTCCAGTTGCATCGTTAACTTGAGTGGAGTTTCTCTCCGCAAGGAGACAGAATAACTCTTCCATCACTCCTACTGTCTCTTGTGCACACGTAAAACTTTCCTTAAGTGGCAACTAGTGCAATGGTCCACTGGCACAAAGCCGCAAGGCCACGCAGATGAATGCTCATTGTGTATTAATATGCATCTAAGATCACCAGTACTCTTTAGGCACTCACTCTCTAGCATTGTAACATGCACGTGCGATTCCTGTGTCTAGCCAGGTCTCGGTTGGACAGGTATAAAAGCATGAAAGCATAGAAGCAACATTTTTTAGATCATCCACTACTTGCAAATCTAATACAAATGTTAAAGAACATAAGTTGTGAAAGGAAAGCAAACCTGCAATCATGACGGAGGTTGCGAACTAGAAGGCTAGTAGGAAGATCCCTACTACGTCCACCATAACGTCCCCGAGGACTAGGACTCCGTCCCCTTCTACTATAGCCCCTTGGAGGTGATGGACTATAACTCCTTCCTCTCATCTCCACAAAATTGTTTGCTCTCTGTCCAATTTAAAATTACCTATGAAGGAAATAGTACCACGATGAAGAAAAACCCCAGCCAGAGTAAGAAACTATTAAATCATGTGCAGCAACAAAATCCAATTACTGGCTTCATATGATAAAGTTATCTACTTTAACCAGATAGCTTCCCTGATGCAACAAATGAAGAGTTCACTGCCTGAGAAAATAACCCATTAACGTACTAATAATACGTAGAACCCATCACTTTTTTTTGCAGTAAAGCCATAAATTAGCTCCTCTCCTCCAAGTTTGGACAGCGTTTACACAAAATATTGCACATAACTAACTCATCATCCTTAAAATATGGAACAAACCCATTAATCATACCAATAACCTAAGCATGTAATGTAATAAAAAACCTAACCCATTATCTCCTTCCTAATAACTCATTAAACCCATTAAATACTTCATCTTTTTTCTAGCATCAGACCCAAAATTCATTCCTCTCCTTCATTAATTTACACATATTTAGAAGAACCCGTTATTTATCTTCTTTTTTAACAAAGACCCATTAACCTAAATAGAGCATTAAACCCTAAAAATATCAATTAATTCAACAAAATCAAGAAGAACCCGTTATTTATCTTCTTTTTTTAACAAAGACCCATTAACCTAAATAGAGCATTAAACCCTAAAAATATCAATTAATTCAACAAAATCAACATTAACTACTTACATTAATATTCAAGCCATAAACACGTTAAAAAAAAAAAAGCAACAGTCAAAACGACAATAAGAATCTAAACTGAATCGTAACAGAGAACGCAAGGGAGGGGAAGAGAGACCTGTTAATCGGAAGATTAGGGTTCCGCGGAGGAGAGAGTTTGAGAGCAGACGGCGATGTGGCTGCGATAACGGGTACAAAGAGGAAGGGTGTGTTAGGAGGTTGTAGATATAGCACACAGCAAGGGTTAAGGATTAACTACGGTTCAGTTAAGGTATTCCATGCCTTTAGATTTGTGGGTCCTTTTGGGTCCCTAATCTTGTGGCTGAGAGTTTTTTATTTTGAAATATGATACGTATATAAGGCAAAGTGATTGTTTTTGTTTCCTTGGTTATGGTATATAGAATATAATAAAATATAATTTTTTATTTTTATTTTTAATATGTATTGCTATTAACTTTATATATTTTAAAAATAATAATTTTTTTTATTTTTTTTACTTTAATTTATATTGAGTGATGAAATTAATAATATCATAATAACTAGTTATAAAACAATGACTGACTTGACAAATTGATTTGGGCCTGAACTGATCCGAGTTTATAAAAAAATAAATGAAAATTGAATTGACCTTACTCAGTCAAAAATCCAAGTCAACTCAGGATAAAACATGGATCAAAAACTCGTTAACTTTTTGAAAAAAAATTAAACATTTTGGGTTAATCGAGTTGACCCTTCTAATCAATAACTTGAACCTTATCTTGGGTCGACTCTAAAATCGAGTTTTAAAACTATGATAACAATCATTTTTATCAATATATTGACTCGAGTCAACCCGTGTTGACCCTTCCAACCTATAACCGGGGCCTTGTTTCGGTTGACCCCTAAATCAGGTTTAAAAACTATGATAATAACAACTTTTATCTTTACATTAACCTGAGTCAACTTAAGTTGACCCACCCGAGTTGTGATTGGGGCTTTGTCTCAGGTTGACATTCAAATCAAGTTTTAAAACTATGATAATAACTAGATTTATTCTATGCTAAGCAAGGTCAACTCGGGTTGATCCTCCTAACGCGTGACTTGGATCTTACACCGGATCGACCCTCAAGTTGGATTTTTAAAACTGTGATAATAACTACTTTTATTCTTATATTGACCTGGATCAATGATTAGTCTCACTCATGACTCGAGGTTTGCCCCGGATCAACCTCTAGTCGAGTTTTTAAACTATTAAAATAACTATTTTTATTTCTACCCTGACTCCGGTCAACCCAACCCGTGACCCGAGCCTTACTCTAGATCTACCCCTAAGTTGGGTATTAAAATTATGATAATAATTATTTTAATTTTTACATGTCTAGTTAAATAATTTTAAAATTAAAAGTTTTTTACAATAATATTTTAAAAATAATTTTTTTTTGTCTATAATAACATATCCTTTATACACTCATGTTTTGAAAGTATTAAAATTCACTTCAAAACATTTGTAAAAGTGTAAATTTCAGACTAAACATAAATCTGTTTTTTAAATGATTTCTCGATTATGGCTTCTCTTATTACTCAATGAAACCGTTAAATTCTATCCTTTCTTGAAAATTAAAATATAATTTGGATGGAAAGATGGATGGAACGCAATTAAATGACAAAAATTTCAATCGAGAATCTCTAAAAATTTGAGGGTAAAACTGATATAAGAGTTGTTCGATGGTAAAACTGAGATTTCGTATATATTTGGAGGGTATGTTTGAAGTTTGCCCAAAAAAACCCTGCAAGCTTAGAGCAAAACAGAGACCACAAAACAGAGAGACTCTGCCTTGTGTCTCCCGCATACATACACTACACACGATCTCTGCGGAAACAGAGACGTTTGAGCAGGAGTAGGCTGATCATTCCCATCTCCTTAAGCAGCTCTTTATGCAGGTTAAAAAACCTTTGTTCCTCCTTTGTTTTTTTCGCCTTAAATTTAGATGATCAAAGAATAATCTTTTTTTTCTTTTAATCTATCCATGCTATTTTAAAATTTTTTGGGTGTAATCTGAACTGGGTTTTGATTGCTTTCTGTTCTGGTATATATTTATAGATTAAATGCATGTGTACATGGTTGTTCTTGTGTCTTCTTGAGGGTTTTAGCTTGCATTTTAGGATAAAATTCTATTTTATGTGTAGAATTTAGAAAAAAAATCGTGTGTGCACATCAGTTTAAATTGAGATATAGAGCATCTTTGAATTTTGGAATTTAATTTCTCGCACATTCTAATCCTTTTGTTTTGTGTTTCCTGTCATTGAAGCAAGATTGTAGGAGTCAATTTTTTGTTAAAGATATCTACTTTAAGTTGCTGTAGCTTTAGAAGAAAAATTGTAAATATCTTTATGGAGGTTTCGAGGATGGTTTGTACTTGTGTTGATTTGGGGTGGATTATTTTGTGTAGAGGTTGATGTTATACTGATTTGTTGTGTAGTACGAATGGAGGAACAGTTTATACTAAGAGTTACACCTTCTATTGCGGAGAAGTTAGATCGACTTTTGAGTGACACTGCTTCTTCTTCTGAAGAACAATCATTGGATTTGTCTTTTTCTGGTGAGAACGTCCTTCCCTTGCATTTTATGATATTCTTGGTTGTTGTTACATGTATAGTACTTTAGGAATTAGGATCTCTATGACAATTGATTCAATCCACAGTGTAGTGCTCCTTAATCGATAATGAGGTTTAGTTTATAACACTAGAAACTTACATTTTGTGATCACTTCATGGTTATGATCCATAAATTTGGCCCATTTGTGCAACCCTTTCAATTTTAACTTTATGGTTTAGCAATTTAATTTATTTATTTATCTACCCTGTGACAAGGCTGTATGAACCAAGTCATACTCTATGCTGCTAAAGATTCTAATGAAAATACATTTGGGGTAGATCTCGTGGTGGTTTCTCGAATTTAGTTTGCTGGGATAGATATATTATCTTGATACAGAAAAATGCCTCTTTTATATGGGGAAGCTATATGTCCTTCAAATGTTATTTCCGGACCTGGGGTGTGATCTTACATTAATCTGGTATTAAGTGCAGGACATGTATCAATTTGGTGTCAGTTTTTCTGTTCCAACAGATGCCTTACTGATAGAACAGTTGATACAATTTTGTATATGAGTTAGCTATCCTTTCCATATGTTGGTCACAAAGATACAATTGTTACTGTCTTAGGTTTAATGTTTCCTATAAGAGAATGATATAGTCACCGCTGCCAGAACAGCATCGCGTCTATTCTCCAGAGCCCTGAAACAACTTAATTTTTCTCTCCCTTCTTTCCTTATTTTTTCTAATTCAATTTTTTTTATTGATATGCAATTCGAATAAGAACAGAGAACATTAAGTGTAGTATGAAATCATTCTTGTTGCTTTGACTAGAGCCTTAGCATACTCATGAACATGGAATATCTTGCTTTGCAGAGGATGGAAGGGGTGGCACATTTGTCATTGGAAACGAACATTTCCCTGCATCTCTCTTGGATCTTCCTTGTGTTGTAGAGTCCTACAAAACGTATGACGATTGTGCGCTAGTTAAAACTGCAGACATTGGTCAAGTATAGCTCTTGTTAACACTTTCAGTTTATAATCTCAAAAGACATTCATTTCTAAGTTGCTGCTATGATGACTTTTTGATTTTGACAGATGATTATGGTTAGAGAAGCAGGTGATACTGTTCCAGATGTGGTGGAGTACAGACATGGGCTCACTCCTCCTATGAGGGATGCTCGAAAGAGAAGATTTCGTAGGGAGCCATACCTCAATGTACGATTGATCTCAATACTTGCAAAACTTTGATGTTGAATCTAAGAATCAAGAACTTTTTTGGACATTTTGAAGTACTATGAGATCAATTGTGTGTTGCAACTGTTATTCTTGTCCTTTCAACCTGCTGCCTTTTCTGACTCTGGTGGTGTTACTTTTGACAGCCCGAGCTTGTACAGCGTGTTGAGAAAGATCTTCTGAACATCATGGCCGGGGGCACAGTCGAAAATGCTGATATCCTTAGTATTATGCATATCTTTGATTTTGTTTTTTCAGCTTAAAGAGAAATAGAAGTTCTTCAGCTTCTAGCAAACCATAGGTTTCACTATTCCGGATTAGCTTACAATCAGGAGTATAAAATTCCTCTCGGTGCACTTATGCATGCTCTTGGCAAAAATGGATTATATATCCATTGCAAAAACAAGAAGCTTGGGGAAGTGTCCCTTACTGGCATGCAGATTATTAAGGATGGTTTTGGCAGCCAGGCAATTGTCGTCTATTCCAATTTGTGTTGCATTCTATGGGACTGCAATGCCAAGCACACGCCCTATGTAATTTGCCAATAACCAAACTTAGCTCATCGGCAACTGCATTAATTGTTGGTACATTGTGTTCTGAAAATTTAATTTGATTATGTTAATTATTAGCAAGGCAAGTGCGCACCACTGCTTTAATGCAACATTCCCCATAGAGAATTTGAGGGTGGCTCATGTTCAGTGGAGTCCCACCAGTAATACAGTATTCTTTGTTTGAATTGTTGAAGGTGTTTATTTAATCATTCAAGTAAATCCTTAACTGAATTCTTACAAGCTGAAGCTAATGAGCAAGAGGAAGACGGTGAACAGAATGCTCGTAAAGCAAATAAGAAACCTGAGCCTGCTCCTGAAGCAAAGCCTGATGTACCAGAAACAACAGCTAATGCAGAAGAACCTGAGAGAAGTGATTCAGATGAGTCCGATGATTCGATGTAATGGGATGTCTTATAATTTGCCTCCTATGTCGAGAAATGGTGAATGTGATTAATCCAGCTTGTATTTTAATGCTGTGTGTGTTTATGGCACGCAATGTACTGGCCTCCAATCATCCTTTGTTACTTGCTTAGCCACTTTGCCTTTTTTTTACTTATAAATTGCCTGTACTTTTTGTAGTTTCTATTGTTTTTATTAAAATACTGAATGAGTACTACTACATAATATTATCAGTATTAAATCCTCCCTGTGCTTCCTAGAAGACAGCAGAATGAAAACAAGGAAATCTATGATGAGGTTCAATGCTGGTGGCCAGCATTGGGCTTCATAAGAATATACTCCATGGTCTAGGAAGCTGGTGACCTAATGCAAACACCAAAGATTTTGTGGTTTTGCCAATCTGGGCCTGGTTCCACTTTTGTCTGCTTATGAATTGGACTAGGGTATTAGCAGTTGCACCGCAACTGGATTCAATGGCCACATCCATAGCGGGTGAAATCATCACCCCTGCCAGCAGAAAAGCTTTGTAATCCTCAGGATTGCAACTAGAAAATTTCACTGAGAAAAACTCTACGCTAGAAGGCAGCCTCGGATCTGAGATCAATCTAATAATCTTGTTATGACATTTATGAACAAGACACTAACAAGGTCTGCTCAGCCAGCTAACTCTCTTGGCTTGCATGCTGGATAATCGGGATCTTGTATTCTCAAACTTTCTTATCAATTTTCTTGTGCCCCACTCCCCCAACTGAACAGGTTATTGGATTAAATGTCAGATCTGATTCTCCGTAGTACCAATGCAGCTGCTGCCCTTGCTGTCCTTTTGAAATTTGTTCGCCCACTTTTTGCCACTAGCCTTTGACATTTGGAGAAGTGTATAACAAGGAGCACACTCTACAGTCCACACCATAATTATAAGACCAACTTGAGGCGTCAGCCGACCTATGAGTTGAGTATATTGATTTGTGGATCCATAGGTTAACTTAACTTATGAGTTTTTTTATTAAAAAAAACCTTGAAAAACATTATTTTAATAAAAAAAGTTTTGACGTAAAACTCGGCATAAGACTCTAGATCAGCGGGTAAACAAGTTAGCTCAACAGTTCTAGCCAGGTGTTGCAACTATTGTCTACACAACATGATTGTTCACATGGCATTAAGCCTACCGCAAACAATATATCTATGCCAAGTCTTGAGAATTCAATGCTGCAAACATGCCCTCCTAGCTAGCTCGTGATTTTCCATGCAGATAAAATAATGCAGTAATGCTATGGATTTGGGAATAATTGGTGGGGTTTTTGGCGATGCCAGCTTGCTTCAGTAGGTATGGTTTGATAAGGATTTGAACACAAAGCACAAAGCAAAAGGCACATCGTTTCCTGAGGACATTTTAACTTCCCATCTGATGATATCCCACCAAATTTGAATTGAAAATGTAGTCCTTTGTCGAGGAGATAATAAAATATAGATGGTCAACTGGTGCTATGCTGTGCCTGGGCAGGCAAAAGGCAAGCAGGCAGGCAAAAGGCATAGGTCAGCTTGTATTTTTTAAGGATTCTGAAGAAGTGTCCCAGTCAAGCCCCATTAGCTATGATGTGCCACACTACGGAGTTACTGTCTCAGTGGATGTATAATGCAAGACGCAGCCATTAGAGAGTGTGATGGTGGATCAAAAGCAATCTATGGACCCTCCATTTCTCTTGTTGGGTCAAATGTTTTTGTTGTATTACTTTAATTAGAGTAAAGGGTGGATGATAGATCGTTTGTCATATAAAAGAAAATATTGTGCGAGGCAACGCTCAAGCCCGTGAATTCTTGTCATTTATTTGTTATCAAAACGATGAAACTAATATATTAGTATGCTTTATTATTCATATAAATAGTAAATTATTATAAACTAATACTATTTATTTAAAATAGCATCATTTCAGTTATTTAAAAAAAAAAATTATTATTGGTTTTAACTTGACCAAGTTAGAACACTAAATCAATATCTAGATTGGTTTAAATTGAATTCCAACCTAGATTAGATTCCAAATAATAGATTTACTAGGTCAATTTTCTAATAATAATTACAAAACCTAAAGTGTTTTTGAAAAATCTTCAACCGTTACGCACGTAGTGATCAACTTAATAATCTTTACCAAGTCTTGGTTCCAAATTCATTGGGGAAAGCTACATCATCATCCTATCTAATGAAGATCTATATATATATATACATATATTAAGGAAACCATGTTGTAAGTTATGGA
>Ga0307507_10011450_pt1 | contig 11182 bp, 10 predicted proteins | sample 7_EM_MG_FD_207223 | JGI IMG/M metagenome (GOLD analysis project Ga0307507, IMG submission 207223) | Populus trichocarpa ectomycorrhiza microbial communities from riparian zone in the Pacific Northwest, United States - 7_EM | ecosystem: Host-associated > Plants > Roots > Unclassified | place... | reverse complement strand
CCCCCTCCCTTTCCCCACACCCCTTTATGGGGCTGGGTAAGTTTATAGCAGGAAGAATCCATCAAATGCGGTCGGCAAAGAGCTACCTGGCCGCCCACCCCTCATGGTCCGACGAGGACCCAGACCCAACCTGCCCACATTGCGGGATCGGACCGGAGTCCTTCCAGCACGCCATCCTCAGCTGCTCTGCCCGCGAACTGCCCCGAGACCTCCTACTGAAAGACGTCTCCTCCCTGGCGCACGACGCAACAACATGGTCCGACCCCCTCCTCATACGAGCACTAGGCGAGTACATCACAACCACGAAAACCGGTTTCCCCCCGGACATGCTCCCTGACCGTTACTCCCCTCCCGCCCCCCCTTCCCCAGACTAGAAACATGGTTTCCCGCGGAGGTTCTATTTGGCCTTTTGTTTGGTAGAGACCATATGTTTTATCTTCCTTTGTTTAACTTTCCTTGCAAGAAACGCGTAGAGCGAGAAGTAGTTCTAGCGTTGTAATCTCCTTATATTTGGTTTCCATAGGGAACGACGGGCACATGGTTTTAGCCCAAGTACTTTCAATAGAACGCGGTGGACTGGGAAAATGGTTTCTTTTGTTGTATGTTTTCATTTATAGGTTTTGTTCTTTCCATAGCTAGCGCTGCACGAAGCTTCTTGTACCTAGAAACAATGAACGCATGATAAAACAAAAAAAAAAAAGGCATGAGATTTGGGTTCTTCACGCAACCATCTAAGTTCTTTCATACTATATACTTTCAATACAAAGATCTTTATCTATCACGCTTTCGGGAATCAAGACATGACTGTCTTATATCAGCCTAGCGATCGACGTTGCTAGATAGGAGTCAACGGACTTAGCTATCGCAACAGCTATCAGGCTAAAGAAACAGTGATCGTTAGGAGACTATCGGTTACCTGCTGCAAGTATCACCTGGAGAAGAGAGGATTGTAACAGTTAAATGTTCTTTAGCAAAATGTAAAAATAGGACTTTGGCCTTCCTGATCCACCAAGGGGTGTTTTGGTCCCCCTGGGCCTCCTGATCCACCCTGATCCACCCTGGTCTATCTTTTTAGTAAAATTAGAAAAGGTGTGGATCAGAGTGGATGAGAGTAGACCATGTGGACCATGGAAACCACAACTCCCCTTGGTGGACAAGGAATATTCAGGGCCACAGGGGGCAACCCTCTAACATTTTCCTAATGGTTAGGACCACGCTATCTACCAGAACAGACAGGTATATATTTGGTTAACTAACCCTAGATATCTGCTTTATAGTTTCTTGCCAGACCTTGTATCTGAAAGCATGGTGTCCAAATAGTGGCGAATTGTAGGAGAGGGGTAAAAACAAAGGAAAACTTAGAGGGAAATGGAAAAACAAGGAAGCTTGCTGCGCGGGTTTCAGCTGAAATCAAAGGGTTCTTTCTACTGACACAACCATAATATTTGATGGAAGAGATAGTCTGGCGTATCGTCTGCTCACAAGTATTGAGACCTGCCATGTTGGCAATTTCGGTATATGACTTACGGTGATTTGCTGTTGAGGCAGTCGCTAGAGCAATAAGCTTTTGGCGGTTTGGGGCATGAAGGATAGAATGCCGCCCATGAACACTGTTATGGGTAGGGGTAAATAGTGAGTGTGGGATACAAGATACTATAGAGAGTACAACTCTAGTTGCAGTTACAATTTGCTTATATGGCCAGTAGGGAATATGTTTGAGCCCACAGATCATATGTGTAACCGGTACGGGTTATTATATTTGGTTTTCGAGTATCGTTTGATACTCAGTATGTTTTATGATTGACTTTGATACTCATGATGTTTTATGTTTGGTTTTCGAGTAGCGTCTGATACTCAGTATGTTTTATTTATTGTATCAAGATATCGTTTGATACTTGATATGTTTTATGTAATGTTTCAAGGCTACCATTTTGGAGTTTTTATGGTTATTGTTTACAAGGCTTCAGTTAGCCTGACAAAGTGTATTTAAGACCTGCTATTTTCCGGGCTTAGAGAAGACAGACTTCGACAGACAGAGTTTTCAATATACTTGGTTGAACAGTTACTTCTTCAGTTCACTTCGGGAATCGATTAAAGACCAAACATTCTTAGCCATCAGGAACTACTTGGTAGTTACGATATAGTAAGAAGTTTGTTACAACAACCTAGTCTAAGCCTCCAGTACTTAGTCTCATTAGATACTGCGCTTTGGTATAGAGAGAGTATTGTTACCCTATCGATTCCCACTACCACCCAGGAGGCAGTTACAATATGGCAAAGGGCAATATTGACTTCAGTATGCAGAGGCTCAGGCTGGGGATTGGTTTCCAAGATTCTTGATCTGGGTCAAGAATGGAGACAGGGGTGTTCGGACATGAGGTATGAGAGGAATTGCCTGGGTCTTGGCTCTGCTCTTTGGTGTTTAAGATAGAGGAGGGAGTAGAATAGTAAGTAGGACTTAGAGGGTCGTAGTCTGGCTCAGAATCGCCAGCAATAATATACTTGGAGTCTGAACAGGACATTGTAGTAGAAGAAGTAGAAGCTTTGTTTGGAAATGAAATAATTGAAGAATCATCATCAGAGGTTTTGGCATCAAAGAGCCAAGTTCATAGAGAGCTTGCACTCCCTAAAACGGGAAGGAGATGCTCATCTCGCCTGGTAGACTATGAAGACCTAGTGAGAGGAGTTGCTACTATAACTAGTAATAATATATCGTAGAAGCTTTCTCAGCTTCTATTTATCATAAAATGTCATATACGTATTCATCAGATATTACTTGTATGTTTCTGCTGACACACTATTTCCTTGTATCCCACGGTAACTTTTGAATAATTAAGAGAACCTTTATGTTTCGTATATTCTCTAAAGATCTAGTGATTATGAGTATAATCGTTCTACCCATTCAACCTACCCTTAACTAGTGTTGGTTTAAGCGAGAGTACCAACAACACTATCTTTGCCCACAAATCAGCATCTGTGGTTGGTGCGCATGACACTTGGTTGGAACACATACTTTTTCGAATGTTCCAAAGTTGCCGTAACAGCAGAGGAATGACCACCCCTGCTCTGTACCATGAATTCATGCTCTACCCTTGTACCTTGGTGTGTGATGTGACAACGAAGAAAAACAAACAATCGCAACCCCAGCTCACAATCCTGGATAGACGATGGTCGCAGAATCAACTATTATTACTAGCTGGGTAGCAAAGAAAGAGACGAGGGTAGGAAGAACTGGTCAGGCTGAGATTGGACTCTGAAAAAGAGGAGCTATTGTGTTCGGAACTACAATCACATCGTAGGCAAAAGTGGCTAAGGCTATGAGTGTCTATCGGTATATGGTGGCACGAATCATGCATAATACATATGAGAATGCTACAGAAAACAACATGAAGGAGAATAGAGATCCTCTTGCCCATAAGAACCTCCAAAAAAAGAAGCGCGCTGGGCGACCGCAGAGGTTTGGTGTTACCGAGTGAGAAATGGTGGTCCAAATTGCAACAAAATATGCCTCTGATCACCGCAAGTCTTTCACACTCCTGGCTCGCAAGTGCCCTTTCAAAATTAGTAATGTTACCGTTTCTTGAATCCTGGATGCGGCAGTGTATAAGCAGTGTATTCCCCAGGAGAAAGCATTTCTCTCTGAGCCTAATACTCAAAAATGGCTCATATTTGCCCTTGCTCATGTCTCAAAACCATTTGAGGGATATTGGGACGGCTGGATCTGGACTTATGAAATGTCCCTTATTGTAGAAACACATTATGGTCCAGGCAGAGTGCTATGAAGGGCAGACGAGGAATACTACCCAGACTGTCTCAACTTAAAGCACACTGGAGAGACCACAGTTATGTTTTGGGGAGCAATTATATATGGGATTCCCTCCCACGATTGCCCATTTTTCATCTGGAAGAAAGAAAAAGAGGAGGAAAAGATGGAAGCAGAAGCAATTCTCGAGGAGGAGAATAAGGAAATTGAGAGAAGGAATGAGATAGGGTGGGAGGAATTGGAAAGGAGGATTGCTGCTGGCGAATATTCTCCACCAAATTGAGTAAATTCAGATGGTAGTAAGAAGTGAGGCTGTAAGCCAGACCCATTCCGTGAATTCAAGAAGCCAAAAAAGGAGAGGAGCAAGAATCGAAAGGGAGGAATTGACTGGTTCCGCTATCGGGGACAACTCTTGAAACCTTTGTTCTCTCCTTTTTACGATCGTATATGTTGTTTGTAAAGAGAGAAGAGATATTCGTTGACTTGGATGTCTAGTCATATATAAGAGGAAACTACAGTATATGTAGGAAACGTACATTCCCACACAACCACTGGTTGACCTAACCCCAACACGACATAGACAAACCCTAGTCTAACCCAAAGACACAACCTAGGTGGGTAGCCGTATCTGCTCATATCCAACAGTATAAAGCAGGACCGGCCCTATGTTCAGCTTATAGAGGATGGTGTCTCACCACACCGAGCCAAGGCCCTGGATGATTTCCGCTATAGCCGGCAGATCAATAAGGTTGACTGGCCTCCCTGTATGACTTCCTCTATTTTCTTAAATCCTCAATTCTCTCTTAACTTATGATACTATAGATTATATTTAAAGTTACTAATAGTTAATATACAAGGTATAGCCTCCCCGACTTCAATCCAATTGAGTCGGTATGGAATATTATGAGACAGAGGATAGCCCGCTGGAGGCCTTTTCCCAACTCAAAAGCAGCAACTATAAAGGCATGGACGGATGAGTGGAAGAAATTGGAGGTCACTTTGATCAACTCGCTTATGGGGCCAGTTCCAGAAACACTCCAGGAATGTATCTGTAATGAGGGTAGAAATCATTTTCAAGGCTAATCTACCTAATTCAGGTTTTCTTTATTTTAATTCTAGCTCCTTTTTACTTATGATATGTTGTATTGTTGAAATATTCGTGATAGAGATCGTGGTCATAGTCTTCACTCTACGGAGGTACAGCGTGTAAGTTTTGTAGGTTCCACAAGCCAGGACTTCCATCCTCACCCCCTGTGTAACCTACAAAACTTACAGGCTGTACCTCCGTATGTGGTTGCTACGCGAACCTTGTATGTACCATAACTTATTTTGAGCGCGAGTACAGTTGAGTGATATGCAAGTACCCCAATGGTCACAGAGTAGCACTGCTACTAAGTCTCCCACCCACGCTGTACCACTTTTTATTGCCTGTCCCTTGTAATAACCAACATGGAACCTGGACTCATTTAAGAGTTTTCATATGCCTGGCAGTGAGCACTGTACTCGAGTACCGTACCGTGCGTGCCCTGCCCTCACTATTCAAGGATTATACTGGATTACCAAGTTGTACTAGCAGTAGTAATAGACCCCACTACCACATCAGAAAAGATAAACCAATCATTGATGACTATATAGTGTATACCACGGAAACAGTGTGATAAACATGCTTGCTCAGAAAAATGGCTAATGAGGTATCACCGCAAGGGCACCAAGAAAAACTAGGTGGTTGTTGAAAATAGGAGCTACCAACAACTTGCATTTCTCTGCTTTTTTTTTGGCACAAGTATTTTTCTCTAGCCGATAAAAGCATGTAGCAACATCACAAGCCCGGACCAACTAACTTTTAAATCTCTAGATTAGTGACCCCCGTGAGGATCCTCCTGTCTTTGCTCCGCTATAGGTACGAAAGAAGCGGGGGAAAAACGCTGTCAGTCATCGTTTCTCGACGGGGCAACAAGGAAGCGTAAAAAGAGTAGGCAATACTTACGATCTAATTTAATCATGGTATCAATTCTCATGATGGAAATGCACGCCTCCACAGCAGATTTCTACGTTTAACAAGTCGAGTTAGATCCATCTTAGGCTAGGGAAGGAAAAAGCAAGGAAGGAGAAAACATACCAAACTCCGAACTTTACTCATCGTAGGCTCCAGCACACCAGCCTTAACCTCATCTGTAACTTTGCCCTTCATCAGATCCAACCCATAGTTCTTGTAATTTCGCTTTTTGGTCTCAGTTTCAGCGGCGGTCTGCGAGGCGGCGTGGTAGGAACGGAGTTTGGCGACTAAGTCTGAGGAGTCTTTTGCTGCGTTTACGGCCAATGTTTTGGGAATGACTAGAAGAGCGGAGGCGAATTCTGCGAGGGCCAATTGTTCACGAGATCCCTGTTTATTCTCGTTAGTGTATAAAGGAGATATAAGAGAGAGGGTAAAGAAGAGGGACGTACGACTGTGGTAGCAAAGTTCTCTAGGTAGATGCTCAAAGCGGTTTCAACGGCTCCCCCACCAGGAACTACTTTCCCGCTCTCGAGAGTGCGCTTGACAGCACAGAGGGAGTCATGAATTGAGCGCTCCATCTCGTCGAGTTGGTAGTCGTTTGGTCCTCGGAGAATGATAGATGCGGAGGAGTATGTCTTTGTGCCTTTCACCAAGATACACTCGTCGTCTGAGATGCGCTCTTGGACGACCTCTTCCGCGGATCCGAGAGAGGAGGCCTCGAAGACTTCATCTCCTTCCAGGTTGGAAAGCGTGCTGACTAGTGTTGCGCCGGTAGCTTTGGCGATCCTTCTAAGGTCCTCCTTCTTACAACGACGCACGGCCATGGCGCCCTTCTCTACAAATGTCTTCAAACAGAGGTCATCGATACCCTTGGTGGTGAAGATGACGTTTGCACCTGCGTCTAGAATTAACTTTATCCTCTCGAGGACCATTTCTGACTCCCGCTGTCGGATTGACTCTAGCTGGTTAGGATCGTCAACGGTAATATGAACACCTAATGCCATTCTTATCTTCTGGAAATTCATGTCTAAACATGCGATCTTTGCATTCAGGATCCGTGTGGGCATAGCTTGGGAAGCAACGGTGCAGTTAAGAGCATACCCTTTAACCAGCATACTCTCCATAGCACTTTTTCCATGGGCCTTGAGGATATTGACTGCCTTGACAGGATATTTAACTTCTGCTTTTGTATTGGTGGACTTGACAGCGAGCATTGCATCCACGACCATCTGCGCAAAGAAGTCTGAGTCCGAGCCAATGATCTTAGAGGACATAGAGGTCTTTGCAATGTTTAGGAGGGGTTCGGTTCCCAGGGTTTCGACTTTTACCGACATTACTTCCGTCATGTATTTTACAGCTTCGCGGAGGGCTAGACGGTAACCGGTTATTATTGTGGTCGGGTGGATCTTGTTCCTGACGAGCTCGTTTGCTCGACGGAGGAGCTCGGCAGCGATAATCACGACTGAAGTTGTTCCATCTCCAACCTATCCAATCCAACTCACGATCAGTATTGCAAACCCGGGGGTGATAATGCGGCAGGAAGAGGGGTGGAACTTCTTTATCCTGCTGCTGAGCCAGATCGACCAAGATCTTCCCAGCAGGGTGCTCAACGTCCAACAAACTAAGAATAGTAGCACCATCATTGGTAACTGTAACATCGCCAATATCATCCACCATCATCTTATCCAACCCCGAAGGACCAAACGAGCTCTTGACGATATTCGCGATGGCTTGCGTGGCAAGAACTATTCCAAACCCTCATCAATACCGCGTCTTCCAACCCGCGTAGATAAAAAGGGAGATGGGTTACCATTCTGATCCCTCACATCCGACCCCGTAATTTTCTCTCCCCCGAGAACTGCCGGTGAAAATCTCCGTTAGTCCCAATTCATCCATTTATTCAACGGGGAAGCGAGAAGAACGAACATAAAGTTCCACTGTTTCTTGATCCCTGGAATATTCCGGACATACTTGTGTGTTGCGGTCGGTTTAGTTATTAAAGAAGGAAGGGGGCAGAACTTCAGCGTTTTGGTGTCACTGAAGCTTTGCGAAATTTCGAGCACACAATGGAGGGGTACATGAGAGGCTCTTATTGATGACAAAGCGCCAAGACATATTCATAGAGTGTCACTCGGATGTCCGCCTCCACTTCAAAAGGAAAGAAAAAAGCCGCCCCTACTTTTATGACACACCTATCCTCTTATAGGGAAAGTTGAAATCTAACCTTACCTGGCGCAAACCGGACAACATACATGGTGAAACCCAAAGAATAAAAGCGAGTCCACTACCAAATTATTTTATCGAAGCCTTAGCCATCGTGGAACAACACTGGGTGAAAGGGATTGGGCGCGCTATTTGAATGACTCAGGCGTGTGTGGGAGCCGGAGGATTATGTTGCACTTGCATTTTTAGACTGCTATTATCGCGGGACTGATTGAGTTGGTGGCTGTTTAATCCCGATATGTGGTCGAACAGGAAGCAGTTTTTTCGGGGTTTGGGGCTGTAAGCTCTTTGTGGGCTCCTGATGAGCTTCAAATTTAAGATGTGAAAGAAGGGTGAAGTGGCATCTAACGTGGTTTTGTAGTGTAATGGCTAGCACCCGGGATTCTGATTCCCGTAATCTGGGTTCGACTCCCAGCAAGACCTAAGTTTTTGAGATTTTTTATTATTTTCATATCAAGTACTATTACGGAACCGGTTTGCGATTGATTATATTACTGGAAAGGCTGTTGTTGGGGTGGTATTAATTAATTAGTCGCCCGGGCTGCTAGTCTTGCCGTTGCGCTTACCAGTAATTCGTAGAAATTACCCCAACCGCTCTAATTGTCATGAGGTAGTGAGTGAGGACTATTTACGGAAGCACCGAGGGGGTGATCTGGCAATAAGGTTCAATCTAGAATACAATGGGTGGTCAATAAGATCTAACACCTAACACCCCCAAATCTCTATAAAAACAAAGTATCTCTTACAAAAGTTCCCACAGAGATCTTCAGGTCTTAGCCTCCGTCTCCTTCTCTTTCTCTGCCTCCTTCTCCTCATACCCCTCAGTAACCATATCCGAGATCCCCAAGTCATCCTCCTGTTCCTTTGTCCTCTCTACATCAACAATCGTCAACTGCGGATCCGGGTCCGGTGCATACAAGTTCTGCACATAACTAGCGGCTAGCGGGTCATCGAGGATGCAAGTAAACTTCCTCTTCCCACTCTTGGCATCTTCGAGGCCGACAAAGAATTCTTCCCAGCGGTCCTTCGTCTGCTTGTCTAAGGAGTCTGAACTCTCGCCGTGGACGTCGCCCCAGATGCGCTGGTGGAGGTCATCGTAGACTTGGGTTAGGAGGCCTTCTAGAGTCGTGAAGCGGCCACCAAGGGTGCCAGGTGTGAGATCGAGGTTAAGTTCTGGACATTGGAGGGCACAGGTTTCGGACTAGATGGGGTTAGATCTTTTGGGTTATCTAAGGGGGGAGGAGAGGTTGGGCTAACCTTGAGGATGTCGCGGGCTAAGTCGTCCTCATCTTCTACTTTGAGAGTTATGATACGGCCTTTTGAAGGGACTGCTCCTCCAGTTTTTACTTCGTTGCTCTTATCTGTGAGATATTAGCGATATGCATGCTTCGGGACTAGAAACTAGACTTACATCCACAGTCATCACAGACAGTGCTCATAATGACCACTTCTTTGAAATGTGGAATCTCAACTAATTTCATGTGTGTACTGCAAGGCCTAGCACAGCTGGGGCAGCTAGCAGGGAAAGTATGTACCTCATCTGGTCTAATCGCATCCTCCTCCTCTTCCTCCATCGCCTGATCACCCGTGGTATCCACCAATCCCAACGCAGCATTCTGCTCAGGCGTGCGCACATAATCCTGACGAATCCACTTGTTCCTGGCATCATCCGGCTTCGGTTCAACCCACGAGTTCCCAGCAGGATCGTCCAGTTTGATAGAAAAAGGGAATGAATTCCCATCAAGCATTTCCTTCCCTTTTTTAATAAACTCCTCGATCTTTTCATATGCCTCTGGCTGCAGACTTTTCCGGACCGGTTGGTCGCCTGCCAGGTCCTCCAGCACGAGACTCAGCAAACCCTCGATATTCGTTAATTGACCTCGCTGAGCCGGTATCTCCAAATCTAGCTCGACGAACTTTGCCGTGCAGGTTTCGGACTTGACAAGCTGGCGGTCAAGGTCGAGCTTTGACTCTACCTTGAAGGTGTAAGCGCACCCGCGCTCTTGGATCACTCCGGCAGATTGTATCTCGTTGCTGCGGAAGTGGCAGTGCGGGCAGTCGAAGGACATTATTATTACTTCGCGGAAGAAGGGGATTCGGGTTAAAAGGAGTCTGGTCATGCCTTGTTCGTGGCAGTTCATGCATAGTGATTCTGACGAAAGAATCCCTCCATATTAGTCTCGCTTGTATGTATAGTGCAAAGCGGGAGCTAGGTTGACGCACCGATGTTGTCAACAACTTGAGGCTCCTCAATGTTTGTCTGGTCCTCATCATTTTCGACCTGCTCGGTAGCACCACCAGCAACGCTCTCGACAGTTGCGCCGATATCTTGGAATAAATCCTGCTTTTGATCAACTGGTGCTGCCATACTGGCCCTGAAGGTCATGAGTGCTTCTAAGGTCGTTATAGATTAGGCGGGGGCTTTTTTCTTCTTCTAGGAACGTCGAGAATTGGGTTTCGGAGGTGGTGGTGCTGGTTGGAAATTTTTAGGATCCTTGGTGGGGTTTGGTGGGGCTGGTTGCATGACTGACCTAAGCGGAAGTTACCGCTATTATTTGCATCGGGAGATTGGCCTATCATAAGTGTGACTCAAAATTTGATAATCAGATTTTATTAGTATCATGCCATATTATCATGCTGACACAATTATTATGAGGCACCCTACAGGCAGTTGTGGCATTTCGTAAAATTCGGGTTGAGGCTAAGGGCAACCAAGCCAACGAGAGGTCGCGAAGACCACCAAATCACCCCACTCAAAACATATCGTACAGCAAATGGCAACCGGGTAGGCCCCCGTAGTGTGGATCCGGCTTTTACGAAAAGATACGGCACTACCGCTTTAAGCTAAAGATTAATGTTGCCGCTCCAGTGGTCAATGATCAAACCAACCTTCCGAGGGGGCCCTCGGAAGGGGGATTCAGCTGGTCTGGCAAGAGAATCCCTAGGGTAGCAAAAGTGGAATAATGCCCTAGTATTGTACGCTCCAGGTGGATTTAGCAACCACGGTCCGCTTGCGTCATTTGGGGGAGTTGATAATTATCATGAGCAACGCCTCAAAATCACCCTAATCTCAATTGGTCTCCTAACAAAACCTTTCGTCTTCTCTACTTCCCTTCTAACTTTATCAAAACTGCATGTCTTTTTGCCAAACCTGGTTCAATAAACAACCTAGATTGTTTGCTTTGTATTCCATTTGAGAT
>Ga0307507_10011449_pt1 | contig 11183 bp, 13 predicted proteins | sample 7_EM_MG_FD_207223 | JGI IMG/M metagenome (GOLD analysis project Ga0307507, IMG submission 207223) | Populus trichocarpa ectomycorrhiza microbial communities from riparian zone in the Pacific Northwest, United States - 7_EM | ecosystem: Host-associated > Plants > Roots > Unclassified | place... | reverse complement strand
TAACTTGTGGAAGCAAAGGATTGGGATTACAGAGAGAAAAAGATTGTATTCACCTTGACCTGTTTCTCCATGTCCCCCATACCTTCTAGTTTCTTCCGGTATTTTTCCGCTATATTTTGACTCTTTTTAAGCTTGTCTATGGTGTGGTTGGCTTCATCAAGATCGTCCTTGTACTTAATTCCGGCTTCTGCCTTGGGGAACAAGTCTTCAACCTATCCGAGAGCATTAGCATGGGGCATTACCTCAGTGATATGAAACGCTTATTACCCGTCTATTAAGGGCTGATATTGTGCCCTCAAGCCGTCCAATATTTGATTCCTTTTCAGCAATGACATCTTCAAGCTTTTGCACATCACTCTGGAGCTGGTCAAGCTGAGATCTCATGACGGGATCTGTGCGATTTGCATATCCCCCCCCATCTACCACGCCGCTCGACAGCTGATCTTGAAGCACGAGTAAATGCGATTGATTCTCTTCCTGGCAACTGCGTTAGCTTAGCCACCATTGAGACCAATGTGTTAGCTTACAAAATCATTCTGCAAACTTGCTAGACGCTTTTCAAGAGACTCGTTCTTGGCTTTGGCATCCTCATTATCAGCGACTAATCGTGCCATTTCTTCCTCCATGCGAAAGTGGTCTGTATCATCTCTACATAAAACTCTGAATTAGACAGCAAGCAACATGGAGATGACAAAGGAGGCGCTGAAGACCCACAGTTCTGGCCTCGGCTGCTCAGAGGTGATATTGGGGGAGTCTTCTCCATTGCTGACCAACATCATCTAATATAAAACAGTACGATTAGCTGTCTTTATAGATTAACAAAGCAAACTCATAAAGTGCCCAGAACACCAAACCTCACTAATAACACCCATCAATTCTGTCTGCGAACTTGGACTTAGCTCCTGAATATATTGAATATACTCTTCTCGCTTCTCGCTCTGTACGGCCGATGCAACAATAATTTTGACGAGCTATATTCCATGGGTGGTTGTCAGACGACTGCAATTTGGTAGCCAGGAATCTCTAGACCAACCTTGATACTCTCTTCTACATTACCATCCTTCGCAATAAGTGAAAGATTTGGTGGAGGACTGGGTAATCGGTGACCAAGGTTCTCGGTGTAATATTTTGTCAACTCCTTGTGTAGTCGCTTTACTGTTTACGGTCCCGCGAAGTCACCATGTCAGCCACAATATGTATCGCCTCGAGATGTAGGAACTCATAGGTAGATCCTACACTTGTGGAATTTTAAGACCCAATGAGCGCCTGGACTAGCTCCTCCTCCTGCTCCATCAGAGCTTGAGGCCGACTTGAAGTAATATGGGTCGATAGCCACTAATCTACAATTAGCCTTTCAAGCACCAATCCTCAAGCCTTTGGTGGTAGGACGATCTCCAGAGGACGTACATAGAACTTTCATTATGACGAATCCGTCACTCAGCTCTCTTAAATTTGAGATTTTCGGCTCGATAGGGCACGCGTTGATCTAGTCGCAATATTATGTGATGATAAGCTTTTCTAGAGTTTCGCGATTCCCCTTGTCTCCCAGAGTACACGCGTTTAAATAAACGTGGTGGGGGATTCACTTACCCAATCAACCAACGCTGCCGCAACTGCCCGCTCGTTACTCATTTTGTTGTTGCTCCCGAGGCGGGCGTTTGTATTCTTCGATGTTTTGGTCATTAGGCCACCTTCTATCAAAGAAGCGTATACACTCGGGAAAGATGTTGTAGACGCTGTAGTATGCGTGGTCCCGAGAATTCCGGTATGCTATCCGACGGTGGGGGGTGGCTAGATTAGGTCCTGGGATATGCTGAGATGGAGCTTTAGGGGAAAGGAGGGCACTGGTGCCGTTGAGCTTCACAGTTGAGAAGCGTATCACGTGAAGCTAAACCCTGCTCTTCCACCGGCTCGGGGACTTTTTCGACTTGAGCCTCTTGGCCACAGACGATCCCACATTTGAGACAATCAAAGGTAAAGCATCTTATCATCCTACCTGCACCATCACCCACTCGCACTCTGCCGGCCGGTTTCATCATATCCTCTCTTCCAAAGATCGTCATGTCCTTGGCGGTGCAGGTACACTTTCCGGGGGAAACTCTCCCCCCGCTTGAGGAGGACGAGAAGAAAAACACAACCTTCAAAGTCGGTCCTGGTCTAACACACATTTTACCTTCGACACTTATTGTCAACAGAGCTGGAGAACTCAATATAGACCAACGAAAGCATACCATCTGGATGGAGTCTAACGGTAAGCGTGTGAGTATTTCCTTCCAGTCTGGGGGCTACCGGAAGGTATGCAATCCTAATAAGTGGATTAAATAGTATGTTGCTTCTCAAAACGATACCGTCATAGCTACAGTTCTTCGGTCTACCTCAGATTCCTACATCTGTGCTATCCCCTCTTCAAATTCACCGGTTTCCTCAACAAGCCAGGCAGTATTACCTCACCTTGCATTTCCTCAAGCAACAAAGAAAACTCGACCCATGCTTCATCAAGGCTCAGTTGTGTTTGCCCGCATAAGCCTCGCAAACAAGCATATAGATCCCGAACTAGAATGTTACGACGCCGACAGTGGCAAGGCTGAAGGATTTGGGGAACTCAAGGGAGGTTTTGTCTTCGGAGTTAGTTTAGGGATGGCTAGGAGGTTACTTGGGGATGCAAAGAAGACTAGGTTGCTTAGGGTAAAGCAAAGAAGGGCGGAAGCAGAGAGAAGGGGCGAAGAATACCAGGATGCCGGAGCTGATATGAGCAGCGGAAGGGAAGTGTTGGAGGAATTGGGTCAGAATCTGTCATTCGAGCTTGCCGTAGGGAGAAACGGGAGGGTTTGGGTACATAGCGGAGATCCCAAGACGACCCTATGTGTAATGAGGTGTATTCAGCAAAGCGAATTCCTTACCGGAAAGGAGCAACGCCAACTGGCCAAGGAGGCTCTCAAAGCTCTTGGACAGTAAGCCGTTATTACTCCAACTATCTGCTTTAAATTCAATCTTACGGCTCACGGTGTCAGTAACTGAGCAGTTAGGGGCTCCACTATCGGTTCTCACAATTCCGTTTTCGAGTCTAAGATGTGGTAATGGGTTTGGTTTATGTCGATTTATCATTAGCGTCATGGTATACACCATTATACTAGGACGATAATTGATCGCGCTACTCGAGTACTGTATTATACTATGTTGGAGTAAATATCTACTATGTCATGTTTGACGAGCATTGGCGCCGCTAGATATGGTACCATCAAATACCATACAATCTCGTGGAATATAATACTACCGGCAGTGTTTCTCCATGTAATATCGTGCTTGTGCTTGGAGGGAAAAGTGAGGTTTTATAAGTGAAATGGGATTGAATACCGTATGACACTATCTTGGGCTAGCCCACCTTTTGAGGACTTAGGAGACGATATGAAGGCTTCACAGGTACAGTGCAATAGGAACCGGTGGTGTCAAGAGTTTGCTTCATCCAACTTACCGGTGACTTGGACTCTACCAAACGAGTACCGTATCATCAACACGTGCGACACCGGTACCGTAATGGCTTAGACAACGAACGGCGCACACAAGCTTTTGACGGGTTGGTGGCGATTTCTGTAAGGGTTGTTAGCGAGCCCCTGTATCATTCATTTGCTTATCCCAAAAAATAGACACCTCCATTCCCAATTAAGACCCCAGGCCCCCCGGGAATCTGCCCTATGCCCACACTTCCGGTTAGCGCCATCCCGATATCTCACTGCGACACTGTGCTGGTAAGCCAACCTCAGCTTCCAGAAGAAAGGAGAGAAAAAGGGAAATATCTTCAATACCAGTACAACACAAGTCTGACAATCCTCTCCACTGAGTTCTCCACTTTTGTGCCTCACACTCTTTTCTTCTCCTTCTCTTCATCCTTAGCTTAGCACTGGCTGTGATTGTGTCCTCCTAATGATACTTTTGTCACCACCAACCCTCGTTTAACCTTTGGCCCCAAGTTTCCCCCCCACGTACCCCCGGTTACCCACACGCAAAGGAAGTATCATAACACCACTGAGATACGGTATCAGCGATGCCTTCCCGTTCCCCTCCTACCGCTGCCTTCGAGTTTCCCTCTAGCAACGGAAGTACTGTTCTCCCAACATCTTCAGCAGCGCGCGCTCCTTCTCCCCCGAAGTCAGAGGAATATTGGCAACCTCGAGCTACCCCTCATCACGCCCATTCGCATACTCGAACTACATCGCAGGTGTTGGGGAAGATGAGGTATGGTAGGGGTAGGAGTGGGAGTGTAGCCCAGGCAGCGGGCGAGATAGCAGATTCCTTGAAGGCTCCGCTCAGCCCAAAACTCATCGTAAGTTGGGAAATTACTCTCCGGGATGAAGAATATGCACGATATCTGACCTCTCCGTGCAGGTGTTATGTTTGATCTGGTATTTCTCATCTTGAGTCGTTACGTCCATTCAGCGCAGCAATTTAATCCTCGAAATTGCAGGTATCTGTCTTCTGCGCTATCAAACACGTCCTCGAAAACAATCCTCAATTCATTCCCTCAGCCCGTAACTCTCACAGTCATTCAATTCGCCTTCGTCTCATCATGGTGCATTCTGCTCTCAATTTGCGCAAAGTTCACTATGCTACGGTCGATACCCGGTCTTGCCGCTGGGTTGAGATTTCCTACAAGGGTCGTAATTGCAACTACTGCACCTTTGGCTATATTTCAAGTAGGGGGGCATATTACAAGCAGTATTGCGACCCAAAAGATCCCAGTAAGCTTGGTACATACGATCAAGGTTAGCTCTTGCTTCAGTTAAATCTTAAATGCCAGAAGGCTGACTGATTGCCTTTCTAGGGAATGTCACCTTTATTTACCGTGTTTGCCTACCGCCTTCTCTTCAAGATCAACTACTCGAGGGCGACCTACATATCTCTTCTCCCTCTCACGGTTGGTGTTATGTTAGCCTGTTCTGTTGAGTTTCATGGGAATCTATGGGGGATCACCTGTGCATTCCTTGGGGCGATCATCTTCGTGTCACAAAACATTTTTTCGAAAAAATTGTTCAATGAGTCGTCGTCAACTGGGGCGGATCCCTCTGTCCCGCTTCACAAGAGGAAGTTAGATAAACTTAACTTGCTATGCTATTCCTCCGGGATGGCCTTTCTACTTACATTACCCCTTTGGTTTTATTCTGAAGGGTTTCAGCTTCTTCAGATCTATACACGTGAGGGAAAAATCCCACTGTTGGATCGAGTTGGGAAACACGGAGAAGAGCCACTGGCAGGACATGAGCTTGTGATGCAATTTATATTCAATGGGACAGTCCACTTTAGTCAAAACATAATTGCCTTTGTGTTGTTGAGTCTTGTCAGCCCGGTCACCTACAGCGTTGCAAGTTTGATCAAACGGATATTCGTGATTGTTATGGCAATTGTGTGGTTTGGTAACAAGACCACAACTATACAGGCTGTGGGTATTTCATTGACGTAAGTAATCTAATTCTTTTGGCAAGACATTGGGTTAAACAGGTTTGCTAACGGAATGGCACGTAGGTTCTTTGGCCTATATCTCTACGATAGAGCCGGAGACGTTGCGAGAGGTGAGCGTAGAGTTCTTGTGGAACAAACAAAAGCGCTTGAACCGCTTCTTCCTATCACTGCAAAGAGCGGGAAGGAGTCGCCACTGCCCGGAAGATCTCCTCACCCAAATGGAGTGAACGGTTATGCAGTAGGCTTAGGAGAGAAGGTAGGCAATGGGCAGATTGCTGGAAACTCTGCTTGGCTTGCTCCGGGAGCAAGGCAGGAAGATACATGGCGGCCGAGGGAAACGGCTGTTGGTGCATAAATTTCCTTTTCCCGCTCTCCCATACCCCTCCCTCGTGTTTTTGGTGGGAGTGGGAAAATCTAACCATAATAGACTTTTATTTCTTGCATGTCCCTCCTGCTTATGATGTTTTGTTAGGTTACGGTTGCGGAGAGTGATTTCGTTAGTTTGTTTTTTGTTTAGTGAGGAAGGAACGGGAGTTTATTGCTCTGTTCGTGTGATGTGGCTTTATTAGGACAATAAAAAATGAGTGTATCATACTGTACGTAGCAAGATCTAAAGTCAGGGACCAGACATCTGTGGCCTCAAATTCTGGTAGATTACCGTATGTAGCACTATTTTCCGAGCGACATTCAACTTCCTATTGGTCTTGGATATCTGAGGATTAATTTGCAAGTCACCGATAATGTCCCGGTCTACTCGTACATTTATGTCTGCTACATGACTCGGGTGAGCTATACTCGAGTACGTAGCTTTGACATGTAAACATAGACATTCAGGGTCTCTGGGCAAATTGCCGTTGCCGGTGTGAGGTTTCGGTTGTCCGAAATTTTTGCGTCAGCCATCACGTCAAACCCTGCGTCTCAATTGAGGTTGAAAACGATGGGAAGAGCAAGTTTGGGGGCAATCGAGGTAATAAAGTATTAAAGCATCATAACCCTGACTAGAATTGGGTCTTTCTATTGACTTCTTAAAGTCCTAAAATTTCATGACATTATTCAACCTTTCGAGCGATGCGCTGTGATACTCGGATCCCCTAGGACTGGCAAGGCGTGAGAGGGCATGCCCAGCCGCTTCACCGAAATCGTTATGCATCCGACCGCTGGGGATAGGGCTGCTCAACAATCTTTTCCAGGCGGAAAATATTTACTCTTCCCTCCATTAATTTTTCACCTCCCCAACAACTCATCCCCTCTGCTACCACTCGGTGAGAAATTCTCCCCCCCTTCTGCTCTTTCATCCTTCCATCTCCCCTGTTCAAGTTATCGTGAGCTCTTGAATCTCTAACCCACATCTCTGCGTAGCTCTTCGATCATTTGGTCTGTTGGAAGTCTCCGCCGACTTCTCCTGCCCCTTTTGCTTTAACGACTCTTGCAGCTCCTTATATCTCCGCACCTAGAGCTATATATCGTCCTTGGTCAGGACCCTATTTCTGATACCAATAGTCATCGATGGCCGCCATAAATTCCACCCAGCCGCCCAAGAAGAAGCCTGTGAGCTTCTCTAACCTACTCTGTACGTTTCCCATCTCCAAGGAAAGGGTCAATAGGTACTGACTTAGCGGTGATAGTGGGCGGTGGATTGAACATGTTTGAGTAAGTTTCCTCTCAAGTTCCTACAAATCCAATGAGACTCCCGGAGCTAATTGTTTGGTGAATTTGCGCACAGAGTTACTACGTTGGGTCAAGTAAGGCCCAGATACAAAGAAACCATTGACAAATGTCATGATAGCTAATTTTTCGTCCTTCGACTAATGAATAGCCCTTGGAAGTTATTAAGGTACAAATTTCTCGTTCTCAGCGCGTCAATTGAAGAGAGGATTGTTAACACATTGTTCGTTTTTAGACGCATATGGCTGCCAATAGAGGCGATAACATAGTCACTGCATTCAAGAAGACATGGGGTCGTGGAGGAGTTTTTGGATGTACGTTGGCTTCACCTTAGCTTTTTCCTCTTCTACCCCGCGCTGGTGATGTTGAGGCTGATTTCTCTCTTTGACCTTTACAGTCTACCAGGGGTTAATTCCATGGGTTAGTGTTTTTTTCCTTCTTCCGAGGCTATCATATGCCTGAATGGCGTATTTGCTCTTTTTTTCCGCAGTTGCGTTACGCGCGAGTGGCATAGCCGAGCCACAGACGGAGATTACCGGGTTGAATTTAGCGATCCGAGTCTGTTCCTGGGGTTAATTTTCGTCTAGGCATGGATTGAAGCGTCTACTAAGGGAGCCGTCCTTATGTTCGTTGCTTCTGAAGCCGAGTAAGTGACCTTGATAAAATACCTGTGTTGTTTTGTGAATTTGGAGAGGGGGAGGGATTTTTTGCGCAAGGGCTGACACCCTGCATAGATATCATGCTCGCACCTTTGGAGCTGGGCCGTTCGCTGCTGGTATTTCCGGAGGCGTAGTTGGTGGTGTCGCTCAGGCATACGCTACCATGGGATTTTGCACCTGCATGAAGACTGTCGAGATTACACGCCACAAGCAAGCCTCCACCGGAGTAAAACCTCAGGGCACTTGGTCTGTGTTTGCCGATATTTACCGAAAAGAGGGTATTGCTGGAATCAACAGGGGTGTCAACGCTGTCGCCATCAGACAAATGACCAACTGGGGTAGCAGATTTGGGTTGAGCAGACTCGCTGAACAAGGTATTCGCAGAGCGACTGGTAAGGGGGAGAGCGATAGGTTGAGCGCGTGGGAGAAGATTGGAGCCAGTGTTGTTGGTGGAGGTTTGAGTGCTTGGAACCAGCCTATCGAGGTATAGGTGACCGAACATCTGTCAGTGCTAGCGTAGAGAGCTGACATGCTAAATTGATGGATTAGGTTATTCGAGTGGAAATGCAAAGCAAGAAGGCGGATCCTAACCGTCCTAAGAATCTGACCGTTGCCAAAGCGGCCAAATACATCTATGAGAACAATGGCTTGAAGGGTCTGTACCGTGGTGTTACTCCTAGAATCGGCCTCGGTGTCTGGCAGACTGTCTGCATGGTCGGTTTGGGTGATATGTACGTTTTACTGATCTCATGTTCTTGAAGATATTCTAACCTTGTTTGAAATTTAGGGCCAAGGAGGCCGTAGCAAAGCTTACTGGCGAAACCCCAACCGGAAAACATTAGATTATGGGGGCGCTTCGCAAAAAGTGGCTTTTTGTGTGAGTTGTTATCTCGTATCGATTCGACACCGGAAGGGAGCGTGACATAGAGGTTTCCTGCAGGCTTGTTCTTAGCAGTTTGAGTATTTTTCATTTTATTCACAGTACAACCCGAGATCATGACATGGAAGTGCGCCCTGATTTCTTTTTGTTTCCTTAGCAAGATTCTTTTTAATTCTTGAACTGGATTTCCGACTTTATGATTAAATGATGTTTGGATGTTAGTGTGAAAGAGAGATAAATATAAACGATAGATTGGTAATTCTAAGTCTCTAAGGTTAGGAGCTATTTACATGCTAGGGGTGAAGTTGCTTACGCACCATCCTCTCTAAATCTTCAATCATGCTTATGTCCCCCTCGTTCACATGATAAGCACATTTACCTGGATGATAGAAGAACGGTTTGGGCCGATAGTAGCATTTCTGGACTAAAGAGCCTTATGTACCACATAAACCGGCAAGAACCGACCGGCGCTGGTATCATGGGTTCAAATAAGATTTTTATCTTGGTTTTGTCTTGAAATCGCGAGAAGACGCCATAGGGTAACTTTTTTATACCTAGGACTAAGCCTTTCAGGGGTCCTATTTTGACACAACTGTAAGTTCCATCATAGCCGCTTCTTATCTCAACGTAAGTTAAAAGTATAAGTTAGACCGATTCTTGCCAGTTTATGTAGTACAGTACCAGTACAGCACTGAGTGTAGCATCACGCTCAGTTAACACTCAGTGCACCTTCGTATGCTTTAGGCTTGGGTGGGGAACGCCGTGAACGGGTGTACAGTACTCGTAACTGCAGTGCAGGATTAGGCACGAGCGGTTCTACTGTAGTCTCCTTCATGAGTGATTACCTAAATAGTGTAGGAGTAGTTCGGTGGGTCGGGGTGGGAGTGGATCAATTGGAGGTAGGAAGACGGTGCGGAACTATAATACGATACCATATCTTGCGCCATAAGCTCGAGTACCGGGTATGTGAAAGTGATATTGTTAGACTTTGGGTTGGTGGGTAAGTTTGTTGCTCAGTGTGGCTTGGGTGGCATATACAAGTACTCGAGTACTCGCTCCAGACAAACTACCCGGACACGGTTGGGGGGAGGGGGGATAAAAGCTACGTTGAGGAAAGGCCAAATATCTCTCTGAAACATTCCAGAAACATCCCTGAAGTATCCTGATTTTCCCGTCCAAATGTCCGGGCGGGGACTTTCTCTCTCGGGAGGAGTATTTGGAAAATTCCTTGTACCGGTAGTTTTTGTTGTGGGCATGGCCCTGCCACGGCGCCTCTCTTGAGAAGGCTTTGCGGAAGGGGCGGTACGGGCTAGTTTTGGAGTTTTTTTTTAATTAAAAATATCTTTTGATTGGGGGTGTGATTTCTGTATCTCGGGGGACGAAACGTGCGCCTTCCGCGCCTTCCGCATGCAGTGAGTTTATGCTATGGCGAAGCGACTTTCTCGGGAAAAGGCGCTTGATATTTCATGATTGTTAGGCAAAGCGAGTGGGCCACACAGATTGGGAAGGTGAAGAAGTAGGGCGTTTGAGCAGTTGAAGGGATACAACTGGGAGGTTACAACACGGAAGCCTGAAGCAATCAACAAACTCAAATAAAATCAAGAAAAGAAAGCAGGGGCATAGCATCAATCAGTACTCCCAAATGAAGTGAAATCCCATATCACTTTCCCCTGTTCGAGGGGTAGCTATGGAGCACTTATGAAGAGGGGGTCCCTCTAGGTAGGAAAGTTCTTACCATTAGCATGGACAAATTAAGAAAAACGTCCGTCAATTTCTCTCCATCCTGTGTAAGCGAGAGAGCCTGCCTCAAGGTTGAAATCTCTCACACTCTCATCAATTCCTCTTGTAATTGGGTGCAGAACTGGGGGGCGGCCCGGGTGAAAAATATTATCAGTTGTCTCTTTCTCCAGCATTGCTGGTCCGGGGTTTCGTTAATTCTGTTTCGTGCCAGCCTGTTTAGTCGCATTGACGGCGGCTATTATCCACATGAGCTTGATGGAGGACGGGCTCTGCGCAATGGAAGCTGCCGATACAAGCACCGCTGGGACGCTGCCGTGAGGCTAACGTCGAGTGAAGAAACCGAGACAGATCTGGTGTGGTCACCCCACAGTGGACCACACAGCGCACAAACCCTGGATATGCCAGTCCCACAACCGCTCTCTCCACTATGCCCTAGACCCACGATGGGGTTACTCCATCAGAGCTGTCTTCGCCACCTCGCCCTTCCCGTGGTTCGCCGCTTTCTGTCTATCGAGTAGTGGTGCGGAATCATGGGCTCTCACTCGTCGCTGCGGTCTTTTGGAGTGAAGTCCGAAGTTAACCTTTATACAGTACTAGGGCAAAAAGATTCGTCCGATGCCCATTTTACACCAAAAGTAGCCGACTTCGCCTCCCCCCCCCCAGCCACAATCATTATAAGAATCCACAAAATTTTTGCTGTGTATTAGAAAATCCGTAGATAATATAATAGAAGTTAAAAAACTCTTAAATATTACAAAGGGATGGAGAAATGGTTGTTTAAGTAG
>Ga0307507_10011448_pt1 | contig 11183 bp, 6 predicted proteins | sample 7_EM_MG_FD_207223 | JGI IMG/M metagenome (GOLD analysis project Ga0307507, IMG submission 207223) | Populus trichocarpa ectomycorrhiza microbial communities from riparian zone in the Pacific Northwest, United States - 7_EM | ecosystem: Host-associated > Plants > Roots > Unclassified | place... | reverse complement strand
ATATTTTTTTTATTTTAAATTAATTTTTTTATAATTTTTAATTTTTTTGGATATGTGATATCAAAAATAATTTTTAAAAAATAAAAAATATTATTTTAATATATTTCTAAATAAAAAACAATCGTTGTCACACTTTCAAATATTTTTTTTTATTTTTAGTGCACAAGTAAGTTGTGCCCTTCTTTATGCATGTTCACGAAATGATCCATGAAAACAATACAATTAAAATTCTCAAACAATTGTTTTTTCACATTTCATCGTAATAAAATGATTATGGTTATTTTTCAAAGTATTTTTTATTCAGAAATGTATTAAAATGATATTTTTTTATTTTTAAAAATTATTTTTGATATCAGCACATCAAAATAATCTAAAAACATTAAAAAAACATTAATTTAAAGTAAAGAAAACATGAAAAAAATTTAAATTCTTAACCATGAAAACATGGTGAGAAAAACATGCTCCTTTTTCCTTTTTCCTTTTTCCTTTTTCTTTCCTTAGCCATGCATGTTCCTGTACTATGATTCCTCCTTTATAGATGCTGAGTGTACTATGATTTCTCCTTTATAGATGTTGAGTAACATCGGTCTCTTGCTTTTTTGTAATGCTAGAAAGTAGAAATCCTTTCTTGTCAACATGTGAAAAACAATGTGCGAAGCTCTCAAGATAAACAGAACCGGCTACCAGGCAAGACGATAAAACTGTCACAAACAACTCCCCACTTGTTATCGTGAACAAAACCTAAAGCACTAGTTATAACAGTTAAAAAAAATTATTTCAATTCTAAAATTAAAGTTATTCAAAAAATTTATAAGATATGATTTATATTATATTTTAAATTAAAAAAATTTAAGCTTAAACTTATATAAATCTTGATTTTTTATGTTATTAATTAGATGAGAGTGGTGAAATTTAAAGTCGTGATTACTTGATTAATAAAATTTTAATATTATATTAAAAAAATATTTTAATTTAAAAAAATAAATTATTAAATAAAATTTAAATATATAATTTATATCATTATCTAATAATAATACAATACAAGTTTCGAGAAACTTAAAAGATATAATTGATCTTCTCTTGAATTGGAATAAGCATGCAGGCTTTCGTTTTTTTTTCCCCTTTTGCTATACAATTGAAGAAAAAATGTGTATTTACATCCAATAAAAAAAATGACATCCTCACTATTGAAGCAACAATATGACTGTCTAAATGTGTTTGGTACTGTAGTAACTGTTGTGGTTATGATTTGAAAAAAATTATTTTATAAAAAGTACTTTTAGTTGAGGTTGATTTGGAAAAATATATGTTTGGTTAAAACTGTGGTTGAAATTGAGGTTGAATAAAAAGTAGTCTAATGTGTTTGATTAAGAATGCTTTTGAAATTGAGGTTATAAAATAATTTAAAATATATATATTAATATTGATGGATTTTAATTTAAATATTGTAGATTTAACTATTGCTATTACATCATGAAATAAATAATACTTTATATAAAATATGTTTTATTATTTCATTAAACTATCTACAATTCCATCACGTATGAAATACATCTGACAAGGACTACAGTTCTCACAAATTTCTTAAGAGCGCAACAACATCAGGTAAAATATAATCAGGAATAAAATTGGGATTGCGATCAAATTCTGCAAATACTACGTCATCAAGCGATCTCAGTCTAATTTATGTAGTGTCATTGAATAATGTTTAACACTAGTTTTTCGAATAAAACACAATTAAAAATAAAAAATAATTTTTTTATTTTTATTTTGCCAGGTCGGACCCAATTCAATGTATTTTTAGCTTTGGACCGGACCCGGTCCGGCCGGAACAGTGGAGCATGGCTCCATTGTTCAGTGATTCCTCCCCCCACGAGAAGCAGCAAAATTATGCTTCTACAAAACCTGCGGCACAACCATATTTCTGGTGGGTTCTACCAGCATAAACCTGTGTTTTTTCCTTAACCAAACGGTAATATTTGTGGCTACGGGTGAACCTCACCCGCAACCACACTACTAAACAGCCTCTAAGTTTAACTGTGTGTTTAACGTCGATTGAAGGTTGATACATTTTCATGGTTAAGAATTCACGTCGAGGATGATAGTATTCAATCAAGATCTTGGATTGCTGCTCCAAAATGTTATGAAAAAATTATACAAAATAATTTTTTAAAGGTTAATTGAAATGAGCACTTCAAGTTGTCTATGTGGACAAGTGTATGGCATGAATTTAAACATTTTTAATTGAAAGTTGGAAGTAAGCACTTAGAGATAAAACTAGGAGGTGATTTACCACACAACCAATTAACTTATGATCTGATTGGAATTGTGATAGCGGTTCAAAGTGTTTTTCGCTTAGAAATGTATTATAATGATGTTTTTTATTTTTAAAAAATTATTTTTGATATCAGCGCATCAAAACGATCCAAAAACACTAAAAAACATATTAATTTAAAGCAAAACAAAATCAAAATTTTTTGAAATGTGGGTTGGACCACGTTCCCAAACATGCTCTTAATCACACCCCTCGGTCCAGCTCCAAGATAAATTGATCCAAATAAATAAATTATTATCACTCCAATTAAAAAACTTGAGGTGGAAATACTATTTGTTAAGCTGCAGTCGGTGGTTATAGTAAATAGATTTAGAGGTGTGAAGATTATTATCTTTAAGGTATTAATTACCTCTATTTTATTTAATGTAGAGTTAAAGTAATATATTTTCAAGATATAGTAAAGTCTTAAAACTTAAAGATATCAATTTTATAAGTTTTTTAAAAATTTATGTTTTGTTTTTTATAAGCGTAAATAGAGAATTTATGGAGAGAAAAATAAGGAGAGAAAAAGATTGTTTTCTAATTGATTTATATCAATATCAAACTAATATTTATAAGGAAGAAACACTATTTTAGACTAATGTGTACTTAAGATTTAAAAGCATACTTTTTCAGATCAATATATCTATAGAATTCAAAATACAATCCTTCAGACAAATTATTCAAATAACTTGGCTAGAGGTGTCATGCATAATTAATTAATTACAACAATAAAAAATTTACTTATTTTACATAATGCCAAAAGTCAAGCAACGAGTGCCATGTGCCATCGTACATGTGAGTTTCAAGGCTTTGTTGTTTATAAATAATCTTAAGAAATCAATTAGAAAATAATCTTCTTCTCTTTCTATTTTTTTCTTTACAAACTCTCGATTTACATTTATTAGAAACAAAACATAAATTCTTAAGAAACTTGTAGAAGTTGTTGTCTTAAAAAACTAAGTTTAAAATGAAAGACTTAAATGAGGTAGATACAATTTTGGGTATCAAAATAAGAAAACACAATGGAGGGTTTTGCTCTTTATCAATCTCATTATATTGAGAAAGTCTTAAATAAATCTAATCATTTAAATATCAAAGAAGCAAATACTTTATATGATGTTTCTTTTAAATTGATAGAAAATTTTGGTTGAACAATTGCTTAAATTGAATATGCTAGTGTAATTGGTAGTTTGATATATTTCATGCATTGTACTAGACTAGATATTGCTTTCACATAGTGAAAATTATCTGGATACACAAGTAATTCTAGTATAGATAATTGGAAAGCAATTATAAGAGTACTTGGTTCCTTGAAAAGAACTATGAATTTTCAATTATTTTATAATAATTTTTCAGTTATACTTTAAGGTTATATTGATGATAGTTAGATAACTAGTGTAAGTGATAATAAGTCAACTTTTGGATGAGTGTTTATTTTAAGAGGTTGTGTTGTTTCTTAGACTTTAAAGAAACAAATATGTATAACTTATTCTACAATGGAATATGAGTTTATAGCTCTAATAGCCACTAGTAAAAAGGTAGAATGATTGAGAAATATATTATTGGATATTAAGTTATGACAAGAACCGATGTTATCTATCTCTTTATACTATGATAGTCAAGCAATTATGTCTAGGACATTTAATAAAATTTACAATAAAAAATCTAGACATGTAAGCTTGAGACATGAATATATATGACAATTAATTTTTTACAAGATAATCACCATTTTGTATATTAGATCTTACAATAATCTAACATATCCTTTCCATAAAGGTTTCTCATGAGATTTAGTTAGAAATACTTTTTCTAGTATGAGCTTAAAACCATTTCATTAAATTTACTATTAACAGATCAAACCCAAATTTTACAAGTACTTTTGCTAATTAGGAGTAAATTTTACAAGTACTTTTGCTAATTAGGAGTTTCGTAGGTAATAACAACTTATTAGTAAGAGTGATGTATATTAATTTGTTTATGAACTTGAGATTTACAAAATTAGTACTCAAATTAAATAGGAGGATGAATGACTAACACTCTTAATAAAATCTCCATGTATGAAGGAAATTTCACCTATATGAACATAAAAAGTGGTGCCGCCTCAAATTTTTTTTGAAAAATTTTGTAAATATTCATGAATTTAAGAAGTAGTATAAAACCATATTAGTGCTAAAATAATGAACGCTAGGCAATGCAAGATGGAATAAATATTAAAATGATGGAAATGCAATGTAAGAAAAAGACACAATCCACTATGAGTTGCAATAGTTACCCGTTTTTTTTTCTTGAATTTTTTATTCCCAGATTAATCATGTCACATTAAATTGAGTACTTGAGATTGAGTTTGATATTTTATTTTGGTTGACTTATTATGGGGCTCTCGTGATGTTAAGAATAAGTTTCGATATTGAGTTAATGCTTGATTAATTTGGTAATATAAAATTTAATTTTATTGATTTAAACCAATTAAAACTTTAGGGATTCAATTTCAAACTAAACCAAAGTATTTAACATGTTCTTTTAAATAAGTTTTGATGTAAAGTTAATGCTCGATTTAATAAATAAAATTTAATTTTATTGGTTTAAACAAATCAAAACTTTAAGGATTTGGTTTCAAACTGAAACAAATATTCAATTTTTTTAAAATGTAATTTTTATCCAAGCTTCTCAACTTTTTTTTTGGAATCAATAAATTTATTATAAATTAGTGACATATATAATTCTACGTATAAATTTTTTAGTTTATAATTAAAAAGATCTTTAATGGTAAAATGAACATTAACAATACCCACACTTTTTTCACATTGAGAAAAGCAAAATCTCGATTTTACAATGTAGTGCGAGGAATAAACCTAGTTTGATTTCCAAGTTTGAGAATATTATGAATCTTGTTGCTTGCTAATTCTTTTTTTATTTTTGAATTAGGGCTTACTTTATGGTAATTTTTTTTTATGGTAATTACTTTATGGTAATTTTTGTATACCCATGTTAGCTTCTTTTTTTATCTCCAAAATTTTAAACAAGCTCACTCATATCTTAGATGGTAAAGAAATAATTTTTTTAATATTTTTAGATTATTTTGATGTATTGAAATTAAAAATAATTTTTTATAAATAAAAAAATAATTTTAAAAAACTAATTCTTATTGCATGACTAAACTCACCTGTATGTATGATCGGACATCTTTTCTCATAGTTTTTTTTTCTAAAATTTAAATTCAAAAAATAACTTAAATAACATTCTTGTGAGCCCTCGAAACATTAATGGCGAATGTCACACGTCAAAATTATACATACATAGGCATCTCATATATATATATTACGCGCCATTGCAGGGTTTCCCATGCATCCACAACAGAACACCCTTTCTAATTTAACCTAATCTAATACAATCTAATCTCATCTTAATCATCTAACATCCATCCATCCATCCATCCATCCGGCCCCATCGCCGTTTTTTCTTGCTTCGGACACTACCACGTGGCAGTCATGTCAGTGGACCCCACTGCCCACGGCCTCTGGTTATGGATACATTCGATGGCTCTCTGCCCCAATATTTCCACCCCCTCACTCTCTCTCTTAATTATCCCTCCAGGTCCAGGCCAGTAGTCTCTGTCAAATTCCGGCCACCACCCTCTTTTTCTCTACGTTATATACCCCACCACCCCTTTCTCCCCCTTTACCACATTCTTTTCTCCCCACTTTTCACTTCTCTATACACGTATCTTTTCAATATATTAGCTGTGCCACACTACTAAACTGTTTTTGTAGTCTGTTAAGCAGCTAGATACCCCCATTGTTAAATAATTTAGCTTTCTTTCTTTGTTTTTATAGTTTCTTGAATTGGTTTGTTGGGATACTGATGATTAATAAAGCTTTGTTATCAGCTGGTGGAGAGAACATGCTGCACTGTACAGACATGACAGTGCTTGATAGACAAAGGGCTCGTATCAAATGGCAACAAGAACAACAGCAGCATCAGGTTCAACTACCACAGCAAGAGATTAGTTATTTTAGTGAATTGAGTAGGGTGTTCCAACAAGCTGGGTTTCATGAGGGTGGGTTAAGTGAGGTGGTGACCCGGTCTGTGAAACCTGACCCGGGTTTTGTGGATAATAGGTGGCATAATGATCATGTTGTGGGGTTTGGTGTTGGGCCTCCTTATACTAATGGGTTGGGTTTTGAGTTGAATTATGGTGCCATTTCTAGGACTTCTAGCTGCCCACCGGCGGTAGCCGCTGCGGCTACGGCTACTGCTACAGTGAGAGGTGCAGAGTCTGTTGTGTCAGATAAGATTAGTTCCGGGGTTGGCAGAGAGAGTTCCAAGAAGAGAAAGTTTGATAAGGTGCAAAATAACTCAAAGCTGTGTGTGTGTGTGTTTTTTTTTGTATGTGATCACTGTTTCTTTGAAACCCTGTTGAAGAATCTTGATTTTTCAGCGTAAAATTGTTTCCATTGTTTTTATTGCAATTTTGTTTAATTTGATATCAAAGCATTTTAAGCAAAGGATCTTCAAGTGATTCAATTGTTTGACTGGTTTTGTTAGAATAGTAAATGAAAGTGTTTTTTTTTTAATATTTTTTTTGGGGGGTGTGATCTATAGGTTGTTGCAGAAGAGGACAGCAGGGACAAAAGGATCAAAGGACGTGCGGAGGAAGGGGAGTCAAACACCTCAGAGAAAAATAACAACAAAAGCAGTAGCAGCAATAACAACAGCAACAAAAACAATAACAGTAACAAAGACAATTCCGCCGAGACTTCGAAGGACAATTCCAAAGTAACTGAGGTTCAAAAGCCAGATTACATTCATGTCCGGGCACGTCGCGGTCAAGCTACCGACAGCCACAGCTTAGCTGAAAGAGTGAGTTGGAATTTTAATACTTTCTTTTTCCCTCTGCTCTGCAGATTTCACTTAGAAATCCTGCCTAATATATTCATGTGTGTTGTGCAGGTGAGGAGAGAAAAAATCAGTGAAAGAATGAAGTATCTGCAAGATTTGGTACCAGGGTGCAATAATATCACAGGAAAGGCAGGCATGCTTGATGAAATCATTAACTATGTTCAATCTCTTCAGAGACAAGTAGAGGTAATTAGTGATTTTGGTGATTTTTTAATATTAATATTCTTATCTATTGTTCTTCCAAAACATAACATTTCCTGTCCCAATTTCTTGAACAGTTCTTGTCGATGAAACTAGCTGCTGTAAATCCAAGGCTTGACTTCAACATTGACAACTTATTTGCCAAAGAGGTAAGTAAATCCTTTCACAAGGTGGATCTTTATCACCCAAAGTAAAATTTCATGTGTTTGTTAGTAGTTTATTTTGTTACTGATGAACTCCTTTTTGTTTCAATCAACAGGCTTTTCCTGCTTGTTCAACCAATTTCCCCGCAATTGGGATGTCACCGGATATGACTAACGCTGCATACCTTCAATTTAATCCAGCACAACAACAATTAGTTTCATGCTGTGGATTGGATATGGGGATAAATCCTCCTGATATGGGGCTTAGAAGGACCACTAGTACTCCTGTATCTATTCCCGAAACATTTCTTGACTCATCCTGCTTCACTGTAATGCGATGTTCACTTTTTTTTTTCTGTCCATTTATCTCTATTTTCATATAATTTACTTTCCTCTAATCTTATCTTCACTTATCTTGCAGCAAATCCAGGCCCCACCAACTTGGGATGCTGATCTACCAAATCTTTACAATGTAGCATTTGATCAAGGGAGACAAACAACCTTCCCAGTTCAGCCATTTTCAGGTAAGACAGAATTATCATGTGTTTTTTATCTTCACTTTATTGATCTGATAAATCCTGAAGGCTAAAAACAAAGCAAAGTGGTTTTAACTACCAATGATGGAGAGCATAGAGAACCCCCAAAAGTTATTGACTTTGCTTTGGGACGAAAATGAGTCGTTGTGATAGAGATGGTCACTGGAAACTTACTATCTATTCTCCCAAATGATCGAAACCACCGATTCTTTTCAATGACTGTTGCGTTTCTCACAATTCTTTTTTTATAAAGAAGAACCAATCAAAGGTGCGAAGCATTTTGACTGTTGTAACAAAAATGAGCCCCCAGGTAAAAATTTGACGAAGTCTATAATTCTTACAACAAAATAACCTTGATAATTATGATTGTTTATCATGTTGGAATTTAATCTACTAGTAGGAGGAAAGAGCAACCATTAGATAATGAGGCTGGCTTTTGCTGTTCCTAAATTCCCCTGCCTCCCATTTTAATCACACTGCGATGACTCATGTTCAGGTAAGATTAACAATGGATTCTAAAAGTTGTCATATTAACTTTTGCAGGTTCTGTTGAAGCTAGCAATCTGAAGATGGAGATGTGAATCAGAATATCAATTTATACAATTCCCGAAGACTTTATTCCACATTGCCTTTGTTCACGATTCTTTTACTACTCTGAGTACATAGAGTATATAGTTTGTATGTATACTTTCCACATAGTATGAATATAATCGATACCTATTAACATCAAGGTTTTTCTCGCAATGTAAATATAGCAACCACACCATAATGATTTTCCATTACACCAAAATGGTCGATAGCGATGGAGGGGGACCAAAGAATTAGGGTTGAAGGCAAGTTTAAGCAGTGGTAGGGCAATGGAACTTAAAATGAATGAAGGGAAGGAAACCTAAGGTCCTGCTTCACAAAGTATCTTGAAATGTGTGGCCTTTTCATGGACTAATTTCCCCTTTCATAGCATTTTTTTCCGAAGAGGAAAAGCGCAGAAGAAGTAAAACAAACCACAAGTGTGATTAACAGGCAAGAACGGCCACGACTATATTGTAATTTCCATCAAAACTTGTCCTTGTTAGTCCAATGGCACAAGCTGTCCCTCTGTTGGATGAACCAGAGTGACAAGTTTAAATAAAACCAGAGGACATGAGCCTACTGGTGGACCTTCTCAGCTCCCTTCAGAGCAGAATTGTATATGGATTGATTGAGACTTTGATAATTGGGCAATAAATTGACGATAAGAAGCAAGAATCCGTTAGAATGGTTTCCATGTCCTAACATACAGCCATATTGTATTTATGTCTGCTCATTATGGCTCTCCTTAAATATCTCGGATGAGTTTAATTTGGCCTATATGCAAAAGTCCCGTCTGCATTCAAGACAGTGGTATTCTCAGACCACCTTGTATTCGAGACTAGGTCCGCCGCTTTCATTCTTTTCTAAGGCATGTCATTCATCCCACGACTATGGGTTTTATGGGAATTTCATTTCTCATAAGAGGACATGAGGTTTGATTTTGAACCCTCATGACAGAGGAGGAAGCATTTCTTGGAAACTATGAGGACACCCCCCTCATATTAGCTCATCTAGATTACTAAAAACTCCCTTTAATCTTCAATTCCTAACCATTTGACAGGTTTCTTCTTTCAAGGCAACAGAAAGGCCAATAATCAGCCTGAAAATGACCCTAATTAAGTTCCTTCCTTTAACGTGTTTTTGTAGATCTCTGATAAAATGATACAAAAGAAGAAATTTCTGTGTTTGTTTTTTCGTTTAGAAAGCAAAAGAGGGTGACATATGTGCCGCTACCAAAGCTGTAACGGCTCCAGTACTTTACTAAGTCCATGCATAACTACAAGAGGTTGTTCTAAAAGCTCTACGTACCCAATACCAGTATAGACAATTCCAGAGAAGATGACAAGAATGCCATGCAGATACAGAAGTCCATTAACTACTCGTTTCAGTGAACAGAGAAAAGGACCAGGCAAAAACTTAAGCATTCGGTTTTCTTCAAGAGAATCTGTTGTTTTCTACTGTTTTAGAAAACAAACCAAAACCATCTTTATGACAAGGTATCTCATGGCCACCAGATTGGTGAAATAGCCCAGAAGATTTTCATTTGGAGACTTGCAATGTAGTATGCTCAAATTGGCTTATCGTCTCGTTTCTTCTCTTGGTAAGAAGTTACAATCTTGACATCATTTTAATGATTTAGGTGGCCAAAATGTGAAATAGCAAGATTGAACTTTCACATGCAGTTGTTTGCTCTGCGCCTATGTGAAGAGTTTATTTCTTGAATGCACATTATCAATAGACATACCTCCTAATAGTCAAATCTTAATTAATAAGAAAGGAGCCTTTCAGAGTTGGTTTGGGCAATACGCAGGGGACCACTAGAGACTGCTTACACCTTCACGGCACCTCTTGTTCTTCGATTATCAAGAGCCTCAGGCTGCCTTCATTTTCAAGCCATATAGAATAGTGAAATTGGTGGGCCTGGCCTCATCCGAAGGCAAGATCTCTTTGATTCTCTTTGTTTTCTATGGATGGTGAAAGATGATATAGCCTTTTTCTCTTTCTTGGACCCATTTTTGCTTTCTTCGAAGTTTTTTTCTCATCATAATCTTTGAAGTTTTCTCTCCACCTTTCACATAGTGCAATTCCAAGGTATATAAAGCTAGAACCCACAAAGATTCTTTTGGCAGTGTGTGTATTTTAGTTCGTCACTAAAGATATTATTTCGAGCTAGTATTCTCCCAAGTTTATGCCCTTACATTGTAACCAGAATCCTGAAAATAGCCCAGACAAATCTAATATTTGATTCTTTGGACAAAGCAACATGATATATTTGGTCTATGCAAGCGTGATCAGCGCTCAAATTTGAATGGAATATATAATGGTGGGAAATCTATCTTTGTTAAATAATTTTGGCCCAAGGCAAACAAGACCACAAAATTAGTAAAACGATAACCTGAAGAAGTCCTATCCATCCAAGTCTGCAGTGTAGGAATCATAATTACGATTGCAATCGCCATTCCTGAGACAAACCAAGTTTTGTGTAGAATCTGAAACTTGGGAAAAGGTAAAGCTTGC
>Ga0307507_10011446_pt1 | contig 11185 bp, 7 predicted proteins | sample 7_EM_MG_FD_207223 | JGI IMG/M metagenome (GOLD analysis project Ga0307507, IMG submission 207223) | Populus trichocarpa ectomycorrhiza microbial communities from riparian zone in the Pacific Northwest, United States - 7_EM | ecosystem: Host-associated > Plants > Roots > Unclassified | place... | reverse complement strand
TTCTGGTAACGGTCGTCTGGTTCTGGTAACGGTTGTCTGGCTCTAGGACGGTCATCTAGTTCTGGCAACGGTCGTCTGGTTCTGGCGACGGTCCTCTGCTGGCTGCCGTTCCAGTGCCTCCTAAGGTGGGAGGATGTAAGGAAGGGTAAAAAATAAGGTAGCTACAAAGGGGGTAACTTGGCAGAGGCACGTGTAGGCTATCGGAATATAGCGGGGACCCGATAGTAATGTGTGTCATGCGGAGCTTCGTGTAGAGCCTCCGTACGCAGAGCTTCGCGCAGAGCCCCGTGCAGAGCCCCAGTAGTGTTGCTTGAGGGGTGCGCATAGGGTGTTGCTTTGGGGGGGTATCCTGCCAGGAACCTGATAGGACGATTAGGAAATACTAGTTTCCTGTCAGGAGCCTATCAGGATGATTAGGAAATACTAGTTTCCTATTAGGAGCCTATCAGGACGATTAGGAAATATTAGTTTCCTGTCAGGAGCGCATCAGGATGGTAGGGTCCTGTCGGGAGCCTGTCAGGGTGTCGGTTACAGTACGTTGCTTGTGGAACTAAATCTTAGCGTGTATTTGTAATATGCCCGCCCCATAGTAATTTGGTACGTGCGCACTATCGCGCCCATAACGCGTTGGATGTTAAAACAACACCAAAACAACACCTCGCCCTTGCCATTGAATTTAAAGCTTTTGATCCTTATACAAATCCTCTATCACGATTAAATCTTAGTGTTTATTCGTCCTCATCGCTGCTAGGCTCGCAGGCAGAGCTTACTACTACATTTAGATCAATAAAGCCCCCATTAATATCCATCTAAGGCTTTGCTAGTTGCTTAATGTAAGTTCTCTCTACTTTAACGCCAGATTCGCGCTTAAACTCTTCTATACTAGCCTTCCAAACTTTACCACTAATAGTAGTAAGCTTATTTAACCACTAGTAGATAAGCTAATTGCCTACGTCTTAATATAGCTCCTACGCCTAACTCTTAATTTTATAGTACTATGCCTTAATTAACTTTAAGGTCTTTTAAATTTCCAGCTAGTAACACTCTAGAGCACTAATTTTATTATTAATGCCTTGTTCTATATATATAGACTTTATAGTCTTATATATTTTATAGCCGGACTCCTCCTATATATACGCCCAGCGCTTATAATCCTCCCTTCTTAAATAGCTATATAAAAGGTGGTTTGCCTAAATATAGCAGCAGAGCAGTTAATAGTAATAATAGAAGAAATAGATATAGATATTCTTATCTTCTAGTAATATAAGCTCCTTATTATTGTTACGGACGCTTTAAGTACGATGTTACGACTACTTGGGGAAGAGTCGGAGGAAGCTAGTTGGTTAATACAGGCACGGTCCAGGATAGAACCAGTGGAACTATGTGACGAGGAATAGTAAGCGAGTTATATAATGTTATATGTAGTGTACGCAGTATACGCAGAATACGTCCGCGTACACTACATACAACACGTACCTTACGTATAAGGGAGGATTTCTTAGGAGTATGGTTATGTATTTAAAGGACCTTAGTCCCTACTATAGATAGTTCTCTTCTTGTAGTGAATCTTAGAATATAATTAGAGTTAATCTGTTGGGCAACTACTCCACTAATTATTATTATGTTGTTGACACTGTTCTTACCTATATACCTAGCCTAATAATAGGACCTACTGTAGTTCCTGCTATAAGGTTCTATTACATATTTACTACTAAGGTTACGGTATTAAATAAGGTCGAATATTATGCCACCTAAAGCACTAGTCACAACGACGTCAACGGCAGCCACAACCTTAGGGTTAGGAGATACCAGTATAGCGGATATAGATTTTTAAGTGGTTACGCGAGGTTAGTTATAGGAAATAGTTAATTGCTTATAGGATAATAGCAGGCTACTTAAAGAACGCATTAGTGGAATTAGAGTAGTAAAGGTTAAGTTACCTTTAATTAAATAATTCTTAGGGGAGAAGTTAAAGCTTAAAGGGTTTCTCACGCAGATGCATTTTAAGGTTATGCAGGAAGGAGTAAAGTTAGTAACACCTACGGACTAAGTAGCGTACGCAGGACTGTTCTTGTTAGGGAGAGCTTTAAAGTAGTTTAAGCCTTACCTTACAGAGATATAAGTAAACGGTATAACAACTACTAACCTAGATGTACGGTATGTGTTTACAAGTTAGAACGGATTCGCAGAATAGTTAATACAAATATTTGGAAACCCTAAAGCAACTATAATAGCGGAACGAAAACTTTAGAACTTAGTACAACGCACTTTAGTAATTAAGTATATAACGTAGTTTTAAACACTAGCCACACAGGTTAAGTGGAATAATAGGGCACTTATGGTATAGTATAAGCAAGGACTTAAGGCTAAAGTCCAGGACGTAATTATCCTAATAAAAGATGCGGATACTCTAAGAGAATTAATAGACCAGTTAATAAAGATTAATAATAGGATCTATTAAAGGGAACAAGCTAAGAAAGGGCAAGACAGAGTTCTATAGTTATATAGGGCGCAAAGTACGCAATAACAGACATAGAGTTAAAAACTATAGAACGGCGCAGAGCTAATGGACCTAAGTAGTACCAAAGAAACCCAAAGGTGGGAAAAGAAACTATAGAAACCTAGAGGTTAAGGATCTAGTAATTAAAGGACCTAGAAGTAGAGGCCAAATTAGGGATCTTAGTAGTAGAAGATATTTAGGTGGACTCTATAACAAGAAAAATGGTTTAAAGATAGGGCTTGCATAAATTGCGGAAAATAAGGTTATTTTGCCAGAGACTATAGAGGTGGTTAGAGTAATTACGCAGTAAAGGGAACCAGGCTAGCAGACGGCACGTATATATAGAGGGACAATAGTGCACTGCGAGGAATAAAAGAATGTTTAATTAATAGTTTTGCGTTTTGTTATAATAACGCATACCAAATTTATAAGGATGCTAAGTATGGCGTAAGCTATTGGCTATAGGAGCCATTGTTATCTAAGTTTAGAGGAACCAACAAACTAGCTTATAGATCGGACATTAAAGATAATAAATTTAACATAAGCAAAGTATTTACCAACAATAAGGTAATAAAGGTAGCTTACTAAAAGTATATAAACCTTAGAGAAGTTAAAATAGAAGCAGAGACTAAGACCATTACAGAATAAGGTTTAGTAATGGATGCTATAATACCATTAAATACGATTTCTATCGCTTTATAAGACAATAGGAGTAATATTTAAAAGAAACTAAGTAAGTAGACAACTGCTAGTGCTAGCTTATCACTTAATAAAGGTAAAAGGCCATAGGCTTAAGATTCTTAAGAAGAGATATAAGAAGCTTAAGATTCTTAAGACAAGATAAGATATACCTAAGGACCTACAACGGATAAAAACTAATGGGAAAGGGCAGCTACTTAGTTTACAGATAAATAAATAAGTATAGGACGCAAGTTTAAGAACTATAAGTTTGGGGAACGAGTAAGAATGTTAGCAATCCTAGGTAAACATAGTGTTCAGCCTAAAGATTAAATAGTTAATACTAGGATTAAAAAGTAAGATGACTATAAAGATCTAGCTGTAAGATATAGAAAACAAGAAACTATAGATAAGTTTAGGACAAGAATTATTATATAGCAAGAGCAGAAACTAGACCAGAGATCTAGCATGCCAAACTATAGAAGGGACAGAGTACCTGTATAAAGAATTACTAATAGGCCAAGTGCAGGGACACCCAGGGCGAAGTAGTTAGATAAACTGGAATAAGAGGAGGATTTAGATATCCCAACTAGATTTAAAGAAAGATATACTAAAGGATATTACGATGCAGCAATAATAAGGTACTTTCTAATAGATAGACCATACACACTAAACTAGTTGTACGGAAAGTGGTATAGGCAACGACACAACAATAAATAGGAAGACTTTTATATATAGCTAGATAAAAAAGTTATCTAAGACTAACCCATTACGGAAAAACGCATGAGTTATATTAAAGGGGCATTAATTATAATATTAAGGAACCTAGAAGAAGGATCTAGGGACTAAAAAAGCAAATAATAAATCTTAATACCTATAACAGAGATACCAGTAGTTAGGTCAACTAGGTATAGATTTAAACTTAAGGATAAAGATAAACTAAGAGTTAACCTAAGTCACCTAGCGTATTACACACTATTATAGATAGCTTATGTGGATAACACCTGCAATATACATAGAGCACTAAAAGATAAGAACCGTAAGTACCTAATTAGGATATATTAGGCACCTAAGGAAAGGCGGTTTAGAAATGCTAAGTATATATATAGATAGTACCCAGTAGAAGTACAAGGTTAAGGAGACTTAATACTTTAACCAGGAAGATTCCTTACGGAAGAATGCCTAGACGGATAATAGTAGTAGGAGTGCCCAGAAAGCACTTATCTATAGTATATAGAGGAAAAGAAACAAACTAAGTATTAGCCTAAGTTGGACTAAGTATAAATAGGATCTAGCAGCCAACAGTTAGGAAAAGGGGAGGTATATAGAACTAGAGGGAACTAGTGTTAAAGCCTTAGGCCCTTAAAGGAATTTAAGGTTAACACCTAAATTTACAAGTTAAATGGCAAGATTAGCAGTTCGAAGTATTAGTAGATAGTAGAGTAATAAGGAACCACGTGTTACCAAAAGCAGTAGAAAGGATAGAGTTACTATATAGACAGAAAGAACACCTATATCTACTTATAACGGTTTCAGGAGATCAGATAGCCTATAAAGGAGGCATTATTAATCTTAAAACAGGACCTATTCAGTTAACTATTAAAGGAAAACTAGTAAGAATGTCTTTTAATATCCTACTATTAGGATAGGATAAGGCGATATTAGGAATGCCTTAGTTATAGGAGTATAATCCAAAAATCAATTGGGTTACAGGTTAGGTCGATATTAAGAATACTTAATAGCGTAAAGAGCGACAGCAAACCAAGTTGGTATAGTACTAAGTTGGAGCGATATATAAAGAGACTAAGCGAGGCTTAAGGTATATACCAAAGAGATACCACAAGTATGGTAAAAAGTTATGGTCACTAGAAAGTAAAAAGCTGTTAGAACATGCAGTATAGGACTATAAAATAGAACTGGAAGAGGAAATAAGTCTAAAGTTCTTTCTAATCTATAAGCTTACTAAAACAGAGTTAGTAGCGCTTAAGGAGTTTATCTAGGAGAACTTACGTAAGGGATATATTAGACCGTTATAGTTATTAGTAGGATATCCAGTACTGTTTATCCTAAAGAAAAACAGAAAACTTAGGATGTGTATAGACTATAGACAGCTAAACAGCATTACTAGAAAGGATAGGTATTCTTTACCCTTAATTAGCAAAATCTAAGACAGGATAGGTAATGCAAAAATCTTTATAAAGATAGATTTAAGGTGGGCGTACCATTAGATTAGGATTAAGGAAGGCAATAAATAGAAGGCAGCCTTTAGGTCAAAGGAAGGACTATATAAGCTATTAGTTATGCAATTTGGGCTTATAAACGCACTAGCAATGTTCTAGAAGCGAATTAATAGTATATTAGGAGAACACCTAGATAAGTTTATTATAACATATCTTAACAACATTATTATTTACTTAGAGAATAAGGAAGAATATAGAGAACACGTTAAATGGGTCTTAAAGAGACTACAGGAAGAATAGATACTAGTAGTAATTAAAAAATGCAAGTTCTTTACAAGGAAAACCAATTTTATAAGATTTATTATCGAACTAGGGAAAATTAGTATGGACCCGAAGAAAGTTGAAGCTATAGTAAGTTGGTAAGAATTAGAGAATATTACGCAGTTAAGGTCGTTTCTAGGGTTTTGTAACTACTATAGGAGGTTTATAGCATAATGGTTAAAAAGTATTAAGTCGTTCACAAGGCTAACAAAGAAGGAGAAACTGTAGGTTTAGGGTAGGAAGTAGAAGAAGCTATTTTAAGAACTTAAAGAGTTGTTTACCTAAGAGCTAGTCCTTAAGATCTATTAACCAAAGTTAGAAACAGTTGTTGAGACAGACGTATTAGACTTTGCACTAGGAGTATACTTGCTATAGAAGCACCAGGACGCATAGCACCCAGTAATATACTATAGTTGGAAAATAATACCACCAGAGTTAAACTACGACATCTACAACAAGGAGTTGTTAGGTATAATTATAGTACTTAGAAAATAGAGAGTATTCTTACAAGGTATAGAGAAACCATTTGTGGTTAAAACGGACTATAAGAACCTTACTGGATTCCTAATAATAAAGGAACTTAACCAAAGACAGATCAGATAGGTGGAAATGCTTATAGAATACTATTTCAAAATTTAGTATACTAAGGGTATAGATAATGCACGAGTAGATGCTCTAAGCAGAAAGGCTAAACTATAAAATAACGAAAAGCCATCAGGAGCTTTGTTGTGAAGGGATTAAGATAGATTAATTAGGTATAATTATCTAAGGATTACAGCAACTAAAGAAAGTTAGGTTTATAAATTACTAGAGAGTAATTGGACATAGAAGATCTAAGAAGCACAGGTAGAGGATCTAGACTTAGAGCAATACGAAAATAGAGAAGTAATATATATGCCTAAGTCTATTGCAGAAGAGTTTATTAAGGAATTCTATAAGGGAATAACACAAGGATATAATGGGTCTATAGGACTAGTGTTAAGAATTTAGGAGGAATATATTATTTAAGGAATCTGGGGACTAGCAAGATAAGTTATAAAGGAATATCTAGATTGCTAAAGGAACAAACCAACGAGGCATAAGCCATACGGAGGGCTATAACCTATTAAAGTACCAGGAAGACCATGGGAGGTTATATTATAGGACTTTATTGTTAAATTACCAAAGTTAAAAGATCCTATTATGGGACAGGACCATGACGCGATCTTAGTAATAGTGGATAAGCTTATAAAGTGGGGATACTTTATAGCATGCATAGAAGAGATATTAGTAGAGGATATTGTTAGAATCTATATAAAGGAAGTGTTTATAAGACATAGAGCACTAAATAAGGTTATATTAAATAGAGATCTAAGATTTATAGTAGTATTTTAGGAAGTATTTCTGGCAGAATAAGGGGTTTGCGCAGCAACCTCTATAGCGTATTATCCGCAGATAGATGGATAAACAGAAAGACTAAACTAGACACTAGAACAGTACCTAAGGCATTATATTAATTACGCATAGAATAATTAGGTATCGTTGTTACCAGTTACACAGTTTATATACAATATAACACCACAAGAAGGAATGGGGATATTACTATTTAAGGTGAATTACGGGTACAAGCCAAGAACGTTATTATTGCTATATTAAGTGAAGAAAACAAGTAGCATAGCTAAACAAAGAATGGAGACGTTAATGAATCTTTATATAAACCTTAAAGAAACAGCTAAACTAGTACAAAAGCGAATGAAAAGGTACTATAATGCTAAGAGATCTGAGGGACCAGATCTTAAGGAGGGAGATAAAGTATAGCTACTATATAAAAATTTTAAGAGTTGATAACTAAGCAAGAAGTTAGACTATGTTAGACTAGGACCTTTTAAAATTACGTAAAGAATTTTATTGGTTACGTATAAGTTAAACCTACTAGCCAAAATAAAGATCTACCCTGTACAACACGTTGTAATGCTAGAGCTATTACACAGGAATATTAAGCCACCAGTCTATAAGGTAGACATGTATAGAGGACAAGAGGAAGATAAATGGCAAGTTTTAAGGATTATCAGTTATGAGGATATAGATAATAAAATATAGTATAAAGTAAAGTAGATAGGCTATAGTAAGACTATCTAGGAACTACTAAGCAACCTAGAGAATGCTATAGGAAAGGTAAAGGAGTATTAGAAGAAAGCAGGTTAGGGAGCATTAAAAAAGGATTGCTAAAGGACGAGCCACCTAACGGGGACCTACAAGGAAGAGCAACTACTATATTACTTAGAGTTGTTTCCTTCTCTAGAAACTTAACCCTTTTATTACCTAGCTCGTTAAGACCTTGTTAAACTAGTGTCTATTTCTTAGAACGAACCTTCTTATAAACCTTCTTAAGACGGGTTAACTGAGCGAACGCAACCTACTAAGACTTAAAGGAGCGACATTAAGCCTCTAGGGCCCGAGCGGTCTCTTTAGCAGAATGGTGGAGTTTGGCACGCGTGGTGGCCAACTTAGACTCTAGCTTTGCAGTAGCAGATTAAACGCGGGACCCTATAATAAGTTACTTAGGGAACTTAAAGACTGTTAAGAGTTATAAGACGCGTATACTTAGCGTTAAAAACAGAGCGAACGTTATAAGATAATTAAATATTTGCTTTAGTACACTCTGAATAAGACAAGGGTTGTTAGGATAAGGGACTTGTTATAGCAATATATACTTACCCCGCCTTTACATAATAAGAATATGGAGACGACATTATCTTACTAAGCGATAGTATGGCAGCCACAGTGCGAGCACAGCGTTGCGCTTATAAGGAAGAAGACGCTTTAGGTATAATAAGTAAGGATATTAACCAGACTAATTAAACGGATATTATACCTCTAGTAAATAACTTAGAGATGTTAGGAATCTTCAAGGATAAAGATAAAGAGGAGGGAGATAGTATTACAGACGCTTTAAGTATAATATTATAACTACTTAGGGAAGAGTTGGAGGAAGCTAGTTAGTTAATATAGGTACGGTCTAGGATAGAACTAATGGAACCATATAACAAGGAATGGTAAGCAAGTCACATGATATTATACATAGTGTACGCAGTATACGCAGAGTATGTCTGCGTATACCATGTACAACACGTACCTTACGTATAAGGGAGGATTTCTTAGGAGTACGATTGTGTATTTAAAGGACCTTAGTCCCTACCGTAGATAGTTCTCTCCTTATAGTGAATCTTAGAATATAATTGGAGTTAATCTGTTAGGCAACCACTCCACCAGTTATTATTATGTTGTTGACACTGTTCTTATCTATATACCCAGCCTAATAATAGGACCCACCGTAGTTCCTGCTACAAGGTTCCGTTACAATTGTCCTCTACTATATTATTAGCAAGCTTTATCTGCTGGGTAATAAGCCGCCGCATAGAATAGGGAAAGTTGGTTAGCTATAGCTCCCTAGTAACCATAGGATTGCGTCTTATTTAAAAATCCATAGCGGCTTTATGGGTGCGTAGATTATACTCCTTAGCAATAGTAAGGACGTGTTAAATAATGCTTTTAAGGCTAAATTACTGCATACTTAATTTGGTGGCTTTATATTTAATTATTAAGTGCCAGCCCTCTACTAGATTTGTATCCTTAATCTATATAAGAATTGTTAAATATTAACACGTATAGCTTGCCTAGGTATTGCTAGTGTCCCACTACTCCTTTATAAGATAGTTAAGCTTTTTATAGTCCTTCTTACACTCCAGAATCTTAATTACCTCCCTTATACTATCGCGATATTTATATATATTTAATTAAAACTTTAGGGCGATATTTATATGGTGTAGAACTTTAGCGTACTTCTTACCCGTAAAGTGTAATGGGACTAGCCCAATTATAATAGGAATGTCTCGGTGAAACACTTAACAGATAAATTCCGAAGCTTTGACCGAATTCTACCAAAATCCGTTAAAGACCGCGTGTGCACGTGCGTACGCATTGACCACCAAGCCCCTAAATATTTAATTATATGATTCTCTCGTTATTCCCTTCTCTTCTTTACGCAACATCTTGTACCCTACCAGAGCTATATACCCTTAGATTTAGATAGAATTTATATTATTCCTTTAAATCTTCCCTAAAGCCTCTTTGCGCCCTTATATTACGTTGCGTCAAAATAACTACTATTAAAATGGTAAATAAACCCGAATCCCTTTTAATAACCATAAGTATTACAACCCTAGTTAGGAAACAGTTAACTATAATGCAACAGTCCTTTATAGACGCCTTAGCTTAGCAGTAGGCTGTACTAGAAGCCTAGCACCAGCAATTAATAGAAGCACTCTATAAAAAACTCCGCAATATTAAGGTATTTACGCTATAGACCCTAACAGCAATACCTATAAATAAGATTAAAATAATAGTACCTAAACCTAATCTATTAAATGCAAATACTAAACTAGTAACGGTAGTTTAACCTACACCTATAATAAACCTAATACTTACTATAAAATCTAAAAGGCTCCCTAATCCTCTAATATTTAATAGAAACTAAAATAACCTATATCTCTTTATAACCAAGCTCCATCTTAAACTCTTAATAAACTATAATTAATACCCCACTAAGGCTAGCAAGGTTAGCTATAGAATGTCTTATTTAAGTAAGGACGCTATATAAACTATAGATCCATTCTTCTGCAATAGCACTTTTATTAATTTTAAAACCTTTATCTCTCTGCTAGAATAAACGTATAATAACGCCACCTGCGAATATATAGCTGTTACTAAACTTAAAAACCTATAATAATGGAACCAAGACTTTACTAGCTTCTTTTTAGAATTTTTAGGCCTTATTAGCGAGCTAGATTAGAATAAAGCCGCTAAAGTTACTACCCTTTAATAAGCTATTTCGGATGAGATTAAAGCCTAGTTAGTAAGTAGAGAACTACCAAAAAACCTATCCAAATTTGCTATAATATGTTAACAAATTAATAAAGACCTTTAATATAACAAACAGACTTATTCTCTAAAATTAACCACACCTTATATTTAAAACTCCATGAAACCGGTATATACTTTAAGGCGCGATCCTTCTCTAAGACCTAAAAGCCCTATATACAACCCTATAGACCTTAATACCACCCAATCCTATATACTTTTGGGAACCAATAAATAAAGAACTTAAGCCATAAATAGAGAATGCTTTAGATGCGGTAAAAAAGGATATATTTAAAAGCATTACTAAACTTACCCCTTTAAAAAGGTCCGCCGTAGTTTCTCCTATTCCTTAAGTTATACTTATTCCTTAAATCATACCCGCTCCATAAATTATACTCGGACGTCACAAAGCATTTTACCTTTAGTTAACTTAGAAAACAAATCGTCCTAAGGCTAAATTGCGCCTTAGGATAAAAAGTAGAAGAGTATAAGTATCTAGGCTCTTTTAGCGCTAATATATAATATAACTCCCTTAATATACTTAGCGAAATTTAAATATTTAGTAAATAGAAGGAAGTATAAATTCTTATAGATAGTGGAGCTACTA
>Ga0307507_10011445_pt1 | contig 11186 bp, 9 predicted proteins | sample 7_EM_MG_FD_207223 | JGI IMG/M metagenome (GOLD analysis project Ga0307507, IMG submission 207223) | Populus trichocarpa ectomycorrhiza microbial communities from riparian zone in the Pacific Northwest, United States - 7_EM | ecosystem: Host-associated > Plants > Roots > Unclassified | place... | reverse complement strand
GATTCTTACTTGTCGGGCAACTTTAGAAAATGACCGGACGGGACGACAAACTGCCGTCCGTCCTCGTCCTGGCTCAGGACGGACGGACTGCCCCGTTGAGAACACTGATTCCCTCATGCCCATTCTGAGCTGCGCACCAGAGTGGTGTTCGGCGGTATCTACCCGGTTTGTCGGGGCTGACGTCGTCCCGTTCAAGTAGTATTTTCACAACTCCCTCATGCCCATTCCGAGCTGCGCACCAGAGTGGTGTTTGGCCGTTGTTATCTGGTTTGTCAGGACTGACGTCGCCCCGTTGAAGTAGTATTTTCATAACTCCCTCATACCCATTCCTCGCTGCACACCAGAGTGGTGTTTGGCCGTTGTTATCTGGTTTGTCAGGACTGACGTCGTCCCGTTCGAGTAGTATTTTCACTACTCCCTCAAGCCCATTCTGAGCGGCACACCAGAGTGGTGTTTGGTAGTTGTTATCTGGCTTGTCGGGGCTGATGTCGTCCCGTTCGAGTAGTATTTTCACTATTCCCTCGTGTCCATTCTCCACAGCATGATAGAGTGGCGTTTTGTCGTATTCACCCGCTCTGTTGGGGTCGATGTCGTCCCGTTCGAGTAGTACCCTCACTACTCCCTCGTGTCCATTCTCAACAGCGCAATAGAGCAGTGTTTTACCATACTTACCCAGTCTGTTGGGGTTGACGTCGTCCCGTTTGAGTAGTATTTTCACTACTCCCTCGTGTCCATTCTGAGCAGCGCAACAGAGTAGCGTTCGGCCGCTGCTATCTGGTTTGTCGGGTTTGACGTCCTTCCTTCCCAATAATAGCTTCACCACCCCTTCGTGTCCCTTTTCTGTAACAAGCAATATTGGTGTTTGGCCGTATTTGTCTAGCCAGTTAGGGTTGACATATGTCTTTCCGCGGACCACATTCAATACTCGAGGTGTCTTACCCCACCAACCATGTGTGCCATCGGGCTTGGCAGTTGCCCGGCCAAGAAGCAGCCTCACAATCTTCTCATGCCCCATCCTAGCAGCCCATGACAGGGCAGTTCGGCGAAAGTGTCCATCTGGCTTGTCCGGGTTGACAGTTGGCCGTTCTAACAGTAGTTTTGCTACCCTCTCTTGTCCGCATATAGCAGTCCATATGAGCGGTGTAATACCCAGAAAATCCCTTCCGTTGAGACCGCAATTTGGATGGTCCATGAAAACTGTCGCGACTTCAGCAATGCCGAAAACTGATGCGCAATGCAGTCCGGTAAACCCGGTCAGGGGGGTGTATTTTGGGATATCATCACTATTTAGACCAGTCTTCGATACCAGATGCGCAACGGGTAGCCTAGTAGATATATGGCTTTCTATTTGACTGAGAGTTTGGAGCGCAAGTGATACCACGTCCCTTGATGCCTCTCTCCTGGCATGGACGCCCCAATATAAGGAAGAATAGTTGAGGAAGGGGGTTGATCGAGTCGGAGCACGGCGTCTTGGCCAAATGTCCTCGACGGCCTGAAAGTTAAGGTAAGTCAGGCAAGTTTCGGCCATTATCGAGTGGGCTGGACCAAAAAGGTTGGGGCGGGCGTGAAGGTGCTCCCGGAGAGTAAAGTGGATCAAGCGAACGGCCGAAGTCTCCCTATCGATAACGATAAATCCTAAGCAACTGCTCAACAATGTCTCTACCGAAGGAATCCTTTCAGGATTGAGATCCATAGATCCTATTTCCACTGCTAGGGCGTGGGATATCTCATCGGGATGTAATGGCCGCTCTGAATGTGAGAGCCGCATCAGAGCCGCCATCCCAAGCCTAGTTTTCTGCCTATCTTGCTCCTTTATCCGTTCTAGGGCAGCACCCCAGACACCCTTCAGATCCAAGATCTCTGTGATCGCCTCTAGCTTTTGCCGCCTATGATGGAGTGTGGTTTCCCCAAGGATGGCATCCATGGTCTCGGGAATCAGTAGAAACCTAGATGCATTTATTAATAACGAAGGTAAAAGGTATTTTTCCTCATGTTGCTTACTTACGTTTCGGGAATATTCTCGGTAATGCTCTTGATGATTTCGTCCTCCAGATTACTATCCATCGCGCCTGGATATGTATCCTTACTCAGTCTCATCCGAATATATCCCACGATATCATCATTGTTGGGTTTAATGGATAAAATTGCCGCTCCCTTGCCGAGATGCCTATCAATCTCGCCCCGGATGTGCCTCCTCCCGGTTAGGAATATTCGTGTGCCTGAGGACTTCTCGAGTATTTGCCTTAACGAATCTAAAACTTCAGGTCGGTGCCCTTCCACACATTCATCCATGGCATCAACACATATAAATGCCGGCTGTAACGATGTGACATCCTGTAGCATCTTCACAATTTCCGGTACTCGCAGTTCCCTTCCACCAATTACCTTTTTGTGATCTTGAAATGTTCGACTTATCTCATCCGGGATCTTTTCCATCCCACCGACAATCTGTTTCAGTAGCGAGCCGAGAATATTTGCCGGGGAGTGCTCCTTCCGCGCTGCAAAATCAGGGTAGAAGAATGTAACGGCTATATTTTGCTCTCGGGACTTATCGCATAACCTATCTACCACGAGCGAACTAGTACCGAGGCTCATCAGCACCACCACCACCCTTTAGCTTTACCTTTGAGGATTGTCTCTCACGTAAAATATGTTTTCCCAACTGCCGGATAGTCACAGTAAAACAGAGTTGCAGGCCCATATCCCTCCTGTCGACCACCGTCACACCAGCTTTGAAATTCAGCAGTTTGTATCCGCCATTCCCCCACATTGTCGGCCCGGCGTGTTCGAATGTCTTGGTGTCGGATGCGGGGCTCGATTGGGGATAACCATGCTAGAATCTCTGCCCTCTCGGCTGTCATAGGGATGTTCAGGCCCCACGCGGTGCCATTATTGGAAAATTTTGTGCTATTAGAGTTGTGGGTAGTGATAGGAGAGTCGATTGCATCATCGACGCGGGAGCGTGACATTTCATGGCCAGCAGGGATATCGTAGGAGCTTAAGGAATGAGTTTCTGGATTCGTTTGGCCGAAGTTAGGCGAGCTAACGGGAAGCGGGGTCATCGCGATATGGACGCCTTGTGGGTGAACATCTTGTGTTATTATCAATGCGCTGGGACTTTGTGTGACTGATACTTGGCTGTTGGTAGGGGCCCCACCGCTCTGAGATCTATCATCACAATAGTTCTCCTCCCGTTTTAGAACATCCAAACTATCTCCTCTCTCGAGCTTTCCTCCCAATTCTGATGGCATCATTTGGGCATTGTTCTTGATGGTCGCATCAGCGCCTCCCTTAACTAGAAGCTCTACTATCTCCGGGTGATCGAATTGAAAAGCGAGGTGAAGCGGGGTGTTACCAAAGTGGTTTTTCTCGTTAATTACAGTACTGTATGGCTTGTGTCTTCCGAGTTTTTTTACCAGGGCCTTCAACATGGACGAATGGCCAGATATAGCAGCCTCGTGTAGTGGTGTGTTGCCGTCGTGATCTGGCACAGTGAGGAAAGATGGCTCCTCTTGTTGATCAGGATCTTGTGTGCTCCGGATATGAGCTTTGCTGCCAGGTGTAGGGGTGACCAATTGCTGTTGGTCCCTTTTGTAAACTCTGAGAGCGCCTTTTCTACTAGGGGCATGAGACCCAGACAGACTGCAATGTGCAGGGGTGTCTGCTCCCCCGCCAAAATCTCCATTCTTGAATCCCCGCAGAGCAGGATCCAGGGCTTTCGTATGACGTCACTGGTTTCGAAAAACTGATGCTGGAACCAGTCATGAGTAGAGTCGTCGCAGAATTTGGTGTTTGAAGCCTCAATGCTCCGGCGGGCATGAATGAACCAAGATTCTGCTGCATATCTGAGATATGGCCATTTAGTCACAGCTCCCAGTGGGTCCTTCCGTGCTACTTCCCATGGTGTCTCCCCCAGCTTCATTTCCGGAGAATATTGTCCCAAGCTTGAATCCTGGGATCTATTACAGTGCCCGCTACCGGTTCCTCCTGGCAACCTCTCAGGGTCTCCGAAGGCATGGTGAAGGTATCGGAAGCACTCCCAGGAAATCATGAAGTCTGCCTCGCTTTTAGAAAGTACTGGCAGGTTGTCTTTGCGGTTTTCGTCGAAAAGGTATTCTATTGCGGTATGGTGAACAATGGATACAGCTGTGTCGGTAGCCCGGAGGAATCCCATAGAAGACCGAACATACATTCTGATTTCCTTCTCTGACCACGACCGAATTTGGCTGCTTGCTACCATATGACAAGGCTGCTTTTCCTCCCTTGCCTTTCCCTCTATACATGCGAGGATATAGCCTAATTCGCCTAATGCGAGAGGGCGCAACGCGAGCGCTACTCTCTGGATCACGTTCAGAACTTTCCGTGGTCCTCCTTGTAAGATCTTATGCAACATTGTTCGGTATACGTCCGCAAGCCCTAATGGCAGTTGTCTTAGAAACTCATTAAAATCGAGACCCAAGTGAAAGTATGATAGGCTTTTAACAGCCAATGATGCCCAGAGAAAGATTCCATCCGACTTGGCTAGAAGGCATTCTCTTGCTCTCTCCCTCAACTCCGTATCCCATCCCCATGCATTCACCTTGCGCTTGATAAATGTTTCCACATCTGCTTTCACAAAACTGTTCGTATCAAGGTTGATCTTTCTGCATTTGTAGGGGTTGCGGGGGAGGTTGTTCGAGATATACGGTACGTCCCGACAAGAGAGAAATATTTTGACAGTTCGGATTTCCATTAACCCAAGAATCTTGCTGATCAATTCTTCGTGTGACCTTCCCCCAAGCTTATCTACGCCGTCTATGAGGATATATACGGGATTTGTATTGCAATCCCTGATCGCTTTTCTTAGAACCTTCCATAAAGAACTCGGGTTGGTGAAAAATCTATCCCCTTGCTTGCCAAGTTCAGCTTTGCAGCCATCGAAAAGGTTCCCATCCTGCTGCAGAATGTTATATAGTAGGTCTCTGGCTACTTTTGCAAGCCCGGGTTGTGATGGCTGGTCCTCATCGGCAGAATTACCGTCGATGGGGAGTTCATGCGAGACAAAGTGGAAAGCCAATTTAACCCCGTTAAGTCCAGGTCCTCGGAGAAATTGAGAGGCAACAGCCTTAGCCAACATAGCCTTCCCTGTTCCAGGGCCGCCACAAAGCCAAAGAAGCTTGGATATCCTACTTTCTCGCCACGCCCTATACCCAACATCTTCGAAAATCCATTTTCCGGTGTCGCTCTGTGGCAGGTTATACTCGTCGCGGAGGTGGTCCAGGTCAATTTCTGGTGGGGACACCCCCCAGCCATTGCGCGCTACCAGTTCTTCAAAGGTTGCTAGACAAATTCTTAGACATAAGTTTAAAACAAACACTGGCACCAAAAGGCTACTTACCAGGAATATATGAAGGTACTTGTATACCATAATTATTTATGGTGGTTGGATTGTTGCTGTTGTTATTGCCTGAGAAGTTTCCCGCAATCAAACTTTGAATGGCAGTCGTGTTGGAAATTTCTTTCTCTCTAATTCCCTATTAGCCAATCTAGACTCATCAAAAAACGACCTAGTGCTATACATTGTGACCATCTTCCCATGTCCTCCCACGACCAGAGATATTCTGAGGTCTTCGAAATTAGTTGTCCAAGGTCAGGAAGGGTGAAGGAACGATAAAATACTGGAAGAAGAGGGGGTGGCAACCACCTGACATTAATACCCTGAGTATTCGAAGAGAACATCAATTTGCTAGAACATCGGAGCTCCCCTCCTCGGCGATTGGAGGAAAGGACCGCCAGCTCACCATTCATTTGAACAGAAGAGGCAGCTACAGCATAGTCTACTAGACATTTTTTTTAGTCTCCGGAATGGGGATTTAGATAGGTGATTCGGATAGAATACCTGGTAGCATCACCCATACTAGATTATGCATGAACCACAGTCATCCAGACTCAAGGGATGACACCAGTTACTCTGTAACCAAATCACTCATCTGATCCCCCATTCCGGAGACTAAAAAAAATGTCTAGTAGTACGGCTGGGCACAAAGCCTTCCTGTCGAACCCTTGTCCGGTTGGTCGAAAGTACGTGTGTGTAACGCAAATCATGCGGCTGAATATCCCTGTATCCTGCTTTTTGGTGAAGGAAAAAAGTCTGTTGAACTCCCTACGCACTGGATGGAGGAAACCGTACTTCCTGAGTGGTCGAGGAGGCCGGTCCGGGGCCAATCAGAGGGAGTTTGATACTTTATTTTTCCTCTTTTCCCATAACTTGCCATTTCGCGCCCTGCTGCTGTATGTATGTAGCTCCATCCAGATCTGCCGCGCACTTCCTCAGATCATAATTCAACATCCAGAACAATCCTCAAAAACAAGACCTCGCAACCCCATGCCTCCCCTCCCTACCCCAATTCTTCCCCACTGCTCTTATATCCGCTTCTACAGCCATGCCACTTGCACTTGGTAACACTTCCGCTTCCCGGGCCCTCTTCTCCTCTCCTCCCCCTTATCCCTCGCCCTCTTCTCCTTAAGTTCGACAGACTCACCCTTCATATCCGGTACCCAAGTAAGGATTATGGGTAAGGCATTCTTCCTGGTATCACTGAGTCGAGCTCTCGCAATCTCGCATATCACTCGCAACATGCGGCCCCATTTTCCATAACCCCGCTAACTTATCGCCGCGCACAGCAGCACATGATGCTTGGAACTATCTCAAAATGCGGCACTTTGCGACAGAGAGAACGGTGAAGGGCAAGTTGGAAGGCCAATGACGGGAGTCTTTTTGATTCGGGATATCCGGAATGGCACAAGATTATTGGGCACCGCCACAATTTCAGTCCCGCCGACTGACTTTCAGCCTCCGTGCAATCACGCCCCATTTTACAGAGGTTAGGCAATTACAAATACACTGCCTAATCCATATTTCTCCAAAAACTTACTATCAGTAACGGAAACTCGGTGGGAACCAAATCAACCGAATCAACTCTTATCCCTTCGCTCGTAACAACGGTTTTCCGAGGGCTTATAAGCCCTCAGAAAAATATGTATGTCAACAACACCACAACAAGGAACATGAAAAATCTAAGGAATTTGTTTTAGGTGCTCTACTATCTAAAAGATTTATCTGAGGCAATAGGAATATAATATCTCTTGTATTTGATTAATAATCTGGTGTCTCAGTGAGGTCACTTTCTCCATACTAAAGTTCCATTTAGAAGTAAACCTAAATAAATCCTGCAAGAATTGATATTATTCTATAAAATTTAGCTCCAAGACTCTTTGCCATACAATTACCACCTCTCCATGATTGTAATATTTATTGACCACCTCAGGAGTAAGATTTAAGTAATTAGAAGTCTGTAGTTTGTGCATCTTTTTGTCATTTTGTTGTGTTTTATATAGATGGCAATGGGTTTTTTGGTGGTGTAGTGTATTAATACTAAAAACCAGCAAATCTTGACCTACACATTCTAGCCCCTCATCTCAAACCTAATTTTAATCTAATTGAGTAGAAAAAAATCATACATAGAAAAGAATCTCTATAGATTATAATAGGACTCTCTCTTTTTAGCTACCTACTTTCAGTCAATGTGTTTGATTTTTACAGATCAACAGAAGGAATAATCTCCTATTTAACCAAAACTCAACACCACTATAGTGGATTGAAAGAAAAACATCAGATAAATTGGGATTCCTTTCTAGCAGTACTGAAGATTATTATATATATTTTTTCTAAGCTTCATTTTATTGTTTTGGTTGTACATTAGACAAGAATAAGAGATCTGATCGGTTGTTGCGATTGCTTAAATTGTGCTACGAGCGAAGGGATACCACCCCATCGATTGACCAACAGCGGCCACAGGTAAATTTCCTCAACCGAGAAATTTTATTCTCACCACTTTGATAATTACCAATTATCCCAAGTGAAGCGACCATGAGCTTCTAGCTCTACCAGCAACCTAAGCCGTCGACTGCGGGAAAACCAAACCCTAGATGGTACTGTACTGTACTGTACTCGGACAGCCCAAAAATGATGTAACACCGCCGATACAATGTCGAATTGTTATCACAAAAATTTTTAACACTTTTTTGTAGGGCTCCCTCTCGTCAAGGCCATCACACTCCTTCACTAATTGTCCTCAGCAAATTCTCCCCAACGCTGGCACAGTCCAGCTCCTCTTTGAGTTGAGGTATTCAGCGCGATTTGGAAGGGTTTTCTGAGCAGCAAGTTTTAGGCTGATTTGTTTTGCACGACATAAACGGTACCGCATGCATTAGAGCCTGTTTGGTTGGAACGGTTCCGTTCCGTTCCCCCATACAAAGTGACCATTTCTGACCGTTTCAAAAAGGAAGGACAACCATTTTTATATGCAAAACTGTTGTGAAACAGAACAATTCACCCGCCTTCCGTTCCCGTCAAACAGGCCCTTAAATCCTTTCTCCTGAAACCATCGCATAAGAATTTATCCGCTCCAGGGCTCAGACGGGATGCTGGCGCCCGAGCTACTGAGTCGAGAAGGGCTGTGGTTTATGAGCCGCGTTGAATGCGAACTCTTGGCATTGAGGGGTCATTTGTGTTACGTTCGTTCCGGCTACCGGTGCTATCAAAAGTCATAACGATGGCGCTATCTGACACATTAGGGGGTCTCACGTCAACTGGTTTTGATCGTTTTTGTCGGTTTTGTGATGTACTGAAAATGCTAAAACGGTGGAAACTGTGGGAACTGCGAACCGAAAAAAGAAAGCGGTTTGCAGGTCTGATTTTCGGTTTTGGTGTCCGTGTGGTGTGGAGGACTAGCAAATTGCCCAGAAACTAGTGGTTAGTTTCTCATGATAGAATGACTATTCCATATGGAATAAAAGTTAGATGGAACTCTTGGCAAACTTTTGAGAGGGAAGAAAACTTCTTGATAGCAAGAAGTTCACATCATTGCGTATTCAATGCTTCTCTCAGGCGTTGCATCTACATCAGCAAAAAGATATCTTGCGTGTTACGATCCTCTCCTTGTCGGGTGATACTTGCAGCAGGTAACCGATAGTCTCCGAATGATTACTTCTTCTCTGCCCTATAGCTGTGGCGATATCTACGTCCGTTGACTCCTATTTAGCAACGTTGATCGCTAGGCTTATATAAGACAGTCGTGTCTTGATTCCCGAAAGTGTGACAGATAACGATCTTGTTTTGAAAGTATAGTGTATGAAGGAACTTAGATGGTTGCGTGAAGAACCCAAATCCCATGCCATTTTTCTTTTTTGTTTTTTTTTTATCATCTTAGATTTGTTTCGTCTTCTAGGTACAAAAAGTGCATGAAGCGCTAGCTATGGCATAAAAAAACCTCCTATAACTAACCAACCGGTGCCAGGGAAAAAACCATCAACCCACGTTCCTCTGGTCTGGAACCAACCGCACACCAGCCATGCAAAATAGGAAATCAAACTCTGACTAAAGGGGCGGAATAAGAAAATCAAATAAATACATGGGGAGGAATCAATAGGAAAACCCTTGCTGTAGACACCAACAAAATAAATAATAGTTATAACCACTTATGAAACCCCAAGTAAACGACAATGAAGGAAGAACAATAGTGGTGCGGGAGGCCACTAAAATAAAGCAATGCGCCACAAAAAGCAGCGCGACTGTGCAACAATTACCCGAGAACGCAAGGCGTTGACATCCGCCACCGAGACAGTGCAATACGACGACTGAGCGTAACCGAGGGGTGCGACGGTAGAGAAATTGCGAGGGCGGCGTAAGGTAACGGGGCAGTAGGGTGCCAGCTGAGTGAGTGGATTGTGGCTGTAACCACGGAACGGGACGAGACCTTGTGGAGGGAGAGGAAGGGTAGACCCAATAACTGTGGAAACTATCGGTAACCGTGTGCGTGTCTGACTAGGCAGCCTCTAATGGAAGTGAAGAGAATGGAGAAATTGACCGTGGCCTGTTGAAGAGTTTTCTCCTACTGCGAACTGTAGTCCCAGCTGTCTGTAACATGGGCGAGAGGGTGTTGCCGACAGTGCGAGCGCTAAGCGAGGCAGCGAAAGGCGAGCGGAAAGAGGAGGGGGGAGAGCCAAGCGACCCCTAGAAACAAGGACGCCAGGGCCCAAGGACATGGTAAGGGAAGTAAGGCAGGAGGGTGGGGGTGCAGCTCAATGAGAGTGTGTGTGCAGCTTACTGGAGTGCGGTGGTGGTGGATGTTGACGATGAATTCTCATGGTGTTGAGATTTCAATCGCTGGGTGTGTAAGGGAGATGGTTCGTGACCCAAATCCCATGCCTTTTTTTTTTTTTTTTTTTTTTAATGCGTTAATTGTTTTTAGGTACAAGAAGCTTCGTGCAGCGCTAGCTATGGAAAGAACAAAACCTATAAATCAAAACTTAAAAACAAAAGAAACCATCTCTTCTTATCCACCACGTTTGCTGAAAGTACCTAGGCCAAAACCACTAGCCCGTCGTTCCCCTACGGAAACAAAATATAAGGAAATTACAACGCTAAAACTACTTCTCATTTAGGCGTTTTTCGATGGGGGAAGCTAGGTAAAGAACAAATTTTAAAACAACTAGTCAACCACGGGGCAAAACATCCAAAGGAAACAAAACCTCCGCGGGAAAACCGGTTATCAAGGTGTGGAAGGGGGGGTGGAGGGGGGGCTATGTTTGTCGGGGAGCATGTCCGGGGGGAATCCGGTTTTCGTGTCTGTGATGTACTCGCCTAGGGCTCGTATGAGGGTGGGGTCGGACCATATCGGTGCATCGTGCGCCAGAGAGGAGACCTCCTTCAGCCGGAGGTTTCGGAATTGTGTGCGGGCGGGGCAGGTGAGGACGGCGTGCTGGAAGGACTCTGGTCTGGTTCTGCAACGTGGGCAGGTTGGGTCTGGGTTCTCGTCAGACCAAGAGGGGTGGGCGGCTAGATAGCTCTTTGCCGATCGCATCTGATGGATTCTTCCCGCCACAAACTTGCCCAGCCCCATAAAGGGGTGCGGGGAGAGGGACGGGGGGTATTCGTAGTACGGGGGTGTAGGATCATCGTCGCTCCAGTCTTGGATAAGCATGTTCCTAGCGCGGGATCGGAGGGCCTGGTAGGTTCTCCTCATAAGGTCTGGTGGGGGAATGTTTGTCCCGGGTGGGGGGGGGGCATGTAGAACAAGAGGGAGGTGCGTAAGGCCCTCCAGTAGGGGCAGGGTGAGGTGTGCCATGGCGTCGACAGGCAGGTG
>Ga0307507_10011444_pt1 | contig 11186 bp, 12 predicted proteins | sample 7_EM_MG_FD_207223 | JGI IMG/M metagenome (GOLD analysis project Ga0307507, IMG submission 207223) | Populus trichocarpa ectomycorrhiza microbial communities from riparian zone in the Pacific Northwest, United States - 7_EM | ecosystem: Host-associated > Plants > Roots > Unclassified | place... | reverse complement strand
GAGACAAGTACAACTGGAGGACACGCGATTTGTGGTAGAGGTAGAAGATGCAGTCCCGGAGAACTTCAACCCACTCCCACTACGAGAAACCCTGAATGCTCTACTCCCCAAGGGCTGTCCAAGGTTTCCCGCAATTCGAAGATCACGGAAAGGGAACCTTATATGTTACACTCTCGGTAACCCAACTCCCACCATTACCTCCTTCGATATATGGGTGAGCGCAGTTCCGTTCAGGGCAACTCGGATCAACGCCGAAGACAAGTGTGCCCGGCGGATTCTTTACTTAAGCCACCCATGCACATCAACTGCAAGCCTGGATAGTGAACTGAGGCAATTTAACCCCGAATTGCAACTAGCCACTACCCCACGACTACTCACCCCTACTGTCGCCCTGCTGCTTTTCCCAAGTGAGCAGGAAGCCCCACATCACGTTTTCGCATTTGCGACTTACAGAAGACTAGCAGGCTATCATGTTCACACTACCAGTGAAGTCGGACAAGCAAAAAAGAGGAGGGAGAAAAAGGGAAAGGAAAGGGAGAAGGAAAAGGAAAAGGAAAAGAGTGGAAAGGAAGAAAGGGAGGCAAAGGAGATTGCCGCCAGCTGGGCAACTCAAATGGAGGAGTGCGAGGGAGAGGAACGGGGAGAAGAGGAAGAAAACGAAATTACAGAAGTCGTTATGGAGGAAACATTACAGAATTAGTCAAGACGCAACGCTCCTGTAGGGCTCTGTACTCGGGTATTTGTGCAGAGGCCGGTAGGGCCTATGTGAGGCGGAATATCTGACCAGCAAGTGCATCATTACCGGCAAGTGAATCACTGCTATCCTTTTGTATATTAATCAGCTTCATAGCCGATGGCTCTATAAGCTTAATGATATATAATAATAATAATAATAATGTACGGTACTATACGGTTTTTTTTTTTGCTACACTTTATATTCTCGTCTACCAGCACATGTACTTTGGTTGTGATATTGGTATCATACACCAACGGGTAAATCAAGATTGCATACCGGTATGTTGTTTTCTCGAGTAAGATTGCCATGCGAAGAGCGCACCCCCCCCACCCCCGCACCGAAATTCTTTTAACACTCACGACCTCGGAGGTCTGCGGGCTCACGCAGTGTGTCTTCTCGGGAACCCTAAAAAAAGAGAAATGTATCATATAATACAAGCATAATACCAGTTTTTCCAAAGAGCCTTCAATTGATTGCCTTCACTCCAAGAGATCCCTGGAGTATAACATACTCCAGCGCGCTCCCGCCCCTCCGCAACGGGAGTGCGGCATTATATAATACATAGCTAAAGAGATAAATACCCTCTAATCACAGGGGGAATTTCCTAAACTTAAGTTACTGCGAGCGATGTGCCACTTTCGCGCGGAGTGGTCAGTCGCGCATTTACTTGGGAAAGAGACGATTAACTATAACCAAAGCTGAAGAAGTGTAACTTATGACAAAAGTTGCCAAAAATTTATTTAGAGAGCCGATTGTAAAGAAAAGAGATTTATCGTGACCCCCCTTGCCAGGCGAATGTGCGACTGACCCGCCCGCGCAAGTGGCCAATCGCTCGCGGTATTCATTTATCCCACTCACTTGGTCCTTCCGCCGTTGCCTAGGGCGGGGGTGTGATGTCGGATCATCGGTTATCACTTGCGTTACGTACCGCTAATCCGTGTTTACCTGGGCATATGGAGAATATGGAAGTTCTATGGTAAAGTCAGGAAGTTTTTTTCTTCGGGGTTTTGGGTATGGCTCGGGGGGTGCTTATGAGATTTGGATCTGATGTAGGGTTTAGTTGAGGGTAGAGGGTGAGTCTACCGAGGGATGCGGGGGCGATGCATACCGGGGGGTTGCGGGGTGGGGAATGGGCGTTGCAAGGTGTCGGTGGGGATATAATCGAGGGTGCGGGGGTCGGTCTTGCGATCAGAGAGTCGAGAGCGGCGTAAATTATAGAAGTCAAACTCCTCGTGGTGGAAGGAAGCAGTGCTGTTATTGTTGTCGATGGTAACTTAGTCAGAATTGTTGTTGCCATCGCCATAGGCGCTAGCGCTGTAAACTATTCCTCCAAGTCATTAGCCTCGTGCACTCGCGCCATTAGCCCTCTAACACTCCTTCCATCGCTACCACTGCCCGTGCTGATATGCGTTCTCCGTAGCAGCTCTGTCCCTAAACCTTCGCCTTCAAGAGGATACCTTGCGGGTGCTTCCCTAATAATTCTGTAGCCTGCGCATCGCTAAAGCCGGTATCAGGGGGTGTGCTGGTGTCTTGGGTTTCGCCGCTATAGCTGACGAGGTTCTTGGCGCCCGCTCGGTTAAGCGGCAACTTCGAGAATTGGCATGTTAGAGTAGCAGATGATGTTTGAATAATGTATGGCTTCGCGGGTAGAGAGTGGAAATAGTTTCGAAGGGTAAAAGCAGTATCGGTTGAACAAATTTCTGCTTCTTTGGAATATAATATTATTAAAAGAAAGAAGGGCATGGGCTTGGGTGGTTCAACATAAGGCTACGACTTAGAGAGCTTCTGACGGGATTAATTATTGCGCGTTTGTGTAACAAGCTTCGGGTCCCGTGATTGGAAACAGTGTTGCTAGCCACTGTACCGGTAGGCGCAACGTTTCATCTACCCCACTTTTCCCCCAATTTCAAGTGAATGCGTTCAACAGACTTCAACTCAATCAACACCTTCCTCTCAACTTTCACAGCGGTGGGAATCGAAAAATGGCACAAGCTTTCAGCAATAACAATAACTCTCTTAACACCATCGGCTTTCTCAACAATAACCAGAACTCTTTCAACAAATACGAGAACTGTCATAACACAAATACTTACAACACAACCACCTATAACTACACCACGGATGATAGATCAGAAATAATAGCATGGCTATCTCGATTAGAGCCACGGGTGCGCTATCGAGACATCGGAGCCCCGCGGATCAACACTATAGAAGCATGGCATCTGGAAACTGAAGGATTTAAGCGCTGGCATAGTGGTAGTAGGGAGGATGCATCTTATCGCCCGACCTTATTTTGCTACGGAGATCCAGGAGCTGGAAAGAGCTATATCATGTAAGAGAGCATGGAACTTATCGTTGTCGGGAATCAAAGAATACTATTGCTAATCTGCTGGGATGGTAGTTCACTAGTGATAGACAAGCTGTGCGACGAAGCCGTCAGGGGAGATCCTACCGTTGTATGTTTTTACTTCGACTTTGCTTCTCGGAATGAGCAGTCACCAGTAAATATGCTTGGCTCCCTCTTGAAGCAGCTTGTTTGTGGACAGAGGGAAATTCCGGAAGTGATAGCCGAGGGTTTTCGAAATGAGAAAATGTCTATTGGGGGTAGAGGACTACAAGTTCCGGGAATTTTGAAGATGTTCCAGGCAATCAGAGTTACGAGGCGCACATTTATATGTGTTGATGCACTTGATGAATGTATGCCAGAGCACCGAATGGTGATTCTCCAATTTTCCAAAGCCGTATAATAGAGCTTAAGCTAGACAACAAGAGAGGAGAGAGATTGGAAATGACCCAAGAGAAAGGCCAAAAGAAATGCATCAATCCAGCCAAGCTTCTGAAGCGGGACTGCATTCTTGCGGTTCGTGGTGTTGGTAACATTGCCGCTGCCCTAGCCATGGGGGGTGTTACCACCGATATGTCCCACAAACGAGGCAGGTGGTGTGTAGCGGCCTGGGTTGGCCAGCCGTTCGGTAAGTAACATCATCCATGTCAGGGGCAGGCTGTTCTGGGCTGTATGCCAGGTTGCTTGGAGGTGCCTGGAAATCGTTTTGTTAGTGATAATTGTTCCTTGCGCGTGTACTCGATATAAGCCTTGTAGGCATCGGATCGCCACCTGCCCAGTGTCTGGATTTCGTTCTCCGTAATTCCTATCTCCGCAGTCCAGGTAGCTGCCCCTCTGCGGAATCGGTGTCCACTTCAGCTGGCCCTTCCTAAGCCTAGTGTTATCACAAGCTCATCGAGCCTTTGGACCAGATATTCCCTGGTAAATTATTGTTGCGCAAGCTTTGCATGGCAAAATAGTGGTGTGTGTTTCGGACGATGGGTATCGATGGCCAGAACTGACTTCATTGCTTGTATAGGGCATCCACTATCATAGCAGGCTGCGATGGTGAGTTTAATTCCCTTCCGAAAGGGATCAGTTTTGGATGAAGGTAGGATGAGTACCATGAAGGTTCCACTGTGATGCAACCGGATATTGCCTTTGGCCAAGTACTATTTACTGAAACTTGGTCCTAATTCTCGGTCAGCCTCGTTATAGGTGAACTCACCCAGGTGGAGAAATCCGGCGAATGGGAATCTAAATACTGCCCAGATGACTAGGTTCTCATAGCTGGTTGGGGTAATGCAGCATAGAATTTGAAGAATAAGAGGGCTGGTTAGAGGTGTTCTTTTTCTGCAGTTTGGCTCATCATGGTCCTGTTTAATTCCATGAATGGTTCCTTCTAGAAGTGAGTTGGGGCATACTTTACAGTCGATACCCAGATCTAGTTGATAGGACTTGATGCCTGTGAGATACGGTTTCATGGTTTTTGCCTTGATGGTTCCTGCGAGAGAGCAGAGCTATTTGATGAGCCAAGTGGTGTGGTTTACCCGCCTCCAGGGTGGTGGCAGGAATCGATAGGGTAATGATACTATTTCTACACCAAAGTGCGGTATCTAACCAGCCTAAGTGCCGGAGGCTTAGAATAAGTTATTGTAACAAACGTCTTACTATATCGCAACTACCAAGTCGTTCCTAATAGCTAAGGATGTTTGGTCTGAATTCTCCAAGCCAAATGAAGATGTAACTTTTCAACCAAGTATATAGAAAACTCTGTCGGTCGAAGTCTGCTTTCTTTAAGTTCAGAGAATAGCAGGTCTTAAATACACTTGTCAGGCTAACCAGAGCCTTGTAAACAATAACCATAATGACTTACCAAACTGTAGCCTTGAAAGGTTACATTGAACCTATCAAGTATCAAATGATATCTTGACAAACAATAAATAAAACATACGGAGTATCAAAAGATACGCGGAAATCGAACCAGTAACCCGTACTGTTTACACTCTGAAAATAAAATGAAATTAATTCAAATATATAGCAAAGAAAACTCAACTTCCTCTCTATGGTACTCGGTGTGTAAATGGGGTTCCCAGAATCCCAAATTCACTGCAGGTTCCTCAAAATGGTGTATATAATTATCCTTCGTAGGAGTAAAGCATACAGGAATATAGAAGCGGAAAAAACAGTAGGAAATTCCTCCCTTGGCATATTATTATTCCACCATGCCTGCACTAGGTCTTCCGCATTCTCGAGTCCATCTACAACTTCCCAACTATTCTTCCTATTGGGGTAGCCTTTCCACATCACCAAGAATTGTCCACTACCATGCCTTGTTCTAGGGTCAGAATTGTCTCAACTTCCCACTCATTCTCATCGTCAATCAGGATAGGTACAGGTTCGGTGTAGGCCCTTCCATGGACTCGCTGGTCACCTTTAGGGTGGTAGGGTTTGACAAAGAAAGAGTGGAATCCTCCTCTTTGACACCGATATATCCTTGAATCCATACTAACTGTGTAGTTCTGGGTATGGTTATCGAATTCGATAACCCCAAAGGGACCTCTCCATTCTGTTTCTAATTTCCTGGACCTGCCAGCTTCCATTGCAAATTGGTCACCAAATATCATTACCATTTCCCCAATCTCATGAGGTTTAAAATCGCCTCCTCTCTTAGCAGTAGTTTTAGTGGATCTATGTCACAAATGGTGACTAAGCAAGGCAGATTTCCCCATGACTAACAATTATTAGTCATTGGTTTGTTATCTTTCACACTATGAGATAGGTTAACTTATAGGTTTTCACATGACGACCCAATAGCACATCATCGGTTTAGTGTTATTGGTTGTTTTAGCAACATGACTCACTTTGTGGTCATGTGGTTAATGTATCTCGCACATGACTCATAGTTATGAGTAATAGGTTTTGCACATCTGACCCCTTAGGGCACTTGACAGGTTTATGGGTTTTGATTGGCTACGAGGTATGACGCGACTGACTCTTATGAGTCAGCTCATGGATTTCACACTATGACTCACTATGGGTCATGAGTTGGCTGACGCGAGAATATGAGTCACGCAGGGATAGGGTTGAGGGAAGAACCCCTCTATAAGTGTACCCTCGGGGCATGGAATTTGGGTTCTTGACTCAACCATTTAAGTTGTTTCATACACTTGACTTTTAACATGTTACAATCCTCTCCTCTCCGGGTGATACTTGCCGCCGGTAACCGATAGTTCCCTAACGATCACTTCTCTCGGGCCTCAATATCTGTTGCGATAGATAAGTCCTTTGACTCCTATCTAGCAACATCGATTGCTAGGCTCATATAAAACCGTCGGCTCTTGGTTCGTGAAAGTATGATAAAGAATTTTGGATTCAAAGTATAGTGTATGAAAGAACTTAGATGGTTGCGTGAAGACCCCGAATCTCAGGCCTTTTTTTTCTTTTTTTCATATTTTAAATAGTGTTTCAGGCTGAGGCCGAAGGCCAAAGTAATAAGTACAAAAATAGCATGTAACCGCGAAGGTTATGGCCGCAACAAACTTCCAACTAGTCGAACCCATCGTCGAGGCGGTGGAAAGCGTGGGAGAAAGCACCTGGTCTAAAACCCGCTCCCAGCGCCCAGGCGCTGAAAACTACAACAAAATATACATGAACCTCATAAGCAAAAGAAAGCATGTACCGAAAACCCAAGAAAAAACCCAACAGTGAGAAAAACCACAAAAACCCAAATCCGAAGTAGAGGCCCCTGGGAAAGCCCATCCGCCGTGAAGGCCTTTAACGATCCCAGAGAATGCTTATCACCGAACACTACCACGCACGAAGGTAATAGTACCAAAGCCATAGAGACCCGGGCCACGGGGGTAGTGGTAGCACATGTGGCCGGTTAGGCGGAGGGAGTCCACGAGTCCGAGGAGGAAGTGAGGTGGATGGTGGTCAGACGCCAAAGCGACCGAGCCAGGTGGGGGGTGTTGGCTGTAACCGAACCACAGGACGAAGACCAAGTGGGGCAGGGGAAGGGTGGGCCCCATCGAGTAGATGTACGAGGGAGGGAGGACCGAAACGAGATCATGACTTTTCGACGATGCTGACTGTACCGAACAGTGATCCAAGGAGATAGAGCAATACCAGGGAGCAGAGCCACCAGTGCCACTACTTCGACGATAACCCGAGACTGTGACCGACCCATTGACGAAAGCAATCGGTTGCCGACCGTGCAAATGTTAAGCGAGGCAGCGAAACAAGTATGGACAAAGGAGGGAGTAGAGCCCAACGACCCCGAGAAACGAGGATGTCAGGGCCCAAGGCCATGATAAGGGAAGTAGGGCAGGAGGGGGAGGGCACAGCCCAAGGAGAGTGCAGGTGCAGCTCACTTAGAGTGCGGGAGTGAATATTGACGATGAATTCTCATGGTGTTGAGATTTCAATCGCCGGAGGTGTAGCGGAGATTGTTCGTGCCCCAAATCTGATGGCCCGAGGATGCCCTTCTATAGGGGTTTCTTCCCTCAAGCCTAACCCTGGGTGACTCATAGTCTTGAGTCACTGGACTCATGACTCATAATGAGTCATAGTGTTAAACCCATCAGCTGACCCGTCCGAGTCAGCTGCCCCTAATCTCGCAGCCAATCAAAACCCATAAAACAAGTCATGTGCCCTAACGGGGTCACATGCGTGAAACCTCTGACTCATAACTATGAGTCATGTGCAAAATACATAAACCACATGACCACAATCGTGCGTTATGTCAAATATCAACCAATCATAATAAATCAATGACACGCTATTGCGTCGGCATGTAAAATGCTATGAGTCAACTGATCTCAGAGCGTGAAAGATAACAAACTGATGACTAATAACTCTTAGTCATGTGAGAGTATGCCTTGGTTAGTCACCGTTTGTGACATAAGATAAGAATCTTGTATCTATAAGGCTTCCGGAAATAAAGACTCGACCGTCTTACATGATCCTAGGGATCGACGGCGCTAGATATGGGTTACAATACTGAGCTATCGCAACAGCTCTCAGGCAAAGAGGCATGATTGCTAGCGAACAAGCAGTTACCTGCTGCAAGTATTACCCGGAGAACAGAGGATCAGAAGATTTGATTGCGTCAATCTAGCCGCACCTAACAAGCAGACAAAATGGAGACCCACAATGAAGAAAACATTGATCTCTGAGCTGGAAGCCTCCACCTTTCATCGCTAGAAGAATGCTTGCAAATGTTACAATCCGCTCTGCTCGAGGCGATACTTGTAGCAGATAACTGATAGTGCACTACAGATCACTTCGCTTAGCCCGATAGCGGTTGCGATAGCTAAGTCCGTTGACTCCTATCTAGCACTGTCGATCGCTAGGCTCATATAAGAGACTTGTCTCTTGGTTCCCGAAAGTGTGAGAGATAAAGATCTTTGGATTGAAAGTATAGTGTATGAAAGAACTTAGATGATTGTGTGAAGAACCCAAATCCCGTGCCCTGAGAGTGCCCTTAAATAGGGGTTCTTCCCTCAACCCTAACCCTGCATGACTCATACACTCGCGTCATGCAACTCATGACTCATAGTGAGTCATAGTGGGAAATTCATCAGCTGACTCGTTCGAGTCAGCAGCCGCATTTCTTGCAGCCAATCAAGACCCCTAAAACGCGTTATGTGCCCTAAAGGGGTCATATGCGGGACACCCATGACTCATAACTATGAGTCATGTGCGAGATACATTAACCACATGACCACAAACGTGAGTCGTGTCCAATATCAACCAATAACAATAAACCAATGACACGCTATTGGCTCATCATGTGAACACCTATGAGTCAACTGCTCTCATAGCATGAAAGATAACCAACCAATGACTAATAACTATTAGTCATATGAGAGTCTGCCTTGCTGAGTCACCGTTTGTGACATTAGTTCCGGTCACCTACTTGCATTGGTCCCACTATGGTAAACTCCTTCTTTCTACAGCCTACCCCCGATTTGGCGGATTCTCTGTTTGGCTTAATTTTAGGCTTGTTGGAGTTTTTCCTTCTCCTTGTCGAGTCGTTCAAGGTCGTGGTCTTTTGCCACAATTATTTGGACGGCATGATCGACTTGGCTTCGCAGGTCCGAGATTTTCCCTCCTCGGACTTCTATGTCCGGAATGGTTTTTTCGCTCCCCTCCCTTACTAGCCCTGTCCTCACGGCTTTTCTCTTTCTTTTTTCCCTCCTGTTGTTCTTTGCCCAGGTTCCTCTTTCTCCCACTTGGCTGGGGTAATATTTGGCGTCCACTTTTGCCCACCCGTGTTCGTTGCACATATCGTTAAAACAGGACGCCCAGCTCGTGATGTCTACAAGGGCCCTTCTGGCCATTCGCTGATGAGGGTGTTGGCGGGCCAAGTCCACTCATGGGTTCGCTTCCATCTCATCTCGCCAATCGTGGTCGTGGGCAACGCTTGGTTGTCTCGATCTCTGTTGAATTGTGGGTACCAGCCTGACCCTTCTTTTCGCCGAGGTGTATCCCTCATTCGTTGTTGTGGCAGTCCGTCCAACATCCGTACCAAAAATACTCTGCGCCAGGGACGCCCCATGTGTCTGGCGCACCTACCGCACAGAACGTCAATCACGAATCAGGACGCAACGTCGATCTGACGTTGCGTTCTCATTTTGCGTCACCTGAAGTGACGCGCCCTGAGGCTATCCAGACACGGACCCTACGTCCTCTGCGCCCTGACTGCGCCTGATCCTCTGCTCTTGGGTTCTGAACACCTCTGATTCTCGGTTGCTGGACCAGGGCAACGCCTGATGATCGGCCGCTCCATCCTGATCACCACTGATCCTGGCGTCTTCTGTCGTGACGTCCGATCTTTATCTTCCGCGCCTTGGCTTCGCTTGTGCCGACGCCTAACCTCAGAATCGCATGATCCTGAGCTCTCTAGTCCTAGTATCTCCCTTCTTTGGCTTCTACCTCCAGACACTCTCTGCCGGCGCACCATTATCCTGATTTCACACTCTCTACGTCCTATGTGTCCTGATCGTAGCTTGACTTTTTCTATTCTATCTGTACGCTCATACGTAATATCTAGATGCCCTTATGATGCCTCCAAGACGGCTGGGGAACTATCTCAACTCTGCCTAACACAATCCAGATCTTGCGCACGCCGTATCCTCTTCTTTCCGACGTCACCCCGTGACGTTTCCTATAAGATCCCCCAGACGCCCTAGTGGCGTGTCCCTTCCATTGATTCTACTACTCGTACTTCGAACGCCCCGATTACCCTTTACGTTCTCATATCAACACATCGCCGTCAAACAAATAGTATTAATTAATTAAGCTACTCGACACATACGTGACATATTGCACACATCATTTCTTAATTACCCTCACCAACGCTCCCATTGCGCCTGTGTTCCACATCTCCCCGCTCATTATCACTTGTCTCCTGTTGTGCTGGCTCTATTCCGTCAAGGCTCAGTGAGAGCGGTCGCGATAGAGAAGGACTCACAGTCCTGTCCAATGATAGTTCCCTGGTCACCTCCTGTGAACCATCTGCGGTCAGCGGAGAAGAATCAAGAAATCCGAGAACCCGGGCAGCTGACGTCTGGAGGATATCAAAAGCCAAATCAGTGTCCTGCAAATCGTTTTCACTATCCTGCTGCCCTACTGGGTTCCCAATGCGCCGGCTGCTCGGAGTTTGAATTCGGTGGGCTGGGGGTTGCCTAGCCTGGCTGGATGGTTGACTTTGCAGCTCGGCGGCTCCAACAGCCCAATCGCCAGGCCTTTGGCTTTGGTGCATCAGCAAAAATAATACTCGGCGCCTGGTGCGCCCAGTGCATCTGGCGCATCTAGCGCACATAACGTCAATCGAGGATCAGGACGCAACTAGTAGTTCCGCTCACTCAGGGCGCACCTGGCGCAACACTTTATCTTCCTGAACCCACCTGGCGCAACATCTAATCTTCCTGAACCCACTTGGCGCAACACCTAATCTTCCTGAACGCACCGGGCGCAACACCACATCTTCAGGCAAAGAGTCAAGGGTCCCCCCTTTACCCGCTCCTGACCTAGGTCACAACACTGATACATGATAAAAAGTTTATTTAAATAGTCTATTATATTTCTAATTCTACTAGTCTAGCTAAGTGATCTAAATAC
>Ga0307507_10011443_pt1 | contig 11186 bp, 9 predicted proteins | sample 7_EM_MG_FD_207223 | JGI IMG/M metagenome (GOLD analysis project Ga0307507, IMG submission 207223) | Populus trichocarpa ectomycorrhiza microbial communities from riparian zone in the Pacific Northwest, United States - 7_EM | ecosystem: Host-associated > Plants > Roots > Unclassified | place... | reverse complement strand
ATATATATATATATCTGCTTGCATAATCTATCCCGTGGTGCTCCATATAGAACGTCGACATTCGAAACGAGTCTTAAATCCTTAACTAAAAGTCTGTCGAGACTCGAGAGCATTAAGTTTTTCCTCAACTCTCAACGGCCGGTGGAGGTGTAGATTGCCATCTGTGTGATTATCCTGTTTTTAAAAGATTTTGAATTTTTTTATTTTTTTATTTTAAATTATTATTTTTTAGTATGTTTTTATACCGTTTTGATGTTTTGATATAAAAATATTTTTTTAAAATAAAAATATTATTTTAATATATTTTTAAGTTAAAAAAAATTCAAAAACAATTATAATCACATTTCCAATCAAGATCATACGTCTAAACAGGATTGTGATATTTTTTAAGAGAATAAGGGAATTTCCAGTGTCTATACTGGATAGTATTAACTCGATGGAAAAAACACATTCTTACGCGGCAATAAGCATGGCTGAGCTCCATGATCTGCAACACATCTCCTTCAGAACTTATTAAACCAGAATTTTCCTTTTCATTGTCCGCTACCTGCGAAGCACGATAACAGCAACATCAGAAATGAAAAATTAATTACTTTAATCTCAGGTTGAAAAATTACAAATGACTCATAGTGATGTGTTGGAAAATAAAAATTGCATCCAAAGGGAAGAAGTCCTAAATAACGTGCTTGGGTATTAATGTTGTTTATGTGCCTATAAAATTCAATTAACTTAAGCTCATATAATTATCATTATCTTGTTCGTATTAAATAGCACTAAACAATTTAATTTTTACTTGCCAACAAACCTAGACTGTCCAGAGTCTAGTCAGGCTCGCGTTTATTCGTCGTTCTGTGGTGGTGAGCTTTTTCCACTCTAGACCCTAGAGAGAGCCAAGCAATATTGTACAGGTCAAGTGCTTGTAAAGTTTCTACGAGACGTCTGTCCTGCTCATTTATTTCACACGAAATTGCAACTTGATCAAACTCATTTATTGTGCGAGTTGTTTCTAGCTAGAGAAAGGCTGGTGTCAATGGATGCATAAAGATTTGTTTTATTACAAGCGTCGAGCTTCCCATTCTAGCTTGTCAGAGACTGACAGCTTTGCACTGGCCATCTATGAAGCTGGAAGGCTGTGCAGCAAGTTGACATATAGCACCACGCCAGTTTTCTGTACCTCAAAAATTTTGGAAACTTCTGCAATGCTTTTGATGCTCTGAGCCAATGGAAATCTCGATGTTTTGGTTTCATTTATCAATTTAGTCTTGGGATTCAAGTGTCTCAAGTTCATGGCAGAACATAGAAAGTTTAAGATGTTTGCAAATCTGTACGGTTGTAGATATCTAGAGTAGGTCCTATTCCTGGTGTTTTGGTGTTTTATTGCCCGCGTCACAGCCAAGGTTCAAGCAGCAGCAGCAGCAGCAACAAACAAGCCGATGTACACTTGTTGCTCCATATAGAACGTTGAGATTCAAACGTGTTAAATACTTAATACCAGCAGACTAGTTTAAGGAAACATTACTATGAAATTTCTGCTGTAGCTATGGGATGATTTAATTTCCATATTGATCCAGATAAATAAAGAACGATTTTAAAATATAAAAAAGTCTGCTCGGCCTTTCACTATGCAGCAAGACTTAATACGCGGATTGCTACAGTACAGATTTAATGCATTGTAGATTGTTATAGTACACGAGAGGCAAAATGGTTTTTTAACATGGCGATGGCATTACCAATTTGTTTAGAGATTGATCAGCCTCTTTAAATTTTTATTATGCGATGGTATTATTAATTTACCCTTTAAAAACAAAAATTATAACCTAGGGCAAAGGAGGGTTTTTGGTTTTTAGTTTCTTTTAACAGTGTAATTATTTAACTACTTTTGCAATTTTTGTTTTTCTTGAAATTGAGTGTTTTTTTGACTTTCTTGTAATTGTAAATCAAACTTGAAGGCAATTAAATATGTATATATATATAAAAAGAGAAAAGTGACACATGTAGTTGGAGGAGCTCGTGCACTTGAGAAGCCGCGTGTTAGCTCCTACAGCTCTCAAATACCGCTTTTCACGATAACATTTAGTGTGTGTTTGATATTGCGGTAGCTGTTATGGTTATGGTTTGAAAAAAGTTGTTTTTATAAAAAGTACTTTTAATTGAGGTTGATTTGAAAAAATAGGTGTTTGGTTAAAACTGTGGTTGAAATTGAGGTTGAAAAAAAGTAGTTTAATGTGTTTGGTTAATAATGCTTTTGAAATTGAGGTTATAAAATAATTTTAAAAAATATATATTAATATTGATAGTTTTTAATTTAAATATTGTAGATTTAACTTTTGTTATTACATTATGAAATAAATAATAATTTATATAAAATATTTTTTATTGTTCCATTAAAATATCTACAATTCCATCACGTATGAAATACATCCGACAAGGATTACAGTTTTTTTGATTTTTTAAACGCGCAATAACATCAGGTAAAATATAATCAAGAACGAAATTAAGATTGCGATCAAATTCTGCAAATGCTACTTTATCAAGCGATCTCTGTCTAATTTATGTAGTGTCATTAAATAAAGTTAAACACTAGTTTTTCAAATAAAAAACAATTAAAAAATTAAAAATAATTTTTATTTTACTGGGTTGGACCTGATTCAATGTATTTTAAGCTTTGAATCGGAACCGGTTTGGCCGGAACCGGTCCGACCGGAACTGTATGCATGTTACACTGTTCATGCTAATTAATTAGCATGCAGTGCGTAAATATGTTGCCCATTGTTTACCGTTGAAACAAAAGCAGCCGGATGCTGCTTCGCGATTACTGAGTTTGCAACGCAGTAAAAGATGAGACCCATGAACAGTTAACAATGTTTTTTTCTGTAACCAAACATATGTTTGCTGCATTTTATTTCAACCGCAGCCGCCGCCGCGTAGACAAACAGAGCCTTAAAGCAGTGCACCAAGAGCTTTCTATTTTCATGTGCTCGTGACAACAAAGGATATATGGTGTGACTGTGGTGGACTTATTTCTCCTTCTTTTTTTTTCTCTCTCTTTTTTATTTGGCAAAGTACACAAGCTTGTTTTCATCTGTTTTATTATACAATGTGGTCCTCATTATTTTTATTTCTATTTATTTAGTTTTTTATCTTTTGTAGTTTTTTTCAAAAAGTTTTTGCCTATCATTTAATTTTATTTATTTTTTATATTAAAGTCAGTCCTCATTTGATTTTTATCTTTTGTAGGTTAGTTTTTTTCCTTCAATTTCATTCCTAATAATTTAATTTCATTTAGTTGTTATTTTAAACTTCATCATTATTCTTTTAATTTATATTTATTTTATTTTTTCCATTCTTTTAATGCGCACACACCCCTCTCTCTCTCTCTCTCTCTCTCTCTCTCTCTCTCTCACACACACACACACACATATATATATATATATGCTATAAGCGATTGCTTACATGCGCGTGTAAAATCCTTCTTATTCATTTTGCACTTTCAAAAGAAATCTGTGGGCATGTGAGATGGTGAATGGTTTTGGGTTGTCATCTTCAAGCCCATATACGTAGCAAGTCCTGTTCTATTGGCCTTGCCTCCATCAATGGCTCTGGCCTAGATATCTACAACTTCAATTTACAGCAAGCAACAATCCATGGAGGTAGTTGAGAAAATTAAACTTCCAAGAATCCAAAATTTTGACTTCATCCCTATTGGATGAAAACTGCATCACCTAAAGCAAATGGACATGCATAGAACTTACATCACCTTCAAATTGTACTATAAAAGGACAGAAGTTCAACACTTCTGATACACACACACAATTTCTACTTCTCTCTTCCTTCCAATAGGGCCAATCATGATACTCTGTACTCTCTTCTTCATTATTTTCTGCCTTTGTAAATTGGTTTTCCTGAAAAGAGAATCCTGTTGCTACATGCTGGCTTACGAGTGCTATAAAGCTCCAGAGGATAGGAAGCTTGACACAGAAACTAGTGCAAAAATCGTCTTCAGAAATAAGAACCTGGGGATAGAAGAATACAAGTTTCTATTACATACTATTGTTAGTTCTGGCATTGGTGAAGGGACGTATGTCCCTAGAAACATTATATCAGGCCAGGAAGATTCCTCAACTCTCAAAGTTTCCATTACGGAAATGGATGATCTCATCTTTGACACACTCGACAAGCTCTTTGCCAAAACAGGAATTTCTCCATCAGAAATTGACATACTTGTTGTCAATGTTTCTTTGTTCTCTCCTGCACCTTCTCTAGCAGCTCGCGTTGTTAATCGTTACAAGATGAGATCCAACGTTAAAACTTTCAACCTCTCTGGAATGGGATGCAGTGCAAGCGTTGTATCCATTGATCTTGTGCAGCACTTGTTCAAGTCACACAAGAATGCATTCGCTGTTGTTGTGAGTACAGAATCGATAGGTCCAAATTGGTACCAAGGCAAAGAAAAATCCATGATGCTCTCAAACTGTCTGTTCCGTTCAGGAGGTTGCTCGATGCTCTTCACAAACAACAGCGCTTTAAAACGTCAAGCCATCTTCAGATTGAAACATCTTGTACGTACGCATCTTGGCTCAAAAGATGAGTCCTACGGATGCTGCACTCAAACAGTAGATGACCTTGGCTATAAAGGTTTTCTCCTTACTAAAAGCCTTAAAAAATCTGCTGCTCAGGCTCTTGCTTTGAATCTCCGTGTCTTAGCACCTAAAATGTTACCAGTAAGTGAACTAATTCGCTATGTTTATGTATCTCTTCGAGAAAAGAAAACCAAAAGCACCAGTATTCAAGAAATGGGAGCAGGTTTGAATCTGAAGACTGGAGTAGACCATCTCTGTATACACCCGGGTGGAAGGGCAATTATTGATGAGGTTGGGAAAAGTTTAGGCCTTAGTAATTATGATCTTGAGCCAACTAGAATGGCACTTCATCGATTTGGCAATACATCAGCTGGTGGCCTTTGGTATGTTTTAGCCTACATGGAGGCCAAGCAGAGGCTTAAGAAAGGTAATAAAATACTAATGATCAGTCTCGGTGCAGGTTTCAAGTGCAACAACTGTGTGTGGGAGGTAATGAGGGACCTGGAGGATGTCAATGTTTGGAAAGACAGTATAGACCAATATCCTCCAGAAACCACAGTCAATCCATTCATCGAAAAGTATAGTTGGATCAATGAAGAATATCTCAGCTTTGTTAGATTTCACTAGATGCTAGTCCTGCCCAGATCTTTCCTTCTTTTGAACCATCCTGGCATGATTTCTATGTTTCTTTTCTTTATGATTTTGAGCAACAGTCCGTATCAGAATATCCTTTGTTTCTTTTAATACTGAACTGTAGCAGTTGGTGTGAAAGATTGATGTATCTTAGTATCTCAATGCCCACATTCGGTGCGGCATCAAATTTCTAGTTATTTCTGCATGGACTTGGTGTTTTTTATTGCAAATATTTCTCTCTGAATTTCTATTATGCCATCTTTTCTTATTTTGTTTTTCCTTTCCCTTTTGGTTAGAACTTTCAACTTCCTGTCATGCTAGATGGATCATTCTGGCCTTGTTGATGAGACTGGGCAAGTTTTTAACAAAAGCAAAATTAATTATGTTCACATCCTAGCTCGATAAGAGCATGGTTATATCCACCTAGACAATAGAGATTCATATCGATGTTGCTTAAATCATGGGATTAAGACACCTGTTTTTTTTGCTAACTTATTAATCTCACCAGCTTGTTTGTGAAATTTATAGAGGCAGAGTGGTTCATATTTCTACATGGACCTTGTTTTTTTTTTCACATGTATAAGCTAAGCTTATAATTATTGCAATGTGACAGAATAGGGTGATGGAAATATGTTTTTTACCTTGCATGCTCACAACCTTAGAAGACTGAAGACAATATCGGCCTTGCTATCAATTCATCTCAGCATGCAGAAGCACCTGGTCATTAGAGAGAAGAATATTTACGAATAAATAATTGATCATAAATGGAAGCCAGTTTATTTTACAGGCCTACCGTAGCCATTGCAATATTTGAGAACTGTCGCCATTGCTTGCATTGCACATGTCTATCGTCAGCTATTACATGCTGAGAAACAGAATTTCTATGTTTTCTTAGTTATCACTTGGCAACCATCAGTGCTGCTGTAAACTCACCACAGTTTATAGAAGGTTTTCAGGAATGGCATCTGGACCGTGCACGTTGCCATATTTACTGTGACCATCCAAAAAGTAAGTTGGAGTTTTTGTTTTTTGTTTCTGGGCAATGATCATTGTTATCCTTAACCCTATTACTATATTTTTGGTACAAGAAAGATAACTAAAAATCTTGCTTCAATATTAACTAGCATCTCTAGGGCTAGGATACTGGCTTTGGCTGTTTTATGTTTATTATTTTGGTTTAAGGTAGACTGATTTTTATTGTTTAAGAATATATTAAAATATTATTTTAAAATTTTAATATCAACATATTAAAATCTTCTAAGAACACTAAAAGAAATATCAATTTAATATTTTTTTAAAGTTAAGCATGCTTTTAAAAAGTATCCTAACATTGTTTTAAAGGTAAAAACAAATAGTTTTTTAATAAAAGACTATTAAATTTGAATGAAATGGTGAAAAAAAAATTAAGTCCAACAGTTTTTTTGGGTTAAATTAGGGTTGAAATCCTAACTAAATTAAGCGAGGCAAAATTAACCCAATGATCATAATATAGACCCGCAAGAAAATCATTAAAGATACTATAAGATCTATCAAAAAGACTCTGCACAAACTATGATGTTATTAACCGAGAGTTTGACCTGGGAGAAAAATTTCTTTATTAAAATGATGTTATTTTGTAAAAAAAAAAGCCTCAAAAACAAGTTGTATTGATTACAAAATAATAATAAATTAACCCCGCAGTTGACAGATTAATCCAGCCGACATGTGATCCGAGTTTGAGCAGGATGATATAACTATAATTTTTATTTTTTTAATTTAATGTGGGTGTCTGGGTCAGTTTTCGCACATCTTGATTAATCCCAAGGGCCCTGAAGTTAATAACCATATAAATCTCTAGTAGCCATTATATAAATAATTACAGGGTTTTAACCTAAAATAAAATAAAAAAACTTTTAAGTTCCAATTTCTTACTAGTGGCACCATATGGTTGATATAACTATTATCTTAATTCGCATGGTAGCGACCATCGTTAAGCTCTCGATGTTTGTCCTTGCCATTAAGTCACCTTTAATTTTCAGTCGTGGAAAGTGAAAATACTTGCTACCTGCTCAAAGGAAAAGGCATTGATTACGAGAGTACTACCTCTGATACACATTGAATTCACATTATAGAGCCACCTACCCGCGCAAAAACTTGACTTAATGCAAAATAAATTTGTCAGATGCGATGGATAGAAGGAAAGACGGGAAGGATAAAGTAGAGCGACAGAGTGAAGAAAGGACGCATGTTAGATGCCACTCATCTATCCAGTTCTTAGGCTCTTAGGCTAGAGAGAGTAAGAAAGTCTACGCCCACTGCATGCAGCACAGTATGGCTTCCAAATACTAGCTGCAATTTCATTTTTGAGAAAATGTCTTCAATATATAACACCAGCTTGCACACCCATAATATACTGAGCAGTGATAATTGATCTCTGATAGGCAACAATCTTTTGGGAAAGTTTCAAGTTACATCTCTTTTCCTTCGTCAGTTGTTGCTTTCATCACTTTCTTCTAATATTTGCTGGCGCCTTTGCCTGTCAATAACACAATCATCACATTCAATTTCTTCTTTCTTCAGAAACACTAGCCATTACTGTCTTGTTAACCTGTCAATAGTTAATGCGAGCACATGCCGAACCGAAACTTAAGCTTACCATCATCTTAAAATTTCAAGCAACCCGTACCAGTATCAAAACAAAACACCATGGGGCAAAATCAGCGACATTCATTGATTTCACATAAGCAGCAGTATTCAAAAGCAACCAACCAGACAGGCAGGCCCATTGGAAACTCGCTTTGCCATATATATACACTTCTGTTGCATAAACAAACAAGATGGAGGAATATTTGCTAATTTGATATAGAAAAGCTTTGTTAGGAAAATCCCACGTCGGAAGGAAGAAGCATGAGGCTGGCATCTCTGTTTCAATAAAAGAGAGGACAGAAGCCATGATTGCACTAATGGAGCCATGTGTTAAGCACAGAGCAAACTTTTCTTTCACCTTTTACAAAAGATACAGTGGCAATATCTTCCAATATTTAAAGGGGGGGGGTCATCTTGTGAAGGCCCCCATTAATTAAGTTGAATTTCGAGTTCCTCCATTATGGAGCCGGTTGCTGGACCAAAGTCGTGTCTGAGGTGAGATTTTACAGTTTAAGGTGTTCGGTAATGAAATAGTGATTTGTGCTTGGCCGATGCTATCAACTAGAAAATTTGTTTCAAGAATCAAAACCTGTCTTCGGCCAACAGAAACTCAAAAACAAACCCGTGGTTTCCAGAATCAAAACGTGATACCCTTTACTATTCACCCAGAGCTTGCATATTTAACGTATTTGTTGTCAGGAAAAAATTATCCACACTTGATGCATATGACTAAGTTCGCGGCTTTTTTTTTTTAATTTTGAGAATTGTTTTAACTCGATTTTTAGAGTTTTGAGGATGTATTTTAATCTGGTAAACATAGAATTTCATTTACTTTTTAATATATCAGCTCTCTTTACCATCCTCACATTTTAGTCCCTGTGACAAAAAGTTTGAGGAATAAAGTCCCTTCATGTCAATTTCTTTTCAAACAATTAATGGGAAGGCTACCCATATCCAAAAGCTATATTAGCAGTAAAGCGGTACCCATTTCATACTCAGCCCATTACCATCTCTAATCTTCTTCTCGATCTAAGAAAATACCAAATTATATTTAAGAATATAAAGAGAAACCTGAAGAATAAGATTGAGAAATGTATATCATAAACTACCATATAAAAGGGATCATCAACCCACAACTCATTTAAATTATCATTTTCTTAGTAATTTTATCCGACTTAAACGTCATTAGAGGGATTCGATCACTCTTTCACCTCTAATCCTTGCTTGAGATTGCAAGTCTGAAAAAAATCAATCAACTTGATAATATCTCTGCCGTGAATTAACTTGTTCAGAAGGGTTGGTTTTTTGTGCTGTACATCTTTAACGTTATGAACTAAACACATTAAATATAGCTAATTGCTTTAATAATGCTGATCAGTGGAGAGTCTCGCTTTTGTTGCTGAAGAAAAAGGAGTAGGAGACAGGCAGACAGCGAATATGGCGTGAGCTGGACTGTACGGGCAATAAAGAGGGTGCGAAGGGCTGCTTCTTTTGCATATCCTGATGAAGGTTATTTCTAGAAAAACAGATTTTTTTAGATAATTTAATTTTTTCTATTCTTTATTATAATGTTTTTTAGTTTTTTTATTTAAAATGAATATTTTCCCTTGATTTATTTATTATTATTAGCGTTCTTTAGTTTTTTCTATATAAATAACTATAATAGCTTTTTGGTAAAAGAAAACAAAAAAAATTAAATTAAATATTTTAAGATTTTTCTTATATTTATAATGTTCTTGTTCTTTAGGGTTATCAACTGTAACAAACCTTTTATCTTCCTCCACCTTCGTCACTTCCCCAACGTAACCGAGTAGTAGCAACTTTTGTATCACAAACCCGGAGAGGTTTCCTTGTTTGTCTTTCAAAAGTGGTGAAGGCCATTTAGCAACTGCAAAAGGCTATTGATTCTGGGTAGAAGCCAGGCATGCAGCTAGTTCTGTTTGGACCATTTTACTTCAAGCTACGAACCCTCCCAGAACCTTAGAATAATGATTTAATGTAGCATTTCCTGGAGTAATTCCTTGATGAAAGGAGGAAGATTGCAAATTACAGATAAACATGACCGGATCCTCTTCCATGGAGCAAGGAAGATTGAGAAGAACGGAGTGAGATGAGTGCAAGCGGAAAGTTGAGAAAAGTAAAAGAGCATATCGTGTTTCTCCGTCTCACGTCGAGAGGAGGCAATCTAAAGCCAGGTGGCCCAAGTCAACTGTTATTTCGAGCCCAACATGCAGAAGGTCAAAGTTCACATCAGCTGCAGTAGTGAGCCCAGCTAAATTAAAAGGCCGACATTGTATCTGCCATGAGCCTGTGGTGTGGAGGATTTAGAACTGGTAATGGATCCTCTACTGCGGCTCCAAAGCTAAGGTTTTCGTATTAGGAAAGCAGTTGTAAGGGTCCAACCAGCCCACTTTCTAGCTATTTCACCTGTGTGCTCGGATAATTTTGTTTTTCCACAACAACAAAAAAAAAAATATATACAAGTTTCCAATATGTTTTTTTAAAATTAAAAAATTTATGCATATATCTAATTAAATAAATTAAAAATTATTTATGCCAATAAATATAAAAAAAAACCATTAATGACAAGTAAATATTAAATTGAAAAAACCAAGAGATAGATATAGATCAAGATATTTAATCTCATAACACGAGATATGTGTCCAATTGTGTTCAGTAACTTTGTTTATTTGAATAAAATTTTTATATAATCAAACAATTACTCGTGCCAATAAAACAATATCCACCCAATAAAAATATTGTTTCATTTTCTTTTTCAAAATATAACGAAGTGGACATTTCATACCTATATCTAATCAATTAATTCAATTTAATTAAAAATTTTCTTTTTTAAAATGGTAGATTTTAAAAAAAAATGACAAATAAAAAGACCTGAGATAACCCGCGTTATTTTTTTAAAAAAATAAAATATCCTATATAAAGCAAATAAAAAATAACAATAGAGTCTAATTTCTAATTAAATAAATGTTGAGAGGTAAAACTAAAAAAAATGAGATTAAAAAAGAGGGGGAAGCAAACTCGGACAAGCCTCTTAAATCAAAGTTAATCGCTAAAACTCGCAACTCGATAAATCCTAGACTCATGCGCAATCAAGAAGCTTGATTCCTAACCAATTTAATGTTGAAAGATGAAAAAAAAATCAATAAAAAAATCCAAAGTAAAAAAAACAATAAAAAAACGAGGATCAAACCTGATATGCATAAAAAAAAAAAACTTAAGAATGATGAAATTGTAAACAAAATCAATTTAGAAAATCATCTCAAGTAAAAAAAATAGCAATCAAGATAATGATGATGGAATTTGAAAGATGAGAAAATTGAAAGGGGG
>Ga0307507_10011442_pt1 | contig 11186 bp, 9 predicted proteins | sample 7_EM_MG_FD_207223 | JGI IMG/M metagenome (GOLD analysis project Ga0307507, IMG submission 207223) | Populus trichocarpa ectomycorrhiza microbial communities from riparian zone in the Pacific Northwest, United States - 7_EM | ecosystem: Host-associated > Plants > Roots > Unclassified | place... | reverse complement strand
CCTTCTAGCTTGAATCAACCACCTGAAATCCTGATACTCATGTCCTAAATGTAAACCTTGAGCAGCATCTTTGTATGAGAAGAGGAGGCTGTTCATCAAGAGATGAGGCCGTTTGTTGAAGGAGGGCGGAGACCATTTGTGGGGTAAGGGGGAGGCTGAGGAGATCATTCACTGAGGTAGGGGGGAGGCCAAGGAGACTGTTCATCAAGGTAGGGGAGAGACCAAGACCATTTATCAAGGGAGGGAGGCCATGGAGCAAGTCTACAGGGAGAGACCATTCATTGAGCAAGGAGAGCATTCGTTGAGTGACAAGACCGTTCATTGAGTAACGAGACCATTCATTGAGCAAGGTGACTGTTTGTTGAGTGAGGAGTCTGCCCATTGAGTGAGGAGGCCACCTGTTGAGGGAAGGAGGAGGGCATTCATTGCAGGAGGGAGGAGGACATTCGTCGCAGGAAGGCATTCGCTGCAGGAGGGAGGAGGCCATTCATCAACTTAAGAATTGGACCTCTTGCAGCCTCTTGTAGATGTGGTGGGAAGGAAGAACAAAGGAATTTTTGCTCTGAGTCAAAATTCAACATGTCATCTGATGTCGGAGTTTCAACGGACTTGGAACAAATTGTGACTTGTTCACTTGCCTGTTGCTATTCTTTCACATCAAGCATGTGCAGAAAAGAGGACAAAGGGAATACAGGTGATAATGATTCAGATGACAATGACTAGACTACAACACAACTTGAAAGTGACTTGCAAGTGACTATCCCTCAACTTCAGTCAGGCTGTGAAATCTTAGAAATCCATCCCTGAGTGCCACACGACTTTGAACTTACCAACATGACTTCACATGACCTTCCTGTGAGAAGTCGATGACTTCACTTGACTTTCGTTTTTACTGAGTGTCACCATAGATAGGGACATACAGCTGGGTTTTCTGAGTTCGCTGAATAAGATCTTGTACCATGCACAATCACGTGCACAGTCAGAGAGTGCTATGTACTCTGCCATAGTGGAGGACATAGAGATCAGGGTCTGCATTTTGGAGTGCCATTTGACACTGGCATTCACAAGGGAAAAGAAGTATCCCTGTGTAGATTGACATCTGTGATCTGCATCTGATCTGTCATCTCCATAGCTGGAGTCACAATAGGCATATAGCCCTGTGTCACTTCTTCCATCATAGACCAAGCCATATTTGCACATACCAGCAAGGTAGTGCAGTATGTGCCTAGTCTTCAGGAGGTGTTCCTCTGATGGATTGTGGGTGAATTTTGCCATCTGAGTAACAGCAAAGGCAAGATTGGGATGAGTTCCAAGGATTAAATATAGCAAGGACCCTATCACCGATTGGTACTGAGGCCAGAGAGCCACCATAGCAGTTCCATCAAATGGTTCAGGTTTATAGCCAGTGGGAAGAGGAGTTTGTGCAGCCTTGGCATTGGCCATACCAAAGCGCTTGAGAATTTTCTCAAGGTAGGGAACCTGATCTAGATAGATCTTCCCTCCTTGATACTCTATCCTCATATGGAGAAACTCCCTGCATTCTCCTAAGTTGCAGCATTCCCATTTGTCCATGAAGAGTTCCTTTTTGGACATGACCTGGGCAGCATTTGGTCCAGTTAGGATGATATCATCCACATATGCGAGTATGATGACTATGGTTCCATCAGCATGTTTAGTGACAAAAGTGCCAGCATCAGCATAAAGGCAGGAAAGGCTGAGAGCCTTTAGGCTGTGATCAAGCTCATGCCACCAAGTGTGAGTGGCTTGCTTGAGACCATAGATGGCCTTTTTCAAGTGAAGAACCTTGTGTTCATTGCCTGGAACTTTGAACCCCTGAGGTTGCTCCATGTAAAGTTCCTCATCTAATGTTCCATATAGGAATGCAGATTTCACACCAAGGCCTTCAATTTTCCATTTCTCAAATGCTGCTAATGCAAGAATGGTGTGGACTGACTCAAACTGAACAACCGGTGAGAAGATCTCATTAAAGTCTAGACCCTCAACTTGTGAGAAGCCTTTAGTGACTAAGCAGGCCTTTTTATGTCCATCAGACTTTAAATTGAATACCCAGCAATTTTTAATAGCCTTTCAGCCAGGAGGTAGGTCAGCAAGCTTGTAAACATTGTGTTTCTTGAGGGCCTCCAACTCTTCAAACTGAGCTTTGCACCATGCCCATTGATCTTCAGCTGATAGTTTGCTGATATCCTTGGTTGTCCAATCTCAGACATTCATCGGATCTGGTAATTCATCATGGTGAGGTATTGCCTTTGAGAGCAAATATTTCCACAATGCTCCCCCTTCCATTGCTGATTTAGCATGACCAGGGTCACCCTCAACAGTGTTGCTCGACTGTCCTGAATTAGGAATGGATGTTGTGCTGTTTGCATCAGGCAATTTTTGATGTCTGTCGGTGTCTGTAGAGGTGCCAGGCAGGTATATGTTCTGGTCTTTTCTGGTACCTTTCCTCTCTCACTCAGAGTGTCGAGGTGGCTCATTACCATGCTGTGCTCCCCCTGGAGCATGTCGGGGTTGCTGTGGCAGCGATTGAGGCAGACGTTGAGGCTCAGCATCATCATGTGATCTCTCTTCATCTCCTTGCAGAATGATTGAATCATGGGGTGGAGTGAAAGGTGCATCTGAATTGTCATCATCAGGCACACTCTCTGTCTCAATTGAGATCTTGGGTTCCTCTGGTTCCTGAATTTGTGTGACAGGTGGCACTTTGTTTTTAGCACACTTAGGGAACAAGCATTCATCAAACAGTGCCATAGCAGCAGTAAAGATGACATTGTTGGGAGCACACATGAACATCATGTTCAATTTATGAGCATCACAATAGCCAAGAAAAGTCATCAACCCTGACTTGGGACTTAACTTGTTGGCTTGGAGGTCTTTGTAAATGAAGACATAAGCTCCACATCCAAGGATGTGTAGGTGAGAGAGATTGGGTTTGAATTCATCAAGGTACCCTTTTGGAGTTTGCCAATCAAGGCGCTGCACAGGGGTGCAGTTGTATAGGTAATTTGCATGCAGAATGCTGAATTCCCACCAACTGTCAGGTAGACAGGCCTGATGAGGCATTGACTCTGCTTTCTCATCAATAGTATGGTTGAAGTGCTCTGCTCTGCCATTCATTTGTGGCTGAGCTGGAACACTCCATTGGATCTCAATCCCTTCATCTTTAAGGAGTTTGACATAGTCCTTATCAACATATTCTCCTCCATTGTCAGTCATCCATTCACCAATGGTCACATTGTATTGCATTTTGACCATGGCAATAAACTGTTTGGATGCTGCTTTGGAATCACTCTTTTTTTTCAGAAGGGATATCCAGGAGTGGGAGGAGTTATTGTCAAGGAATGATATGTAATATTTGTATTTCTGGTATGATTGTACCACAAACTCCTTGAGATCAGAATGAATCCATTGAAATGGATGTGTGGCACATGCAGAATTTTCAGGAAAAGAGCAAGAATGCATCTTTCCTTTCACACAGCCTTCACACACCAGCGGATTTTTAGGGACTTTGATCGATCTTGGAAAATTCCATGTACTTGATTTGAATTTCTCAAACACCTGTTTTCCAGGATGTCCAAGTCATTGATGCCAGAGATCATAATCATCCCTGTGCATGGACTTGTGTGCGGTCAACTCACTTCCAGTGAGGACCTCCAAATTGACCCAATAGATCATATCGGTAAACAGTCTGGTCAAAGCTACTATTTTCACTTTGCCAGATTGAGCTTCAATAAATTCAAGGGTGCACTCATCTCCCTTGATTTGCATGTTGCCTTTGAGGAGCAGTCCCATGGATAAGAGATGGATTCACATGCCAGGCATATAGAATACTGGTGATAGGCAGGAAATTGTGACTGTCTTGGAAGTTGTAGCATTCACCCATGTTTTCACAAAGACAGTGCCATGGCCGTGTATGGCTGCAGCACCATTGGCAGTTTGTGCCTGTGGCCAGTTCTTTTCATCAAAGAACCTAAGGTCAGAGAAATCCACCTTATTGTCTGTGAAATGGACTGATGCTCCTGAGTCAACTATCCACTCTATGAAGTTCAACTTAGAGTTGTCCTTACAGTCTGCACAAAGCGAGATGAAGTCACATTGTATATTGGCAGCTAGATACTTATCTAATGATCTACCAATATCTAAGCTAATAAAAGCTAGAGAGGGATCAGTTAGTAAGGTGCCTTTATGTGAACAAAAAGGGACTAACTCATTGTCCATCAGGCCTTCATAGGTGTCATGGTCATCTGACCAGCGCTTGTAGGGCTGGGGACCCCTTGTCTCCCAGGTGTGTCTAGAGATCCTAATAGGCCCAGCCACTGGGGCAGGCACCAGTTCAATAATAGGACCACAGAGTGTCTCTGGGTCATCTCTGTAGTCGGACATGTCATCATCCAGGTTGAGCTTCAACCCTTGTGGAAGGGGAGCATCATCCTTGTCATCCCCAAATAAGCCCAATCCTTCTGGGATCAGGGCCTCCTCTTCTCCAAGGGACACCATATCTTCTTCCTCAGATGGCACATCAATTACCATCACATCCAGCATTGGTGCCATTTCTGGTGTCAGAACCCTGGGTGGTTCACAGTTAGGTTCTGTGAGTGTGTATGCACCCCACCAGAAGGCAGGAGTTCCAGACTCAGGCTCCTGGAGCATCTATGCTCCCAACTTTACAGTTGGGCCTCCAAATGTTCTGTTGGTGACTTCCTCCAGGGAAGCAATCCCCTCAAATTCTTTTGAAGTTTGGATGGTGGGTGTTACCCCAAGGCAACTCATCAGGTTGTGGGAATGCTGAACATGGGGGTATGAAGGAGTAGTCTGGCCAGGATTTTTCCAAGGGCCCATGGCCTTCTCTCATTGTGTAGAAGGCCCAGCAGCTGAGAACAAGGTTACAGAGTGTGCTGTGGGTGCTGGTAGCACTGGTGAGTCAGTGATGTGCATCGCCGCCAATGCTAAGATGAAATTGGAGTTGTAGGTATCCAGGGCTCCAGCCACATGTCTGTGTGCACCCTTGCCCTTACCTCCACATCAGAAGGGCTGTTTCTTCTTTGGCTGCGAGCTGCCAGAGTCGGTGCTCTGCTGCTCAGAATACTGAGGATTAGGGCCTTTGCCCTTGATAGCAGTGTTCTGCTGTACCTGTATCTGTTGTTTCTGCTGTGGCTTGTTAGCCGGAGCCTTTCTCTCATCATATGTAGTCCCCTTGTGGGGCTGTTGGGAAGGAGGGAGACCACCAAAGCAGGCAGCCAAGACATTGTGAACCGAATCAATGGTTTTGGTGAGATCGAAGGTGGTGGCTGTCTTGTCTTTGAACATGGTCTCTACCAGATGTTGGTATATAGATTCTTGCCCAACACTATTAGTTGTGGGCAGGTTGGAAATGAGAATGATAGTGGCTAGAGAGCCACTGATCATGTGTGTGTGGATAGACCCATAGTGATGCATTCACTGGGCAAGTTGAGGGCTGGGGTTGGAGAGGTCGAACCGGTAGTCCTTAATGTACCAGAAGTGTTCTAGTAGCTCCATGATGGAGGACTTGGCATAATGACCACCTAACCATTCCTAGGTCTGACCAGCAGTCTTGTCTTTGACCTGATCCCAGATCCCTATATCCAGGGCTTGGTTGAAGATTCCCATTGCTTGGGAATTCCCATCAGTCCAGGCTGACAGTTTGCAGTTGAAGTCCGCTAGCTGCATATTGTAGTAGTTCATTTGGACATTAAACTGGGTCCAATAGTGGGTGGCTTTCTCAGTGTCCATGCTGGACATTTCTCCAGTGATGAGAGGAGGGGTTCTTGGCATCTTGGGATGTTTAGTTTCATCCAGTTTGGTAGTATCTCCTTTGATGACATCATATACTTTGGAGATCATGAAGATGCTGACCATCTTGTCCTTCCAAGCCTGGAAGTTGCACCTGGTGAAGCAAGGGATGTTGGAGACATTGATGGAAGTGGATTTGTTGGAAGAAGATATTGTTGATAAGGTTGGTTGATTTCTGAAAAGAAAAGAACTTGGGTGTGTCAGGAAACAGGTATGATAGAGCATGCAACCATAGTGGTGCACAGTGCATACTGTGCTTGACATGAACCCTGACTCTGTTAGAGTCAATGTCCAGACAACAGCATTGGTGTTCAGCCTGAAGGCGAACAACCTTCACAGTGTTCAGCAATGAAGCGAACTGCTGTGGCGATGTGCAGCCAAGAGGGCACACATTCAGCCCAAGGTTGGACAAGGCTAGGATGTTGTTAGAACTCATGCAGCCATAGCGCATGTCATTCAACATTGGGGCCCATAACCTGTCGCAAGGCATGTATTGCATATAGATGACATGCAGTGCAGGGGTAGCTGACAAGCTATCTAGCACTTACCTTGGGTGTTGTGTTGTGAGAGGCATGCTAAGCAACTGACTAGCTAGAAGTATAAAACTTAAGATTAGAGGGGCATAGTGCTGGGGCATGGTCTGTGCTACTATGTACACATATTTATATAAAGATGCTGCAAGGTGTAAACACAGCGTGTGTCATAATTGTGACATATGTGGTCACATGGTTTTATGCCAACAAAATGTGGGAATTGGAAACAACAGCTGGCAGACAGTGATCTCACTGGCAGCAAAGTCTGGAGGTCACATGCCTGTTTTTTTTTTCATTACTAATACCCAGATGTCCTCCATAATAACCAAGTAGTGCGCCTGTAGGCACAAAGCCTGCCACAACGTTTTCTGAAGCTTTGGCTAATTTTATAACCAATTTCCATATGTATGTCTTGATGTAGTGGTCCAAATTAATGACAGATAGAACATTGGATGCTTCTGCCAGCAAGTATGGGTTGGCTGACATCAAGATCACCAATAGAGGCTTGACAACTACCATCATTATCGAAGCTATTCAAAAGTATGCAGGAAAGCAGGTTGACCATTTGGGGCCGATCTTGATTCATCAGGAGATGAACGGGGAGGGTGTGAACAATTGCTATAAGGTAAGTCTTTATCTATGGCCATCCAACCCTTCCTTAACATTGCTTTATCCTTTGTTTTGACTCATTCTTCTACATGTTCTGCTCTTCTTTTACCTCCCTTTTCAAAAGACTAATCCATTGCAGATTGTTAATTCAAAGTTTTTGTGAATATGTCAATGGCATACCTTGCTCTGAATTTTTCCAAGTTCAGTGTCGAAAAGACAGGTATAGGAGTAGATATTAGATGTATTTGAATATATGGTTGAATACATATAGACATTGGAATTGCAATAGTAGAGAGACACCAAGTGTATGCTGTCCATTTACATAGTCTACGGCAGTGTGGATGCCATGTACATAATAAGAATAAAAGTCTGGGAAAGAGTGAGCAACAATGTCCATAGAAAAATCTCTTGAGTAACGATAGTCTACAGCAGTGTGGATGACATACATGTACATCATAAGAATAAAAGTCTGGGGAAGAGTAGGAATGTCCATAGAAAACTCTCTTGAGTAACAAATCTTTGCCTAATCATTGCTTGCCATGATATGGTCTCATCGAGTGAAGGAAAGAAACATGATGGTGAGAAAGTCACATGACAACATAAAAATCCTTGAGTGGCACCTGTGGATAAAACCCACTACTGAAGTAGTGGGCATATTTAAAGCAAAACATAATTCTGGCGACACTGGAGGATTGTAAGCGAACAAGGATGCTGTGACAGTGTTGTTAGATAGGAATGTTTGTGGCTTCATTGTAGTGCATACTGGTTGGTTTGCAAAGTGGTTACACAGTAATTATAATGTGGTGGAGTGAAAATGTAAAAAAGCAGAGAAAAGAAATTCTGACAGAAAAAGGTATTCCCTGTGGTACTATGCTTGCCTATGCATTCAGACCCTCTGTAACACCTCAGTTCCATGTCTCCATGGCTGCATTGTCAGAGTATAGGTGTGCTTCTTGGTAGTTACAATAGTGAGCAAGGGGGTGGTGGGACGTGGATCCTGAACATAGGCTGGGAGGGGGGGGTCCAGCCAGATGCTGAAAAAAAATAGTGACCTCATGTATTTTTGTTGCAAATTGGGTTGCAGAACATCTTCTGGTAGTTCAGGATTTTGTAGTTTACATGTTTCTAAATGGATACAATACTTCTATTGCTGAATTTTGGCATGTACATACTCCCAGTTGTAAGCTATAATTTCTTCTCAGAGAGCTGAAAGTTTCATGTGGCCAATGTGGAGAATTTGAAGCCAAAGTTATTGTTATCTGCCACCCCCAAAAGTTATCTGCCATTAGTCATGTGCATGTGACAACAACATCTGTATCAGAATCCCCGAAAGCTGTACACAAAGAAATCAAAAAAAACTGAAGCTTTGAGAGGTGTCTGAGGTTCTGTTAACAAAGTTCTAGAGAGATAATCCAGTGATATTAGTTTTGTTTTGTTGCCACTTGGCTTGTTTGTCTGCACACAAAGCGCACAATAATTTTTTTCGCAAACTCTGAGCAGCCTTACCTCTAGAAGCACCCAAGCCATCTTTCTGTAAATTTTTTTTGACACAATGTGGTGTCGAGAATATCTGAGCGAATTCTTTCTATTTTATTTCTTTTCTTTGTTTTGCTTTCTTTTGAATGCAAAACCTCGGATGTAGCTCGCTTTTTTTGTAAACCCAGAAATGATGGCTGGGTGGGAGGCTGCATCTTTACCCAAATACCTGGAATTGATGTTTTATTGTTAGCTTCACATTGCATGCATGGATTTCGCATTTGTATACAAAAAAATTGGACATGCAGGTGCCATTGTGGAGTGTGAATTTATTTACCAGGACAACTGTATTACAATATATAGTCCAATATATGGTTGTGAACCTATGAAATTAATCATCTTTTACTGCTAAAAACATTGAAAAAACATAGATTCATGGAAAACATACCTTATTAGGCAGGTGGGGGAGGGGTACCACACTTGCCTGAAAAAAAAAAAGGTGAGTGTTGGTACATTTTCCACATTCCGCCACCCCCTTGATAGAGTCATTTGTTGAAGGTCAGAAAAAATACGCACGATCATCAATTGGGAATGCATTCTCGAACAAGGCTGGATCATAATCGATGTCTAGGGAGAAAAATGCAAGCTTAGTATTCACCGATTGAACAAAAGAGAAGGGGTACCATGTCCACTCATCAAGGCACTTCCATAAGCCTTCCGCGTCTCCACATCCGCATCGGCTAGCCAATCAAGCCGCCTCCCTCGTTTTGACATTTTCCCAGCTTTACTTGGAGTCGGCGAGCCCATCCCGCTCTCTTCCTCAGATGTTGTCTCAATGTACTTCGGTTGGGAAGATCTTCCAGCCCTTTCTGGATTTTTGCGCTTCAGGAGCATCCTTTCAGCTACTATCGCGTCCCCCTTCGAGCCCTTCGTTGGCTTAGGCTTCCAATAGAGGAGGTCAACAAGCTCCACGACGCGGCGCATAAGCGCAAGAACGTCATCTGGAAGAGCGGTCATTGGGGGGTGCTCTTCAATCATTTTCAAATAGCGTCGAAATTTGATTTCGGCGTTTAAAGCGACGAGAAATATGTTTAGGTTCTCCAATGAGTCGCGGTTCTGAAAGTCATGGCGAAAGGGAGATAAGCGAGCGCTGGCAGGCTCGATCGACTCGCGGAGGCGTCGGTCGCGCGATGGAACATAATTCTTGTAAATTCCAGTAGCGGGGTCATAGATGGGGAGGACGGAGCGAAGAGGCAGGAAGTGCTCTGGGTGCAGAGAAACTAGCTCATACTCTGGATCGGTGAAGCTGGAGACAGAGAACTGTCCCAAGAGAAAGGATCAGAAGCCCTGTAGAGAGAGATCATGATGACATAGATGCGCACATTGAGCACACGAATTCCTGCTCTGCCCTTTTGATCCATTTCCTGTTGGCGTCGGTCATTGTCGGATTTCACCATCTCGATAAGCCCATTGACAGTTGAGGACGACGGCGACAATGCAATGAAAGCGTAGAGATCGAGTGACGTGTAGACAAACGGTTCGACTGTTCGAAGTCAGATGAGTCTCGCCAATGCGCGACCTTTAGACTTACGGAGAGTGAGGTTACATGGGTCGTCGAGGATGAATCGCTCATACGGTATGATCCTCAAGTCTAACTCAAGGAGATCCTCCTGTCATGAGAAGAGCTTCAGCACCTGCGGTGGGATCTCTTGGAACCTTTGACTTACAATTGGCTGTGAATCCCCAGAGCTCACTTCATTGACCATGTGAGCAAGCTGGTGCACGTACTTCACGGACTTTGTTATGAGGCAGCCCTCCTCAAGGTCGACACTGCCGCGCATGGGCGAGAGGCGGGAGGAGACATTCGAGGCTGAGGCGGGTCCGCGTTTGATCTCAGGAAGGTCCAGCAGAGCCGGGACTGCAGCAAACGGCTTGACTGAGAGGCGATGTTCCTTGGTTAATAGTGACATCGGATGGGAGTGTCGAGGCGAGTCATGTTTCACCTGTGACTCGACTACGGATATCTCCTGAGCGGACACGCGATCAGATCAGCTTGTAAATTAGAAACCTCGCTGCTCAGGACAAGCGAGTGTGGTAATAACAATTCTCGCTGCTTTTGACAAGCGATCCCCCGAGCGTCCTATGATGTAGAATAGAAAATCCACACGGTCACGAGTATTATTGTCGAAAACGTCAGAGATTGGCTTTCCTGCATTGTATTCCCAACTGTCCCTCTGCAAGTAACTTCAAGTGAGCAGTTTGTGAGCGCGGCGATTGTTATGTTGGTCTTCAATTTCATTAATTTTCAAACGGATTGATTCATCTTTAGCCACTACACTTAAATATTCGTTGTATGATGCTGCTCCCATTGATGGAAACACGAGCCTACAGCTCTCGCAATTGTTTTTGTGGAGAGACTGCGAGGATGTACAAGAGTGGACACACACACACACATGGGGAGTACGACACATGATGTTATGAGCGACACACTATTACCTGGTGTGTCGCCCATCGTTATTTGAATTTTTGAATGTGTTGTTCATGTCATGAATTCAAAACCCTGACAGGAATTATGAATCAACGTCACCCGTCACTGCTGATCTCTTTTCACCACATCTGCAAAAAGTTTGAAAGCTATGTAGGTCTACAGGACCTAAATAGCTTCGTTAGGTAATTAGGTTGACCCCTGATATATAGGCACTGGTAGGGACCACATTGGTTATGTACGTCGTTGTAGGT
>Ga0307507_10011441_pt1 | contig 11187 bp, 1 predicted proteins | sample 7_EM_MG_FD_207223 | JGI IMG/M metagenome (GOLD analysis project Ga0307507, IMG submission 207223) | Populus trichocarpa ectomycorrhiza microbial communities from riparian zone in the Pacific Northwest, United States - 7_EM | ecosystem: Host-associated > Plants > Roots > Unclassified | place... | reverse complement strand
CGCCCTGCGGATAAACCTATAATAAAAAATTCTCCGTTGTTTTCTACATTGGTTTTACTCCTACGTTGTATTTAGCACTCGAGACGAGTGCTAGTGGAGAGGGATGTAGTAGATATATAGGAGGTCTAAGGACTGAAGGGACGAAGACCTTTAAGAACTGGAAGGACGAGGATATATGTGTCTGTTTTTTTTTACTTCTATATTTTTACTGCCAACACTTGGCTCACAGGAGCTCGCCTTAGGAAGGGGGATGTACTGTCACGGCACTGGCCTAACGCGTTGTTATAACTCGGTGTTGTTATAACATAAGCACAGACCTAACCCCTAAGCGACGTGTATATATACCGCCTTACCTCCTATATAGTTCTGTACACGATATTGTTTGTTAATGATACACAGTTATAGTTACCTCGTTGACCCTCTGCACGTACTGTGACATATTGCGATATACTATATAGGGTAAATCTTTATTTTCTTTAGTAAATTAAGTCTGTATATAACTTCTAAGGTTTTTGCTATAATTATAAATAGTCCTAGTCTAACATAGTCCAACTTTTTACTTAGTTATTAACTTTTAAAATTTTTATATAGTAGCCATACTTTATCTCCCTCCTTAAGATCTAGTCCCTTAGATCTCTTAGCATTATAGTACTTTTTTATCCTTGTCTATACTAGTTTAGCTATTTCCTTAAGGTAATTATAAAGATTTATTAGGTTCTCCATTCTTTTTTTAGCTATACTACTTATCTTTTTTACTTATTAAGGTAATAATAATATTCTTAGTGTATATCCGTAATTTGCCTTAAAGGGTAATATACCTATCCCTTCCTATAGTGTTATATTATATATAAACTATATAACTAGTAATAATAATACCTAATTATTCTATGCATAATTAATATAATGCCTTAAATACTGTTCCAACGTCTAATTTAGTCTCTCTATTTAACTGTCTATTTATAAGTAATATACTATTAATATTACTGCTTAACCCCCCTATTTTACTAAAAATGCCTTTTAAAATACTGCTATAAATCTTAAATCTCTATCCAATATAACTTTTATTAGTACTCTATGTCTTATAAATATTTCTTTAATATAGATTCTAGCTATATCTTCCGCTAATATTTCTTCTATATATGCTATAAAGTAGCTCTACTTGGTTAACTTATCTACTATTACTAAGATTATATTATTATCTTATCCTATAATAGGGTCCTTTAACTTTAGTAACTTTATAATAAAGTCCTATAATATAACCTCCTATAGTCTTTCTAGTATTTTAATAGGTCATAGCCCTCTATAAAGCTTATACCTTACTAGTTTATTTCTTTGATAATTTAGATATTCCCTTATAACTTATCTCGCTAGTCCCTAGATTTCTTAAATAATATACTCCTTTTAAAGCCTTAATACTAAGCCTATAGCGCTACTATGTCCTTAAGTTATTCCTTTATAAAAATCTTCTATAAATTCTTTTATAACTCCCATTAGTATATATATAGCCTCTTAGTACTTATACTGCTCTAAGTCTAGATCCTTATCCTATACTTCTTAGATTTTTTAGGTTATTACTATATACTAAGATGTTGTTAATATAAGCAGTACAGAAAACGTCCAGATAAGATTATAGGGTATTATTTATAAAGTATTAGAACAAACTTAGGGCATTTATAAGGCTAAATAGCATTACTAAGTATTTAAATAGTCTATATCTAGTATGGAATGCAGTAAGCTATTTATCTCCTTTTATAATATAGAGGCAGTTAAATATGTGGATAAGGTTAAGTTTTATATAGTAGCGAGCCTTACTTAATTGGTTTAGTGTCTCTTAAATTAATAGAAGCGGGTACTAATTCTTAATGGTAATAGCGTTAAGAGCTTGGTAGTTTATATAGAAGCGCAGACCACCGCTAGGTTTCTTAATAAAGATTATAGATGCAGCTATAGGTAAAGAGCTTACTCTAATAAATTCTTTACTTAGGTGCTCATCTAAGTACTTTTATAGTACTTTAAGTTTGTTCTAGAACATTCTATATAGGGGTCTAAATCCTAGCTGTTTTCCTTCTTTAAGTATAATCTTGTGGTTATATAGTTGGTATTCTGCTAACTTATTAGCTTTCTTTTATAAGAATACCTCTAGGTGCTTATAGTAGCATACTAGTACTTTTATAGCAGGGTTAGTGTACTTCTTTAGTGCTAGGGCCTTTTTATTATCGGCTATTATAATAGCGAAGATTATATATTTAGGTTTCCTAGCGAGTTGTGCTAATAGGGTAGCTCTAATTATATAAATGTCTAAGGTATTAAGCGAGCTTAGATTGTCCTTAGTTTCTTATACGGTTTCTTATTTGGGTTTAGATTTAGTATTAGGTATAGAGTTAGTATTAGGTTTAGATTTGGGTTCTTTAAGTATTCTTTTTATAGTAGAATACCAGTTCTTTTAGTACTTTTATATATTAAGCTTAAGCTTCTGCTTGGTTTGGGGTATAGTAGTTAGAGTTAGTTTATATGGTTATATGTTATTTTTAGGTTCTTAGTAGATATTAGTGGAAATCTTATATTGGTAAAATTTTGTGGAATTCTCGAGTTGGTAGAGTTTAGTGGAATTCTTAGGCTAGTGGAATTAGGTGGACTTTTTAGGTATAGGGTGGACGTTAGTGGAAATTTTAGACTAGTAGATCCTGGTAGATTTTTTAGATTTTAGTTTAGGGTCTACGTAGTAAGTTATAAGGCACTTCTGCTTGTAGTAGGAGGCGGTAAATAGAAGCTTAAGGTTATTTTAATTAATAGTTACCTTATATAGCTTTATCTAGGGTTGTTTAAGAATTACTAGGTAACCTAGGGTAGTTATAAAGAGCTTAATTAGTTCTTTATGGTTTAGGTATTAGAGTCTTAGGGCCGCTATATAAGTAATACGGCCTAAGATAGTGCGTTTGCCATTAAATCTAAATACATTAATATGCTGGTTAAGGGGTATTAGGATAAACCTATTATTTTACGCGAAGATCTTATTAATAAATCCTATGCCGCTAGCTCCTATATTAATTAGGACTTAAGTGTTAGCCTATTAACCTTTCTGCTAAAGACAGTAGTTAATGGTTATACTATAATCCTAAGAGTTAGGGTTTGCTATATCTAGTGAATTTAACAAGATTCTATAATATAGCTATCCTAAAGAGTAACTTAACTCTAGGACATGCCTTTTAGTAGTAAGTAGGAAGGGGTTTCTATAGAACGTTAGTTGTAACTTTATTCTTATAAGTGGTGCTTACTAGATATAGGGCTAGAGCTAGGTAAAGATTAGGGATAGTAACTGGAGGATTAATACAGTAAATAGTTGTTAGTATTGGCCGTTTATAAATCGTGTTAGGGCATACGTCAGGAAAAAATTTACTAGCATTTAGCCAGCATTTCGCAGCATTTCGCAGCATTTAAAAAAGACTATAGGCCTTAAGCAGCATCTAGGCAGCTATATTTATATATTATAGAAATTTTTTTTATAAATTACTTATAAATTACACAAGTTATTCCACTTCTAAAAAAAAAGTTAAAATTTATAGATTTTTTTTAGAAGTGGAATAACTTATGTAATTTATAAGTAATTTATAAAAAAAATTTCTATAATATATAAATATAGCTGCCTAGATGCTGCTTAAGGCCTATAGTCTTTTTTAAATGCTGCGAAATGCTGTAAAATGCTAGCTAAATGCTAGTAAATTTTTTCCTAACGTAGAGATAGAGCAGTATCTTAAGATATAATTCTTACTTCTGTATTTAAAGTAAAGGCCTAGCTTAATGCGTTGTTCTTATTTAGGGGACCCTAGTAGAGTATATCCTGTAAGCTTTTGCAGTATATAGGATTAAATAAGCAACTTAATTGTAAATCTATGGAAATTAAGTAAACTGAATACATAAAAGTAGACCCGGAACTCCGTAGTCTATAACTTAATATTTAACCATATCCAAGATATATAAGGGTAGTGTCAATTATGTCTTAGAGCCTTTTAGGTAACAATCCTATGTCTTAGTGTAGTGCTAGTAAACTGTTACACACCCCCCTAAATTTAACGGTGTAGTTAAAGCTGTAGAAAGTGAATAAAGGTAAAAACTGTACTAAAAAAGGAAATTTAAATATAATATTAGGAGTGGTATAGGGTAGGATAATAGTAAAGCTGTTAACTGTGTTACTTATAGGGCTTCTAGTAACATTATAGACGTTATATTTAGTAATATTGCAGTTGTCGTAACTAGTGCTAATATAGGCTGGTGCCATTATAGGCTGGATTAGAATTGCTTTAATTATATCTAAGATATCTGTTGGTATGCATTAACAACGTGCAGAATACATATATCACAATGATATGTACTATGCAGTGTTATTAGTGGATTCTTTTTTTTTTACTCTATAATGCAGTGTTGACGATATATACGCGTCTCGCGTAGGTTACGTGCTGCGCACGTGACACGTGAAACGAATATATACCGACACTGGGAGTACTTTGAAAATGCGAAGAACTAGTATCTTACAACTATGCAGTTCGAACATCTATATACGTACTTCTCCTTCCTTCCTTGCCCTACCCTATGCCTTATGTGGTGGTATCAAGTTGTATACCAGTGTTAAGTCTCTGGAATGCCAAAAATTGGTTATATCCTGCTGTAGAGCATTTAGAGGCTCTAGTGTCGATTATTGCACCTATGAACTTTGTGGAGGTGTAGTGTGAGGTTATATTGTATGCAAATGGTATTCCCTGGCAAGACGTAACAAGTTTGTTGTTGTCTATATCATCTCGGATCTCCTGCCTTGGGCGGGCTTCCTTTTCTGGAACATATTCGAATCGCGGTTCTCAATTATTTGGTTGAGGCTCTGGTGACTGAGCTGGGGTAGGAGGGCCGGGTGGAGGATCGTCTGAGGCTTGCGGGCCTATTGCGTTATCGTCTTGAGGGTTAAGCTCCTCTTAATCAGTCGCTTGATCTTAATTTTCACCAGATTCCACCTATCGACTTCCACTAATATCCGCTTGAGTCTCGTCCTTATCTAACGTTTCAATAATCTCTTCCTTTAACGTCTCGTTGAGCTCTTCCTTTAGTATAACCAACCCCCTAGAACATTCCGTAGAACCGTTCTGCTATAGGGTATTATCTTGGTCGTTGGTAATATATACAGTTGTTACAGAGTTAAGGATAAGGTTAATTTTTAATTCGGTAGTAGTCGTCATTTTTAGGATTTGTGGGGTCAGGCAGGGTCCAATTAGTGTCTTAGCGAAAACTTTATTTTAACGTTCCGAACTCTTAGTTTGATTGGTTAGTTAGTTTATCAGTCGGGCTTGTATGCTTGGTTTGTGGTCGGGTTGATCGTCCGTTCATAGTCGGGTTAATCGATAGTATAGTAAAGGTCCTACTAGTGCTTCTCTGGAGAGTGGTAGACTTGCAGTCCGAACGCTGGATGGTTATTGTGGAGGTTGCTGCGGAGGTTGCTGTAGAGGTTGCTGCGGAGGTTGTTGTGGAGGTTAAGGCGTGACGGATAGTGTGGGGGTAGAGGTAGTCGTAGTTTAAGGTGTCATAGGTGGTGTGGAGGTAGAGGTAGAGGTAGTCGTAAGTTTAGGTATAACAGATCGTGTGAAGGTAGAGGTAGAGGTAGAGGTAGAGGCAGAGGTAGTCGTAGGTCGAGGTATGACAGACGGTATAGACGTAGACGTAGACGTAGGTTGAGGTATAGCGGAAGGTGTAGGTACTGAGGAACGTCCTGCTCGTCGCTCTATTGTTGTTGCAGGTTGAGGTATAACAGATGGTATAGGCACTGGGGAATGTCCTGCTCGTTGCTCCTCCAGGGTTCCGTGTGTCTTATAATACTTAATACTTCTTAACTTGATATTAGTGCCAAACTTATCCTCAAGTGCGTTTATTATTTCTCTAGTCCATTCCGTTTGGTCATATTCTTGTGCTGTATCGTATAAAGACTGAGTAAGTGTTTTGCCTTGTTTGTGGTTGGCATTAACCCATACTTCTCTGCTGTTTAGACAATCGCGTAGTTGCTGAAGCCAGTATAAGGGTATTTTCGTAAAGATATCAACCGTAAAGTCCTTGAAATCTCCCTGGAACGATTCCCAGAGTAGAAAGTCTAGCTGGTTGTGTATTTCTGTATATACGTACATCTTGCATCGTACGTAGTTGGTCAGCTCGTCCTTGGGGACTTCCGTTAGGTCTTCCCATTTAGCTGCTTCTTCCTCCCAGTCTTTCTCCCAGTCTTTCTCCCAGTCTTTCTCCATTCCTAACATGTATTATTTAAGTAGGTAAGGGTGTTCGTAAGGTAAAGGTAGGGGAACGGTTGAGGTGGTTGAGGAGGCGGTTGAGGGGGCGGTTGAGTAGGCGGTTGAGGGGGCGGTTCGATTAAGTAGGGTAAGGTGTTTCGATTCGTAAGATAAAGGTAGGGGAACGGTTAAGGAGGTGGTTGAGGAGTGGTTCGAGTTGTTTGAGTCGGGTAAGGGGTAAGGTGTTCTGCGCAGTAATATATTTTTCTCTTTTTATAGTAGATAGAATGAGATATCTAGAAGTCGTCATGGATACCAGACAAGCACTTCTAGGTGGTTTCTCTTCTTCTCTTTAACTGAAATAGGCTGATACGAAAGGTGGATGAGTACAACTATCTTCCAATCTGCTGCAAGGTGGACAGTATAACTGTCTTCCAAGCTATCTGCGTCTTTCCTAATCTGTGCGCGCTCACTGATCAGTGTTGGTATGCATTAACAACGTGCAGAATACATATATCACAATGATATATACTATGCAGTGTTGTTGGTGGATTCTTTTTGTTCTACTCTACAATGCAGTGTTGACGATATATACGCGTCTCGCGTAGGTCACGTGCTGCGCACGTGACACGTGAAACGAATATATACCGACAATATCATCTTAAAGTCTATATGGTGTAGTGTTTAATCTTAGTAGATTTAGAGATGCTGTTCTGCTAGTAGTTGGTAACTATTTAATATCCTTTATAGGAAGTTCTACTAAATCATTTAATTTAGGTGTAGTAATTTAATCTATACTTAAGGCAGTCGTTTAATCTATGCTTAAGGTAGTCATTTAATCTATAGTTAAGGTAGTCATTTAAGCTGTAGTTAAGGTAGATATTTAATAGGTAGTTAAGGTAGAACTTAAGGTAGACGTTTAATCTATAGTTAAGGTAGTCATTTAATCTATAGTTAACGTAGATCTATTTTTATATGCTTTGCTAATAAGCAAACTTTATATTTAACTTTAAGTGGTGCTTTGCCGCACTATACATTGAGGTTAAGAGCTAGGGTTTTGGAATTAAAATTAATTATTCCTATATTCTCTACTTCCTGCTCTTCTTTTTAAATATAATTAACTATGCGTTTAACCTATAGCCTAAATAAGATTATTTTATCTATTTTCTTTTAAATGTCTAGGTTTAGTTCCTATCCTTAAGGTTGCTTCTACTTGGCAATATAGTAGCAATTACTGTATTAATATATAAGGCCATATATGCCTTCCTTATGCTACCTTAAATTTAAATTGCTATAGGAATTAGAATTGTTTTAAAGGGTCGTAAATATAGAGTAATTAGCAGTAGTGGTAAAAGAAGATAATGCTTGCTATATGCGGTAGTGCTCCTTAAATTTCTTAATAAGGTTAATAGTAGATAGGGCCTCTTTATCCTTCCGTTCTTTTTTAATAAGGTCTACTTTTAGTGCTCCTATAAAACTAGAAGAGATAGGTTTAATAGCTTAAATAAAATTATAGTATGGCCTAAATCCTTAGACGTCTAGTAGCTCCAATTATTCTATAAGTTTATAGATATTCCGCCAGTTGTTTAACCATTTGTTAATGCTCTGTTTTTTATTATAGGCTTTAAAAGCCGTATATTAATTAAGAACATTATACTTTTAACCTAAGGTAGTAGGGGCAAGTACACTCTTAAGTGCTTAAAGCCGTTTATATACTGTGTTAAGGCCGTTAATAAGTAGAAGGTAGTCTACTAATGTTAATTAAACGATATAGTTGCTAATATTACTTATGGCTTGCTCTTGCTTCCAATGTATATAGAGGTCGTCCTTATACTTAGCATAGAGTTAATTATATACAGTAAGCTTAATTTAGTCTAGCTAAGCTATTGAGGTAGCAGTGGGAAGTACGTCTTTTGGTATAGGTTAATTTAGAGGTTCTAGCTTTAAAAGCTTGTCTTTCTTCTTTAATAGGTTAATATACTACTATTGTTACGGACAGCTTAAGTACGATGTTACGACTACTTGGAGAGGAGTCGGAGGAAGCTAGTTGGTTAATATAGGCACGGTCTAGGATGGAGCCGGTGGAACTATGTGACGAGGAATGATAACCGAGGTTACGTGGTTAGGTCTGTAATCTATAGGATTAGGAGAACGTGGGATCTATAAGCAGACCAATAGATTAATGGATTAATAGATTAATAGAGCGAAGAGATTTCTTAGGCGTATGGTTGTGTATTTAAAGGACCACAGTCCCTACCTAGATAGTTCTCTCTTTGTAGTACATCTTAGAATACAATTGGAGTTAATCTGTTGGGCAACTACTCCACTAGTTGTTATTATATTGTTGAATTGTTCTTACCTATATACCTAGCCCAATAACAGGACCTACTGTAGTTCCTACTATAAGGTTCCGTTACACATTTACTACTAAGGTTACGGTATTAAATAAGGTCGAATAACATGCCACCCAAAGCACCAGTTACAACGCTATTAACGGCAGCAACGACCTCAGGCTTAGGAGGGGATACTAGTATGGCAGATTAGGATTCTTAGCTAGTTACGCGAAGTTAGTTATAGGAAATGGTTAATTACTTATAGGATAATAGTAAGATACTTAAAGAACGCATTAGTAGAATTAGAGCAGCAAAGGTTAAGTTACCTTTAATTAAACAATTCTTAGGAGAGAAATTAAAGCTTAAAGGATTTCTAACGCAGATGTACTTTAAGGTTATGTAAAAAGGAGTGAAGTTAGTAACGTTATTAGATTAAGTGGCCTATGCAGGATTGTTTCTATTAGGAAGAGTACTTAAGTGGTTTAAACTATATCTTATGGAGATATAGGCTAATAGCATAACAACTACTAACCAGGACGTACGGTATATATTCGCCAGTTGGAACGGGTTTGCAGAACGGTTAACGCAGATGTTTAGAGACCTGGAGGCAACAACCACAGCAGAACAAAAGCTTTAGAACTTAGTACAGCGCACTTTAGCAATTGAGTATACCACACAGTTTTAAACGCTAGCTATATAGGTTGAATGGAATAACAAGGCGCTTATGGCATAGTATAAATAGGGACTTAAGGCTAAAGTCCAGGATGCAATTATCCTAATGGAAGATATATTAGATAATCTATATTCTCTAAGGCGTGGGACACGTGCACGAGTCACGTGCATGGGGCATGTGCATTGTAAATCTCTTCAGAGCCCCAGGGGCCCTAGGTCAAGATATTAACATCAATTAATAATCAAGATTAAGATTATCAATCAATCAACCCATTACATCAATAAACCCCTCTATTTGAATTTCGTGATAGTTATAAGCCCGGTCCACCGACTTAAGAAGCTATTCAGCTATTACTTAATCGTTTAAAGAAATTCTACCTTATTGTTAGACTCTAACACCTTATTGTTAAGACGCAGACTCTGATAGAAATCCTACCTTAATTATCACAAGACGAGTCTTTGACGAGATTCTATAAGATTCTATAAGATTCCACCTTAATCTAATAACAAGGATGATCCTAATAATAGAAAAATCCTAATAACAAAATACCATCTTAATCCCTCCTTTGCTATTAGTTAAATGACTCCACTAACGTTAAGCTTGTTGATAACGATCATCTTTAATAAGTTAGAAGACTGGGAGTAATGGCTATAGCAACTTTAAGCCCTTGTAGATCAGCGAATTTGGGCCTATGTTAACCCAGATAGTGTAGCACCTTAACAAGGTCTATTATAAGAACTAGCCTATCTAGAAGTTACAGATTTTAATAAGAATATAACCTTATATACGCAGCTCTTAACAAATTAATAAAAAGCGTATAAGAATAGCAGATAATACTACAACTAGAACATAAAGTATTTCCTAAGATAGGAAGATTATCTTTAATAGATCCGCACCTAGATTACATCTATAGTATTAATTTAGAAGAAGCTACTGCTTAACCCTTCCTTAATAGTTAAAGAATAGCTATCTTGGCTAAAGGAGAACACAGAACCTACCTTATTGTTTATTAGGAAGAAGGTACAATACTAATACATGGAAGCCCTTAAGGGGTTTAAATAGTTATTAAAATTAAACTAATAGCTAGATTAATAGGAACACATAATATCCCTAGAAGAGAAGTATAAGATCCCTTAAATATCCAATAGTATCTAGCTTTAAGATTTGGCAGAAGTTATTTAACCTTTTAGCAACGCCTACTATATAAAGTACACTACTGAGTTAAATAACCCTCAGAAGTCAAGATCTTCCAAATACTACAGAGTAGCAAAGGAGCTATAAGAAGGACTTAAAACACCCTTAAAGAAAGCTAATACTACTATAAGAGGTAGTACCTTTAATACAGACTTCATAGAGCAAGCCACTAAGGATCACTCTAATACTACTAAAGGTTTACAAAGAGGAAAGGCCTTAGCATATAATAGACGCTTAAAGAGAGCCGGAACACTAGTGAATAAGAAGACGTTTTACAAGAAGCCAACGCCTAAGTACTTAGTATGCGGAATACAAGGACACTCCCTATAGGACTATTAGTGTTTATTTAAAGACAAGAGACCTATAGGAGTCACAATAGGAGATGCGCGCATTAATAGGGCACTAAAGAAGGTAGAAAAGAATAAGAATTTTACTAACTAAGTTATAAAGATCAGACTTAAAGAACAAGAAGATAAGGCCTAATAATAACAAGACGAGAGCCAGGAAGTCAAGATTAAGGGAGAAGCTAATATAATATTTCTAGAATTATATCATACTAGTTAAACCTATCCACTAAAGCTATTAACTATTCTTAACTTAGGAACTACTCTCTATATCTTTAATAACCTCTCTCGTTTTTACAATTTTAGGAAAGCTCTAAGACATAAATATATTACCGCCGGCAGCTTAGAAGTGCCTATACTAGGCTATAGTAATATCACTATCCAAATTA
>Ga0307507_10011440_pt1 | contig 11188 bp, 12 predicted proteins | sample 7_EM_MG_FD_207223 | JGI IMG/M metagenome (GOLD analysis project Ga0307507, IMG submission 207223) | Populus trichocarpa ectomycorrhiza microbial communities from riparian zone in the Pacific Northwest, United States - 7_EM | ecosystem: Host-associated > Plants > Roots > Unclassified | place... | reverse complement strand
TCCTGGACAGCCTGGCGCTGGCTTACCGCCGGACAGTCCGCCAGGCAGCCTCGCTGGCGGGCGGCGCGGTGGACGTCGTGCACATCGTGGGCGGCGGTGCCCGCAACTCCCTGCTCTGCCAGCTGACGGCGGACGCCTGCGGCCTGCCGGTCCTGGCTGGCCCCGTCGAAGCGGCCGCCCTGGGCAACGTCCTCGTGCAGGCCCGCGCCCTGGGCGCCCCCTTGCCGGACCTGGCCGCGATGCGCGCGCTCGTCCGGCAGACGCAGCCGGTGCAGCAGTACCTGCCCTCCGGCCGCGACGACTGGGCCGCCGCCGAGGCCCGCCTGGCACCGTGATGCCCTCCCAATCACGTGTGATGCCCCTCCAATCACGCGAGATGCCCGTCTGATCACGTGAGTTCCGGGTTCGGCCGTCCATCCAGGTACGCGAGTCGTCCATCCAGGTACGTGTGTCGTCCGTCTGGGTACGCGAGTTCGCCGTTGCGGTTAGGGTCCCTGCCGTCTTTTGCTTGGTTCCGTAGGCGATTCCGTAGCGGTCGAGATTGTGCGGGGCGGCTTGGTTGCGGGGTGGGGTTGCTGGTTGGGTTTCAAGATGCGGCTTCGCCGGTGCGTCGGAAATCGACGCGACCGTGGTCGCGCAGGTGCGCTTCCCGGCAGGGCGTCGATTCCCCACGCCTCGGAGCTATGCCGCCGGTTTTGTCGGTGGTCGCCGGTAGTGTGGACTTCGGGGGATTCTCGCGTCGCGTCGTTGGTCACCTTGCTTACACCGCAAGGAAATCCGGCCGCGTCTACAAAGGATAGTCACGCTGGGTGAATACACTTTGCGGTGATGATTTCTCGAACAATTGGTCGTAGCGTGGGGTGCATGGGGATCGCACTGAGTCCCGAGGACCGGCGCCTTGCCGTTGTTCTGGACGACATCACCGACATTCACAAGCAAATCTGCCGACTCGAAGGTGGTTACCTGCGCAAGGTTGCCGAACTGTCCACGGTGGGCCGGTCCGTCCGCTCGGTCACCAACGAACTCGCCCTCGCCTTGCGGTTGGGGAAGAACCGGGCCGGGAAGGAGATCGCGCACGCCAAGGCCCTCACTCGGCTGCTGCCGCGGACGCTGGCGGCGTTGGAGGAGGGCACCATCGACCGGTACAAGGCCGGGCAGGTCGTCGACGGCTTCGCGGTCCTCGACGACGAGCAGACCCGCCGGGCCGACGAGATGCTCGCTACCCGGTTGGAGAAGACCTCGCAGAATCTGGCTCGCGCGATCACCCGGGTGACTAACAAGGTGGACCCGGAAGGACATAGGGCCCGGTGTAAGGAGCGAAGACGCGACCGCAAGGTCACGCTGACTCCGCAGGACCATGGGATGAGCACCCTCGCCGCCGAACTCCCGGCCGAGGTCGCCTCCGCGGTCTACGGATCGCTCACGGAGGCGGCCCGGGCGCTTCGCAAGATTGACAAGTCCCGGACCACCGACCAGTTGCGCGCCGACATCCTCGCCGAACGTTTGCTCGCCGGGAATGGCGGCAGTCTGAAACCGCACGTGTACATCTATGTGGACCTGTTCTCGTTGCTGCGATTGAACAATGACCTGGCCTACCTGCCCGGTTACGGCGACCTCCCGGTGGAGGTGTTGCGGGAGCGGATCTTCGACCCAAACTCGACCTGGTCGAGGCTGATCACCGACCCGGACACCGGACAGCTGATGTCGGTCGGGCGCACCAAGTACCGGCCACCCGCCGACCTGGATGACTTCGTCCGGGTCCGCGCCCGGACCTGCTCGCACCCCGGCTGCAGCCAACCGGCGCAGTTCGTGGATGTCGACCACATCCAGGACTGGGCCAAGGGCGGCGAGACCAGCGCGGCAAACCTCGACGGCAAATGCCGGTATCACCATCTGCTGAAGGAGGAACCCGGCTGGCACTTCGAGACCAGACCCGACGGCGTCACCCTCATCATCACACCCGCCGGACGCACCTACACCAGCACCCCAGAACCCACCCACGAACCACGACAACCAGAGGAGCCGCCATTCTAGTGCCGCTATTCCCCGGCGAGCCCCTTGAGTAGGGAGAGGGAGTTCCGCCAGGCCATCGCGGTGGTGTCGGCGTCGTCCAGCGCACCGCTTTCGGTGACTCGCACCAAAGTCTCGTCAGCTTGCGGGGACAGAGTGATCTCGACCAGATCGCCGGGTTCCGGCAGCAGTCAGCGGAAGGCGAAGCGACGAACGGGTTACACGGCTTCCACTCGTGCGTCAAAGCCACCGTGCTCGTCCCAGCGCAGGTGCATCTTGCCTCCCGGCACTAAGTCGATGTCGGCACCGCCGAACGCGAACCACTGCTGGAAGGACTGTGGCTCCGTGACGAGGGTCTCTTCGGAGATCTCCATATACCCACCGTATTGGGGAGCGGAGCGGCGACGCGCCTGTCAGTGACAGTTCGTCATGCGAACTGTCAGCTGTTACCCTCGGGCAGGTGGGTAAGGTAGAAGGTCGGATCGGGGTCGTGGCCGCACTGGTGCGCGCCTCATTCCTGGTGAATGCCGTGTACGCCGAGTCGGGCCGCGAGTACGGCCTCACTCCGCAGCAGGGGCAGCTGCTGTGCGTGCTGATGGCGCAGCCGTACGGCATGGGCGAGCTGGGTGCGACGCTGGGGCTGGCCAAGTCAAGCCTCACCGGGCTGGTGGACCGCACCGAGCGCAACGGCCTGGTCCGGCGCGAACCCGACCCGCGGGATACCCGGGCCGTGCGGGTCGCGCTCACGCCGCGTGGCAGCAAGCTTGCCGAGGAGTTCTACGCCGAGACCTGCAGGCGGATCGACCGGCTGCCGGGAGGGCTCAGTGCCGGCGAACGCGAGCTGCTCGCCGGGCTGCTCGGCCGCGTGGTGCGGGACAACGAGGTGCCTGTGGTCTTCATGGAGCTTGCCGAGAAGTCCTCCGAGCGCTGAGGCAAAGGCTTGCGGTTCGTACTACGAACTAATATGGTTCGTAGTACGAACTTAAGGAGAGCGCGCTATGTCCATCCCGGAAATCGTCTTCGGCTTCGGTATGCACAGCGACACCGGCGAAGGGTCGGAACTGCTGCGCATGGCCGAACGGGCCGATCGTGACGGTCTCGACCTCTTCTCGCTGTCGGATCACCCCTACATCGGCGCGCGCCTGGACGCCTACGCCGCACTCGGCTTCATCCTCGGCCGGACGCAGAAGCTTGCCGGTTTCGCCAACGTCACCAATCTGCCGACGCGGCCACCGGCCATGCTGGCGCGGACGGTGACATCGCTGTCGGCGCTTTCCGACGGCCGCGTGGTGCTCGGCATGGGCGCGGGCGGGCTGTGGGACCGGATCGCCGCCATGGGCGTTCAGAAGCTCAACCCGGCCGAGGCCGTGGAGGCGTTCGAAGAGGCGATTGTGCTGGTCAAGGCGTTGTCGGGCGGTGGCGAGCCGGTCACCTACGAAGGCCGTCACTACCGCGTGGACCAGATCGAGCCGGCTCCGGTGGCCGCGCCGCCGGTGTGGACCGGGTCGGTCGGGCCGAAGTCCCTGGCCGCCACCGGCCGCGTCGCCGACGGCTGGATTCCCGGCCACGCCGCGGACTGGCTCAGCGAGCGGTACCGGACGTCGCGGCCGATCATCGACGAGGCCGCGGCGGCCATCGGGCGAGATCCGCGCGAGGTCCGCACGGTCTTCAACCTCCCCGGGCGCATCACCGCGCGGCCGCTCGCAGCCACGCGGGACGACGCCGGACGCTGGATCGGCGGGTCCTCGGAGCAGTGGGTCGAGGAGCTGACCGGGGCCGTGCTGGAGCACGGCGCCTCCGGCTTCATGCTCTTCTCGCCCCGCGGCGGCGGGACGGACGAAACGACGCTTGGACGCTGGGCCACAGAGGTCGCCCCAGCTGTGCGCGAAGCCGTCGCGAAGGTCGTGGTCTGAAAGTCAGCAGACCGCGTGGAGCAGGTCGATCACCTCCGGCTCGGTCGGGCGGTGCGGAGCGTTCTTGGTGACCGCGTCGGCCACCGCGTCCGCCGCGATCACCGGGATCTGGGCGCGGGTGACGCCGAGCTCGCGCAACGGGCGCTTGATCTCGATCGCGGCCGAGATCTCACGCACCGCCGCGAGGGCCGCGTCCGGCGTCGGTGTCACGTGCAGGGCGCGGGCGGTGGTTTCGTAGGCGCCCGCGGCCGAGGCGAGGCTGAAGGCCATGACCTCCTCGAGCACCGCCGCCAGCGCCACACCGTGCGGGGTGCCGGTGTGCGCGGTCAGCGCGTGCCCGATGCCGTGGACCAGGCCGAGGCCGGACAGCGTCAGCGCGTGCCCGGCCAGGTGCGCCCCGAACATCAGCTGCGAGCGCGCTTCCAGGTCGCTGCCGTCGCGGTAGGCCGCTGGCAGCCAGCGCCCCACCAAGGTGATCGCCTGCGTGGCGTAGGCGGCGGAAAGCGGAGTCGAGCCGAGTGAGGCCAACGATTCGATGCCGTGCACGAGCGCGTCCAGCCCGGTCGCGGCCGTCACCCGAGGGGGCAGGCCGAGGGTGAGTTCCGGGTCCAGCACGGCGATCCGCGGCTTCACCGAGGAGTGTCCGATGTAGACCTTCCGGCGTGCGCAGGTGTCCTCGGTGACGCCGAAGCCGTTGGTCTCGGCGCCGGTGCCGGCGGTGGTGGGGATCGCGATCAGCGGAAGCCCCTCGGCGGCGTCCCACAGCCGGTCCGCGTCGGCGGCGACGGCCTCCGGGTTCCCGGCGAGCAGCGAGATGCCCTTGGCGGCGTCCAGCGCGGAGCCGCCGCCGACGGCGATCACCGCGCAGTCCCCGAATGCGCGCAGCCGCGCGGCGCCGCGGTCGAGCTCGGCGGTCGAAGGGTTCGGCCCGATGTCCTCGTGGACGCCGTATTCGAGCCCGGCCAAGGTCTTCTCGACCCGCCCGACGATCCCGGTCGCGCGCAGGCTGCGGTCGGTGACCACAAACGCCCGCGTGCACCCAAGAGAGTCGACGAACGCGGGCAGGTCTGCCAGCACGCCGGGGCCGAATTCGGTCCGGCCGGTCAGCTCCACGCTGAGCCTCAGAGCCGCCATCGGGCCACCGCCTCCTCGTCGAGCTCGATCCCCAGACCCGGCCGCTGGGGGACCGCGAGCATGCCGTCGGGCCGGATCATCACCGGTTCGGCGAGCATGAAGTCCCGGCGCTGCGGCGTCCACCCGGGTGGGTCCCACGGGAACTCGAAGAACGGCCCGCCGCCGACCCCGGCCGCGACGTGCAGGTTGGCCAGCACCCCGATGCCGTTGGTCCAGCTGTGCGGGGTGAACGCCCGGTGCTTGAGCAGCGCCAGTTCCGCGAGCGTCCGCGCGCGGTGCATGCCGATCGCGAGGACGACGTCCATCTGGTAGACGTCGAGGACGTCCTGGTCGAGGTAGCGCAGCAGCTCGGGCACCGAGTGGTGCATCTCGCCCGCGGCGATCCGGACGCCCGGGTTGTCCGCCCTCAGTGTCCGGAAGCCGTCGAGATCGGCGTAGGGCAGGGGTTCCTCGACCCAGAAGACGTCCAGTTCGGACAGTCGCCGCACCAGCTTGCGTGTCTTGACCAGGTCCGAGGTGTCCGCGGTGTCCCCGGCCATCCGCCAGGACTGGTTGAGGTCGACCATGATCTCGAAGTCCGGGCCGAGCGCGTCCCGCACCGCCGCGACCGCCGCGACGCCGTCGTTCACCCGGTCGCGGTCGATCCGGACCTTCATCGCCCGGAACCCGGCCTCCCGGGCGCGGAGCGCGGTTTCCACCCGTTCGGCCGGCGATTTCAGCTCGGCGGAGGAGGCGTACGCGGGCAGTGCGCGGGCCGAGTTCCCGAACAGCGTGGCCACCGGCAGCCCGGCGACTTTGCCGATGATGTCCCACAGCGCGACCTCCAGGGGCCAGTAGCTGCCGCCGTGGAAGTTGGCCGTCTCGATCGCCTTGACGTGGCGGACGATGTCGAGCGGGTCCTCGCCGAGGAAGAGTTCCTTGACCGCGTCGAAGCCGTCCATGGTGTCGCCGGAGCCGATGCCGGTGACGCCCTCGTCGGTGTGGACCCGCACGATGGTCGCGTCGAAGTGCCGCCGTGGCTCGGGATCCCAGGCCGCGCGCAGCGGCGGGTCGAGCTCCAGGCGGAGCCGGTCGAGGGTGATGTCGGTGATCTTCATCGGTTGGCCGCCTCGCGTCGGAGAAACTCGACGGTAAGAGCGGCCGGAAAGCGGCGGCAAGCGCGAAAGGCACATCGAAACGAGCGTTGCGCTGAGGCCAACTCCCGGGGTTAGCATGCGCGGATGGACGAGGGCGCCCGGCATCACGGCCACGGCTTGCGCCGTGATCTCGACCTGCTGGAAGCGCTCGCTTCGCCGGAGGCCCAGCGCGCGGGCGGGCTCGGCGTCGTCCGGCTCGGCCGGCTCACCGGCCGGGAGAAGAGCCAGGTCTCGCGGGCGCTGAAGGCGCTGGCCGAGGAGGGCATCGTCGAGCGCGATCCGGACACCCTCGGCTACCGGCTCGGGTGGCGGCTGTTCTCGCTGGTCGCCCGCACGGTGGAGGATCGGCTGGTCCGCGCCGCCGAGCCGGTCATGCGCGGGCTGTCGGCCGACCTGGAGGAGACCAGCCACCTCTGCGTGCTGCGTGATCAGGAGGTACTGACGCTGCTGTCGGTGTCGGGGCACTCGTTCCGCGTGCACGGCTGGGAAGGGCGCGGGGTGCCGGCGTACTGCACGTCGGCCGGGCGGGTGCTGCTGCTCGACGCGACCCCCGACGAACTGTACGTCCGGTTCCCCGAGTTCGCCGAGATGCCGGAGCTGTGGTCGAAGATCCAAGAGGGACGCCGCCTCGGCTACGCCCAGGTGCGCGAGGAGTTCGAAGACGGGCTCGTCGGGGTTTCGGCGCCGGTGCGCGACTTCCGCGGCCGCGTGGTCGCCGCCCTCAACGTCTCCGCGCCCGCCGAGCGGATGGGGGAGCGCCTCGACGTCGCCGGGCCGATCACGGCGAAAGCCGCCGCGGAGGTTTCCGCGCACCTCGGCGGACCGGGGCCGGCATGACGGCCGAGACGAGAGGAAGCCGAGCGATGGACGGGCTCACCGAGGACGAAACCGCGATCGTCGCGCTGGTGGGCGAGTTCGTGGACCGGGAGGTCCGGCCTGTCGCGCGGGAGCTCGACCACACGGACACCTACCCGGAGAAGCTCATCGGCCAGATGAAGGAGTTGGGCATCTTCGGGCTGGCCATCCCGGAGCCGTGGGGCGAGGCGAGCGTGTCCGCCCAGTGCTACGCCGCGGTGACCGAGGAGCTGGCGCGCGGGTGGATGAGTCTCGCCGGGGCGATGGGCGGCCACACCGTCGTCGCGAAGCTGCTGCTCACCTTCGGCACCCAGGAGCAGAAGGACGCCTACCTGCCCAAGATGGCGACCGGGGAGATCCGCGCCACGATGGCGCTGACCGAATCGGGTGGCGGCTCGGACCTGCAGGCCATCCGCACCACCGCCCGCCGCGACGGCGACGGGTACCGCGTCAACGGCTCGAAGACCTGGATCACCAACGCGCGCCGTTCACAGCTGGTCGCGCTGCTGTGCAAGACCGATCCGGCGGCGACCCCGGCGCACCGCGGCATCAGCATCCTGCTGGTGGAGAAGGGCCCTGGCTTCGAGGTGTCCCGGGACCTGCCGAAGCTGGGCTACAAGGGCGTCGAAAGCTGTGAGCTCACTTTCGACGACTTCCGCGCGCCCGCCACGGCCCTGCTGGGCGGGCAGGAGGGCGAGGGCTTCGCGCAGATGATGCGCGGGCTGGAGATCGGCCGGATCCAGGTCGCCTCCCGCGCGCTGGGCGTCGGGCGGGCCGCGCTCGAGGATTCCCTGCGCTACGCCCAGGAACGGGAGAGCTTCGGCAAACCCATCTGGCAGCACCAGTCGGTCGGCAACTACCTCGCCGACATGGCCACCAAGCTGGAGGCCGCGCGCCAGCTCGTGCACCACGCCGCCCGCCGGTACGACTCGGGGCAGCGAGCGGACCTGGAGGCCGGGATGGCGAAGCTCTTCGCCTCCGAGGCCGCAATGGAGATCGCCCTCGACGCCGTCCGGATCCACGGCGGCTACGGCTATTCGACCGAGTTCGACGTCGAGCGGTACTTCCGTGACGCGCCGCTGATGATCGTCGGCGAGGGCACGAACGAGATCCAGCGCGACGTGATCGTCCGCCAGCTGGTGAAGCGGTACCCGGCATGACCGAGCTGCTGATCCCCGGACCGGCCCAGGCGCTGGGTGCGCTGCTCGACGTCCCGGTGCCGGACCTCGAGCGCGAGGGGCTGCCGCTGCTGTGGCACTGGCTCTACCTCCTGGACCGGCTCGCGCAGGCTGATCTGGGCCCCGACGGGCACCCGGTCCGCGACGGCGTCCCCGGGCGTCGCCGGATGTGGGCCGGGGGCCGGGTGCGTACCCATGGCGTGCTGCGCTGCGGGGAGCCGGCGACGAAACGCACGGAAGTCCTTTCGGTGCGGGAAAAACAGGGGCGTTCGGGGCCGTTGACCTTCGTCGTCGTGGCGCAGGAAGTCCGGCAGGGCGGGAAAGTCGTGGTCGAGGAGGAGCAGGACCTCGTGTACCGGGAGGCGGGCACCACGGTTCTGGACGACGACCGCCCGGTGGTCCCGCCCGGCGCCGGTGAGTGGGAGATCGACGTGTCGCCGACGCTGCTGTTCCGGTTCTCCGCCTTGACTTACAACGCCCACCGCATCCACTACGACCGCGACTACGTCCGGGACGTCGAGGGCTACCCGGGGCTGCTGACCCACGGTCCGCTGCAGGCGCTCGCGATGGCCGAGGCCGCTCGCGCCCAGGGCAGCAGGGGAGACCGGTCCTTCGAGTACCGGCTGGTTTCGCCGTTGTTCGACCACCAGGGCATGGTGGTCCAGGCGGTCCGGGACGGGGACACGACCACCACGGCCGTCCGGGACGTCCACGGCCGCCGGACCGCCGAGGGAACGCTCCGACCGATGTGACGGTCCGTGACGGCGCCGGATACGATGCCGCCATGCCCGGGAAGACTGCCCGGCCCGACCGGGCCGGTCCGACCAGGGAGCTGATCCTGGCCACGGCCGAGCGGCTGTTCGCCGAGCACGGCGTCTACGCGGTGTCCAACCGGCAGGTCAGCGAAGCGGCGGGGCAGGGCAACAACACCGCCGTCGGCTACCACTTCGGCACGAAGGCCGATCTCGTCCGGGCCATCACCCGCAAGCACGCGGGTCCGATCGAGCTGACCCGCGCCCGCCTGGTCGCTTCGGTGTCCGCGGGGGCCGGCGTCCGGGACTGGGTCGAGTGCCTGGTCCGCCCGGTCACCGACCACCTCGCCGCGCTGGACGGCCCGACCTGGTTCGCCCGCTTCGGCGCGCAGGTGATGACGGACCCGGCGCTGCGCGGGATCATCATCGAAGAAGCCCTCGGCACGCCGTCGCTGCGCGAGCTGCTGCACCACCTCGACAAGAGCCTGCCGGATCTGCCCGCGGACGTCCGGGCCGAGCGCTACGACATGGCGCGCCAGCTGATGGTGCACGTGACCGCCGAGCGGGAGCGCGCCGTCGCCGAGGGGACGCCGACGCCGCGGGCCACCTGGCAGGAGGCCGGCACCGGGCTGATCGACGCCATCGTCGGCCTGATGCTCGCCCCGGTCACGACGCCTGCCTAGCGAGATGCAATGAACGGTCCTTTCCTTACGGATTTTGTAAGGAAAGGACCGTTCCTTACATCCGGAGTCCTTGCGGCTAGTCGTCGAGGACCACGGTGTGGATCTCGTGCTCGGCAGGCCAGGTCAGCGTGGTGCCCCCGTTGAAAGTCACCTCGACCACATCGTCCGAAGTGGACGGTTCGACGAGGGTGACCTCGCCCACCGGGCCGATCGTGCCGTACAGCCGGACCCAGGTCCCAGCCTCGAGCAAAGCCGCCGGGACGACGTCGATGTTGTGCGCGGTCGAGGCCGGGGCGAGCCGCGTGGTGACCAGGTGCCAGCAGCCGTAACCGCCGATCGGGAGCAGGAAGACCACCAGCCCGCTGGCCACCGGCGCGAGTGGCAGCAGCGCGAGCGCGGTGACGAGCGCGAGCAGCAGGCAGATGATCGTGGTGACCAGCCCGGAACTGATCGTTTCCGAGCCGGCCTGGAGCCAGCCGGTGGTCCGTACCAGCCCCTGCTCCGTCAACCCGCGCGGCGCGGCCTCGTCGTCGGTGCTCATACCTTCCGCCACCTCGGCTTCCCGTCGATGCCCGTGGTGCACACGACGAGCTGCCCCCGGGCGGTCAGGCCGAACGCGCCTTCGGGGGAGCAGGGCGCACCCTGGCGCACGCCCTGCTGGACGCCATCCGGCGGGGTCGTGGGCGGGCCGGACGTGCTCGGGGGCGCCGTGGTGGGCGACGACGACGTCGGGCGGGGCTTCGGCGGGGGCGGGGGCGGCGTGCCGGTCCCGGCGGGGACGCACGTGGCGCCCCACACGCCCCGGCGCGCTTGCCGGGCCTCGTCCTGGTCCTTGGCGAGTTCGTCGTCGGCGGCGGTCGCGGCACCGGCGCTCACGACCGCCTGCGCGTAGTCGCGCCCGTCGGGAAGCTGGATCCGCGCGGCGACCCGGCCGGCTTCCACCTCGCCGAGATCGGAGAGGATGACCTCCTTGCCGCGGATCAGCTGTGCCGCGGCGTCCAGCGCCGGGCCGGCCCAGCACGGCGAAACCGAGCGGATCTCGGGCACGCGGAGCAGCACCGGGTGGTTCGAGCGGTCGGTGCCGTCCAGGGCGTCCACCGCGTCCATCGAGACGATCGTGATCACCGCGTCGCGCTGGACCGCGACGGCACCCTGCGTCGGGCCGGGGGACGGGTTCTCCGTCAGCCCGAAGGCGTGCAGGTACGGCACCGTCTGGAGCGGGGACAGCGCCAGGACACAGGCAGCCATCCCGGCGACAGTGGCCAGGCTCGCGACGGTCAGGCGCGTCCGCTGCGACGCGGCCCACCACCATCGGCGCACGGCTCCGGGACCGGACTCGGCGATGGCACGGCGCATGAACTTCCCCGGCGATTCGGGCCGTCGGTGGTGGTCAGCAGGCCCCTGGTCTGAACCTGCGCATCCTGCCACAAGATCGGCAACAGTGTTACCGACGATCGGTCCTACGGCAACTGTGCCGAACAGTGTAGAGACCGGAACCGGTTTCGTTCGTGGGAGCGGTCACATGCC
>Ga0307507_10011439_pt1 | contig 11188 bp, 14 predicted proteins | sample 7_EM_MG_FD_207223 | JGI IMG/M metagenome (GOLD analysis project Ga0307507, IMG submission 207223) | Populus trichocarpa ectomycorrhiza microbial communities from riparian zone in the Pacific Northwest, United States - 7_EM | ecosystem: Host-associated > Plants > Roots > Unclassified | place... | reverse complement strand
AGCATTGGCTAGGTTGCCTATTTTGGGATCCAGCTGGCCATCCTCCCACCGAACAGCAAGATTGCAGTGGCGATGTAGTCCCCTTGCTCGTGGGGAGTTTGGATCCAAGTCCAACAATTCAGTTGGATGTGGTGGGTGGGGTGTTGACTGGTCTAGTGTTTGGACCAAGATCGGGGCTGGGACGAAAGCTACAACTGCATCTTTGGCTGTTGGTACAACAGGAACTCGTCCAGCATGCTGGGATGGTAAAAGCAATGGTAAAGCTGAGGGGTGCTGAGCCAGGGCAGGGGGTGAAGCTGGGTTCATCGCTGGTAAAGAGTTGAGATATGTAGAGCCAGGGACTTGAAAATCAAAAATGGAACGGGGTGGATTGGAACCCGAGGCCAGGGAAGAACTTGAGGTCAGGGAAATAGGTTTCTCGAATTTGAAAAGGTTGGGTTGCTTAAAATCAAAAATGTCAGGTTTCTTGAAGTCAAAAATGGATGGACAGTTGGAAGCTGAGGCTGAGGAAGACATGCCCGGTTTGTCGAAATTGAAAGTCGAGGCCGGGGATGAGAGGCTCGGTTTGTTGGCCGGGAACAACACTGGCTTTGAAAAATCAAAGATGGCTGGGTCCCAAGCAGACTTGGCTGGGTTTCCCGGGTTTAAACATTGGACAGTGGTAGAGAGTTTGGCAAAGCAACTTATGTTTTATTGCATCTACTTCCATGGCTGTTGGACCAATGACCTGGTCCACTTCCATCGCTTGTTTGGGTATGTTGACCAGTTGCTCTATCGGCTCTTCTGGGGGAGGGTGAAATTGTAGAGCCTTCACCATTTCTAAGGAATGCTAAGAACGGTAGGAGGTAAAAGCCGATAATACTACTCAGAGATGCCTGGGGCTGGGCCATATATATGCTTGGGTTGAGCCTATCGACCGACCAGTTTCAGCAGGACTTGCAGTGACAGCAACGCCAAGTTCTCAGTAGGCTAAAAATATTTACTGTGCTGTTTGAAGTTCCTTTGATTCATTCAGCTAAATGCCTGAGATGCGATCTAGACACATGCATGTACCAAGGTGATTGACTTGTAAATAATATTTTACTGACCCAGTTCAGCTGAATAGCCTGGGATGCGATCTGACAGTTTTTTTGAGCTATCAAGAGATATGTTTGTAGGCCGGACCAGGTCCTTGGTACCACAGGCTATTGATTTGTTGAACAGCCGACTTAGAGGCACCTGGGGCTGGGCCATATGCTTCACTGAAACTGGTCAGTCGATAGGCTAGATCACAACCCAGGGGTACTATTGTGGTACCAAGTTCTTGGTAGCCTAAAGTACTACAATCCCAGTCAACTGGGCCTGGGGTATTGTAGATCATGCTCCCACGATGCTACAGAGGGGAGGCAGTAGAGAGACAAGTTTGGTGTATCTATTCTAATAGAAATGGGGGAAGATGGCCAAGAAAAGTAAGTAAAAACCATAGGGAATAACTGCTGGGGGACACTGATGAAATACATCACAGCTAGATGTCCAAATACATGACAGAAAAGTGGCTAGGTTGTAAAAGGAATAGCGAGAGGTCGGCCACAGAGTGGGAGACTGATGGAGTGAAAGGCAAAGCAGAGCCAAAGAGGTATAGCACCTGCACTGAGCTGAATACCCTACAAATAAATATTGACTTAGAGTATGTCAAGAAAGAGAGATACATGAGCGACAAACTGTACAACTGCAAGGAAGGATCCAACATTCTTAGTAACTGCTAGTATTGGTTGGGCACCCAACTAAAGATCATGATCCCAGTATACTGCACCTGGTGCGAATGGGGCTGGGCCAGGTTTGGCACCCATGCCCATGCTGAGTTACAATCCCTAGGATCAAAGCTGTTCAGCTGACCCATGATACATATTGAACTGATTGTCATGTCAATTAGGGCTACTTGGCCGACTCAGAGACCCAATAGTTACAAATATATTGGTGGCCGGTCCATCTTTAATGAGGTCAACTTACCCATCGGCCCATCAGCAGGTACCATTAACTATGGCCTGTTTGTAGGGTCGGGGGGCTCAGTGTTGTTGGAGGAAGGTCACTAATACTTGTGCTATTAGCATCTGCCCAACCATACTTGTTACAATCTGAATGGTGTTATTGGAGCCTCCCTGGAAGATGACTTTTCGATGGCGACACCTGTGAGTTTTTTATTTGTCACTTTTCCTTAACAGGTGTTACTAGATGGATTGTTAGTCTCCAATTATCACTGGTACACTTTCTAATGGTATGGGTTGTGCCCTGGATGGTGCGCCGTTCTTGGAAGCTTTCAATGTAGGTTTTTAAAATTGAATTGGTACAGTGCTGATACTTTGCTAGGTTGCATCTGCTGATGTGGAAATGCAAGACCCCCCTTTGACTCCTGATAATATGCATGTTGATAATAATCATTTGAAATCTGTCATTTGTGATGCCACTTTGTCCTGCTTTGCACTTGGAATGAGCAGTTCTGCTCTTGTAGATGCCCTTCAGCTTCATGGAATCATGTATGATGGACTTGATGCCAGAGGTCAGTGAATTGCATTAGTGAATCACCTTCTGAATGGCCACTGTCATCATGGTTCACTACCTAGTTGTCAAATGGTTGCCAATACAGCAATTGACATGGGATCTCTCGCAGCTTCTCTTTCTGCCACCATTCTAGATTTCTTTTGCACTTCAGTACTGTCTCTGGCTGTATTTGAAGAGTTGTGTTTATTTCTTGGTTTCAGAAAGGACCGTAGAAGTGATGGTGACAAATCTTTGGAGGGTAGGCTTGTTTCGTTTTATGAGCATCATCTGGCCATTTTACGCAATCCTCGGAAATTCTATCAGTTGTCTAATTTTTTCAATAATTATGAAGACATGGATCAGCCATCATTAATGAGCTTATGTGGGGCACATGGTTTATCTACATGTGGATTGGTTAGGGAGTTGCAAGATAGATTATTTCAACATATTTGTGGTGGTCGATGCAAAGAAACAAGTAACGAAGCTCCACCATCTTGTCAAAATACGATGAATGAACTACCTGTGGGCGATACTCCCGATCTCGCAGCTTATGTTTTGGCGGCAACTGTACATAAGATGAAGATGAAAATGCTTTGTAGAGTGACTTGAATGTATAATCTAGAGTGTGCATCTGGTGATTCGGTGTCTAGGCTTCATCGGATTGTGAAGTGCTTTATTGGCAGATCAGTAAAGGGCAAGAAATTTCTTCAATCGTCTACTCTCCAGAGGTCATGCAACTCAAATGAAGACGAGCTGCGTGATATTCGAAGTAGATGGCCTGAAGTCCTGTCAAGGACATTGATGGATGCCCTCGTGAACAATTTCAAAAAAAACACTTCATCTACTGAGCTCACAACTTCCATTTGCACATCTTGTGCTGAAACGATGCTTAAGGTTCAGTCCTGGACAGTTCCCATTGCAGAAATTGACCTTACCATTCTAAGATGGCCTGATTATCATGAATGTGGTGAAACTGATGACAACTCAACTTAAGATTATAATAGTGATTCAGATGAAGATTCACAACCAGACACTCGTCGAGACAGCTTTTGGCGACATCCATCTGTCACCCATCCAACTTTTCCCTATCCTAATGGTGTTTTGAAAGACATCCTCATTGATCTGAAAGGCATTATTGATGAAGAGGGAGACCCAGAATCTTTTGTATTGTGTGAACCATGTTTGGGTTCTCTACTTCCAGGCCGAATGCCTGCTTTGGCTATTGCTAACCATTTGTTTCTTGGAGATGTGCCAGCTGAATTGAAGGACTTGACCCCAGTGGAGGAGTCGATGATTGGATTGTGTAGAGCTTGTGCCATCATTGTTCAATTGAAGGGCGGTCTGCTAGGTACCTTTCAAGATGAGCATTCAACTAGTTCCGCTGCTAATCTTCAACGAGCATTGAGAGGCCATATCATTGTCCATCCCCAATGGCCAGCTGTTGTCTCTGAGCTACTGCCACCTTCCATCGAGGACATTGTAGCCCCCATTTGTGTAGTTTATATGGGCTTGAATGCACCTTCCACCGAATGGTTAAGAAAAAAAGCGAGGCCCCTTCTAGTGCAAGCTGACAAAGTCTGGTGGACATTAATTTGGTTAAAGGCTCACAATTATCTCTACCAAAATATAACCATCAACCATGATGTATTAGATGAAATCAAGGGTCTGCCCAGTTTACCAGTTCATGTCGAATTTGTGGATTCTAATGATGGTGATGATGTGTTAACTTCAGGATATGCTAATCAGTCTGGGTCAATGGATACAAGATGCATGAATCAAACTGACAATGATATTCCTTTTGAAAGTGTCCTTATAGGTGATGTGGATCTGAAAGCATCTGCCAATGAGCTCCGTGCTGCTGCTACTCAGCATTTCGAATGTGCAACCAAGAGTTTCCTGGAAATGCCACATGATCCTGCACCAGAGAATGAGTTTTGCAATCTGTCACTCTTTCCAAAGCTGTATCCTACCTTGTTTCCATACGGGTTAGGTGGTTTTGAAGACCAAAGGTGCAAACAACCATTATCTTTCAAACTGCAGGTGAAGCATTTTTTAAACCTTGCTGATACTCATTTTCAAGTTCATCATTTGTTCACATTTCTAGCTTTCAACATTATGCAATGCCGGCAGGTTCTTTGGCAGTCCAGTGCAAAAGTTAAAAAAACAAATTTTCAACAAACAGCAGAAATGTTTGCGGGTATCAGCCCAGAAGATATCGAATCAGTAACCAATCGGTTTGTGCATGGAGACAATAAAACGGCTTATTCTGATAGTGAATGGTGAGTCCTTCAGTTAATGAGGGAAGTCAAATTGGTTAATTGACACATACCTGGATCCAATGCAGCCCAATTGGCAATGAGAAACAAGATTCGGGCTCTTATGCTCTCACATGGCCTGCCAAGTTTTTTCATCATGATTAACCCTGCAGATGTCTATAATCCACTAGTGAAATTTTTAGCTGGAGAGGAAATTGACCTTGATAATCTTTTACCCACAGACATACCAAAATATTGGGAGCAGACAATGCTCATAGCTAAAAATCCTGTCGTCACCACTAAGTTTTTCAACATATATATCCATGCTTTCATCAAGTTGATTCTGGGTTATGATCCTGATTGTAAAACTGTCAAGTCAGGAGTGCTGGATGTTGTGAAAGCTCATTACAGTTGTGTCAAGGCCCAGGGCAGGGGGACTTTACATTGCCATATGTTGGTTTGGATTGAGGGGAGTTTAGACCCTAATAAGCTAAAAGAAAAATTGATGCATCATGAAGGCAGGGTATTTGAGAAACGACTGGCAGTGTACCTGCAGCATTCGATACAGACTTCCATTCCTACGTTTGATGAGAATAACCCCTTCAATCCCAATGGTGACAGTACTATGAGTGTTGACCCTCTCAAAAAATTTCATCCATGTCTTAGGTGTGGTCCTGTATGCCAAAAAGATGAGCCTCAAGAAGTATATGATAAACAATGTGATAAGGATTTGAGCGCTTTAGCAGAGGCATGTCAATGTCACAGTCACAGGGCCACGTGTTATAAGAATTGGAAAGGTCCACCCCAGGAAAAAAAATGCTGATTCGAGCTCGATGAATTGAATGTAGAACCATCAATGTACTTCAATCGAGACACAGGAGAACTTGTTATGCAAAAGACAGATGGCATGGTTAACAATTTTAATTCTACCATGTTAAAAGCGATCCATTGCAATATGGATATAAAATTTATAGGATTGGGGGGTCTCGCCAAGGCTGCATTGTATTACATTACGGATTATATATCTAAAGCTCAGTTGAAAGCTCATGTGGCTTTTGCAATGTTGGAAACCACCATGAGAAAGATGGACAATTACACTGTTGCTGATGATGATATTGCAGCAAAGGCAAAGAAATTGCTCATGAAATGTGCCAATGGTCTTATAAGTCTTCAAGAACTTTCAGCACCACAGGTTGCTTCTTACATTCTTGGGTTGGAAGACCATTTTACAAGTCATAAATATCAACACTTGTTTTGGATGTCTTTCGAAGCATTTTTGAATCGAGAATGCCCTGATTCTGATGGTTTACCAGATTTGGATGATTTGAATCCTTCTAATAGTGAACATGAGCCTGCCACAGGAGCAACTTCCATAGACAAAGATTTATTGAGTGTTACAGTAAATGAGGAGGGAGAACTCATAAGCTGTGATGACCAACTTGCAGATTATATTTATTGAAGTGCTGAATTAGAAGATGTGAGTCTTTGGGATTTTATTGCCCAAGTCGAGAAAGTAAAGAAAAAGAAAAAAAATCATCTGGAGGATTTAGCAGCTGATAGCCCACCTTCAGATGATGAGGCGGAAACCGCTCACGGTGAAGATGAAGATCTGCTTGGAATTTTGGGTCAGAGTCATTCTCATTTTAAAATTTTAAATGATCATCCAGGGTGTGATACATATGAGCTTAGAGTTAGAGATCCAACTGATCGTTTTGTCCCTGTTCCTATTGGACCATCCTTGCCTCACAAAGGTGAAGTGACAAAATATCATTGTTTGATGCTTTGCTTTTTTAAACCCTGGCATCAAGCTGTCGATTTAAAGTCAGGATTTGATTCATGGGAACATGCTTTCAACAATTGGAAATCATCTGCTGAATATACAAGCAAGGTTGAAGAATTATTGAGAAACATGCAACTCTTGCACGAATGCAAAGACAGTTGAGATAATCATTTTAAAAGTTGTAATCATTCAGTGATTGGATTCATTACTACCAAAATGATTCATGAAAGTAGGCAGGTAGAAGATGATGATCTCACAGCGGGCGTTGATGAAGAAGCTTTGCACAAACTTCTTCAAAATATGGATGATAGAATGTCAACATATGCCTATAAGATGAATTTGGACATTGCCAATGTTGTGGGATGTTTTGAACAAAGTGGATTGTACAGCTGTTTTGGTGGAACACGGGGCAACGATGACCTTGGGACGGAGGAAGACGTTAGCCATTTACATCAGACTTATGAGGTGGATTGGAAAGCTGCTTATGACCAATGCAAGATAACATGGAGATCACATGAAAGTCTGGAGACAGATGAATATAACAATGAGAGAACATTAGATGTTTACTCTTCTTTCATTAATCCAATAAATACTCATGGACCTCAAGTTGTGAACAACAGTGTCTGTGATGTTTGTCCGGCATCTCACCCTCAAGTCAATGATCAATCAAGTGCAAACTCATCGTTCCAAGAGGTTGTTAGTCTGGAACCTCTTGATTTTGCTTTAAGCTGGGGGTTGAACAAGGAGCAAACAATTGCCTTTCATATAATCACTTCTCAAAGTCTGGTCTGTAGAGGATTTGAAAATCCTTTGAAAATGTTTTTGTCAGGTCCCGCGGGCACAGGTAAAAGCTGTGTGTTCAAAGCTCTACATGCATACTTTGAAGCCAAAGGACAATCTCAACGTTTTCGCATTTGTACTTACATGGGTGTTGCAGCGAAAAATGTGGGAGGAATGACACTTCATGCTGCACTTTGTTTTGGAAAAAACAAAAAAAGCAACCAGTCAAAAGAGGACCTCAAATCAATGTGGAATGGGGTGAACTTCCTGTTGATCAACGAAGTGTCTATGATAAGCTGTGAATTTCTAATTGAAATTAGTGAGGCTCTTTCTGACACTAAGGGAAACTCTAGCCCCTTTGGAGGTGTGAATATAATATTTGGAGGTGATTTTGCACAACTGCCTCCTGTTTTGCAAACTTGACTTTATGCCAACCCTAAAACCAAATATGGTGTAGGTAGTGGGAAGAAAGAGAAGAAACTCTTAGGACAATTACTTTGGCTGATGGTTGACACCATAGTTGAACTGTTCACCAACATGCGTCAGCAAGGACCAGAAAATTTACATTTTTCAGAACTTTTGAAATGCCTCTGCGTTGGTAACTCCACCAATACTGATTATGAGCTTTTGCAAAGTTGAATTATTGGGAAAAATAACCATGTTAACCTTAATGATCTGAAATGGAGATCGTCCCCCGTCATTGTGTCAGAAAACATGGTAAAAGACATCTTGAATGAACACTGTGCTATCGACTTTGCCAAGCAAACCAATCAAACACTGCATTGGTATCATGCCTCTGATACTTGTAAAGGTTCTGCTTTGTCAAATGATGAACTTGTTTCTTACCTCCAATCTGTTCATTCCAGTAAAACCCATGGACGGCTGGGTAGACTTCCTCTAGTACTTGGAATGCCCGTTTTGATAAGTCAAAATTTTGATGTTGAAGGTGGGATTGTAAATGGGAGTTATGGCACTGTTAAATGAATTTGGTACACTGTAGATGAAAATGGCTTGCATAAGCTGACCTCTTGTGTTGTTGAAGTGAAAGATTCGAATGATGCTACCATGCCCCACCTGCAACCTCACAAAGTACCAGTTCTCAGAGACGGCATTGACATAATCTGTAAGGATCAACATAGATTTGGTGGCGGCATCACTTTTCGACAGACCCAGGTCCCTATTGTACCCACTTTTGCAATGACGGCACATAGAGCACAAGGACAGACTTTACTGAATGTGATTGTTGATCTTCAGTCTTGCCAAGGATCTGAATCCCCTGACATGATGCTCTCTCAGGTGACTTCTTTAGATGGATTGCTAATTTTGTGACCCTTTGATCACAAGAAAATATCGTGCAATATTTCAGAAGACCTTAGGCTTGAGAATAAGTGTTTAAGAGCCCTTGCAATGAAAGCATTGGAGCGGCATGGCACAACTACTGTTGAGAACAATCTGGAGGTGTCAACAACAACTTTGCATCATAGCCGAGATGTGGGGCAGTCGTGCCCTCATTCCCGTGATCGGATCCAGGTGTCTCAACATGAGTGTCCATCCGTGAAACAGATTTGCTTATGACCTCAATGTTCTCAAACATACCCATGAGGGTATCACTTATGCTGATGGAGTCCCTTCTGAAACAGGGCATGAAGAGGATGTTGCAGTTTTTCATAACCTGGAGTCTCTCTTATCTGATGCCATAAAAGACCTCAGTATTGAACCCCCTCCCCTCACCTTCAATGCTGTTTGTCTTTTGTTGCTACACATCTGACTTCTTTCCCGATGGCATCTTCCATTCAAGAACATTACACCAACTGCAAAACCAATAATGTCTATATTCTCTCAGCAAATTAATTGCTTCCACCAGCACTGGCTTTCTTAGAACTGCGAGTACAACAAAGACCATCAAAAAGACTAGCTGGAGAGGGTTGGACTTCCAGAAAAAGGATGGATCTGAGTTCCGTGTCAACATTTTTGGCAAAATTCAGCCCAAGTCGCTTGGAACCAAGCACAGTGCTCTTGGAGACTTTTATATTGGAACAAAGGAAAAGGTGTGGTTTCATGTTAACTTTGTGCTACTTGAACCTGATGTTCTCTTCATCTTTGCTCTCTGATCAGCCTACATATGTTATGAACGATTCAAAGGTCAAGGACTGGTTCGCTCTTGGTGCACCATTGATGTGCACTGAGAAGCTTTCTATGATGTTTCAAGATCAGCTCGTCATGCTGAATGAAATTGTCAAATCAGAACAAGATCTGGAAACTGCAGAAAATAAGGTGCATCCTGCTCAGAAAGAAATTGTTCATACTCATTGGTTTTTTTACAGACCTTCTTCACTCAAGAGTGGTTAAGCACAAGTGCTCCTGGCAAAGCCGGTGATATTATCACTATTACATCACTTAGAAAATATAAGGTATGTTTCCTACCCTTCTAAGTTTTCAGGTCTTCTGTGTTTTATTCCATTTTGTTAGTCCCCTCTCTCAACAGATAGTCATGCCCCCTCCATCCAACACATACTTAAACACTTGTGGCCTTCCTCTTCAAAGACAGGTACAGGCGCTTCTTCCATACAAGCTACGTCCACATCTGCAGAAGATTTGGTGAACGATGCAGAATACAAAGTAGGCCAATTATACAAGCCTACCCATTTATATGACTATGGTGGCAATCTCTTCTGAAATCAAGGCTGTAAACTTGTACAGCATGAAGTGCTCAACATGGATCACCAACTCATCCCTCCTTGGGAACAATATGCCACCCTTTGGACAGGAACCCTCATTATGGCGACTGTTACCTTGCACTGTTTCAATGAAAGTCAAGGATTCACAAGGCAATGAAATGGGCAAAGAATGAAAGGTGATTTTTTTTTCAAAGACTATGTCCCGATCTCTTACTTCTGCCACAAGATTTATCAAATCAACTTCCATCACCTTTTAGTCATTGATGATAGCATTGCTGACATAGAAACGAGAAATGTTCATCCTGGCTATGGACTGGATGAGGAGGTTGAAGCAGAAAAGGACACCAAAGATTCTTCAGCTGATCATGCTATATCTTCCTTCAAAGTCAAAAGAATCAAACTCAACAATGAAAAATCAGCAACTGCAAACATATCTAATCAGCCCACCTCGGTAGCAGATTCAGCAAGCCAGAACACTGAGCCCACCATTCCTTCCTCTAGCATGAATGCTTCGCAATCTGCAACTTCAAAGACCAGACAATCCACTAAAGGTGAAAGCCAGTTCCACGGCTAAGGGGTCCTCATCTGCTGAAACCCTCCCCGATGGAGATGTCACAATGGATGAGTACATCCATTAAATGATAATAATTCTTTCATGAACATTGTAGTATACTATACAGACTTTGTTATGTACATCCGGACATCAGTATTTCAGTATTTACACAGAATTTAATTGGACTTTCTTTGTGGCTGACATCGCTTTAGCTATGTTTGTGTCCAAGCAATTGTTGTGATCTGTTTGCAAACATATTGACTGTCTGCTAACTGGACAAGTGAACTCTTTGTCCCACTCAATATCCCATCCTGCTATGCAATGTTGCTTGTTCATCGAATTCCAGGACTCATAATGTCTACTGTTCCTGGTACGTGTGGTATTCCGGTTTCAAATGACTATGATGCCTAGTGCACTGTCTGTGTTGACACCACCTTCGTGTGGTTGCCACCCCACCTGACTTACACCTCGCTGGTGATGCATGAGGCTTCCTTAATCCTGTACTTAACTCTCCCCCTGGTATTCCCACCAGAATCCGGCAGACTGCTGGATTCCCATTGTAGTCCAGGTAAAGTCCAGCATTCCAGCTGCAGTCCTGGTGGAATATGGTAGGACTCTATTCCCA
>Ga0307507_10011438_pt1 | contig 11190 bp, 4 predicted proteins | sample 7_EM_MG_FD_207223 | JGI IMG/M metagenome (GOLD analysis project Ga0307507, IMG submission 207223) | Populus trichocarpa ectomycorrhiza microbial communities from riparian zone in the Pacific Northwest, United States - 7_EM | ecosystem: Host-associated > Plants > Roots > Unclassified | place... | reverse complement strand
TTAACAATTTTATTTAGAATATATTTGATAATGTCATAGCGTTTATTTTTTTAATTTATAAATATATTTAAATAATATATTTTTTATTTTTTAAAATTTATTTTTAATATTAATATATTTAAATTATCTGAAAATATATAAACATATTTTGAAGCAAAGAAAAAAACATTTTTTTTCAAAAAAACCTTTGAAACGTATAAATAAACGAGTTTTTAGCAATCCTTTGAGTTTAGAGCTTATTTAGTATTGTGTTAGCGGTTATTTTTTAAAGTATTTTCTTTCGGAAATACATTTAAAAAATATTTATTTTTAAGATTTATTTTAATATTGACACATCAAAACGATAAAAATATTAAAAAAAGTAATTTAAGTAAAAATAAAATTAAAAAATTTTAAGAACGCGTGGCCGGCCACATTCCAAAACAAGCTCTTGTTTTGTTAATCCCAAATCTAATATTGATTAGGTGAGTTGTATCTTTAAGTTTATTTTCATATTCCCATGAATTTTTTTTCTTGGCAATTTGACACTCAACTTGTTCTTAAAAAATGACATTAGACTTATAAACGTGCTTAGCCTTAATTAACTAGAACATTTAAGAGACTCTAAATCAAACTGTTCAGAAGAATCAACACATTAAAAGAAAAACTATCAATATCTTATGGTGCTCTGGGAATTAAGCTAGTTGTTAAATTCAGTTGACGAATTAATCTAAAAAAATTCTGAATTATTGGGTCATTAGCTAGGTTAATTTGTGAGGCATTAGGTTAATTAGTTTCATTAAAATAATATTGTTTTTTTTTTAAAAAAAAATTTAGTGCTAACCAAAACTAGGTTTGAATTATGATTTAACCAAGTTATTAAAATTTATTTAAATCAATCAAATCAATTATTTTTTTATTCAACTTAAAACCGGACAAATATCAAGATACGAATTATAGATATTTCTTGGATCAATCTACCGACTAAACTGAGTTTAGCAATTACGCAAATCAATCATGATGTGTTTCTTTTCTTATGATTTAAACTTGTAATTTTTCTAACAGAATAAAGTAAGCACCACTGAAACATTCTTCGACTGGTTATGGCTGCGGGTGGCTTCATTTCAGGCTTCTGAATGTTAATCATCACTTGAATAAGATAGATCAGTTACTCGACTCTCAAAAATATTGATTAATTAGTGATTTATTTATAATAACAACACGTCCACGATTTGCATGTGCAGGCAGCTAGTGATTCGCGACCGTGATTTGCCAGATTATATATCGTTGTCAGGTGGAGCAGTGCTATATGATAATTAACGTGCATTATGTTCTTGACGCCCGAGTCCTGCCAGTTTAAGGTACCATACCTTGCGAGACCTTAAAGTTTAGCACAGAGGAAAATATCTTGTTATCCTCGTTTAACATGCAATATATATTAGACTCGCAGAAATCGGCAAGCTTAATATTGTATGGATTTTATCACCTTCGGTTCGAGTTTAAAGCTAGCGAGGTACTTTGAAGATTTTGTCAATATTCAAGAATACTTTCTTTAAAAAAACATATATTTGGATTTGTATTTTTAATAAAAATGCAGTCATGCATAATTAACAAGTGCAACTTTTTTTTATTTTTTTTATCTCTCTTTAATTATATTATTCAGTTAAAACTGTTATTTATATTTATTTATTTTACTCGAAAATGATCAAAACAGTAATGATTTGTTCTTTTTTTGGTGTTAATCTGGTCAAGTCTGGCTCATGATAAAGTTAAATGGATTTTACTGGATTAATATTTTATTTAATTTAATTAAAAACTCAATCTGGATCTTGAATTTCTCATGACAACTCACCAGTTTGGTTCAACAAGTATTACTCTTACCAGGACACCGGCAAGTCTCTCACAATACAACATTAAGGTTAATTATGGAAGGGATGTGAAAGACTCCTGGGCAATGGAACAAAGACACGTGAATAGTGGTCCATAAATCAATCAAAGAAGGATCGATAATTAATCAGAAAGCTATATGTCTGGCCAAGTGTCATGGCATTTGCTGAGAGAACCATCTTCGATTCTTGTTTGACAAGAATTATTCACGGATAAAGCAGTGGGAATGGTATCCAGGTTGCCAAACATCAAGGAAGTACTGCTGTCTTTTTTTCCTTCTACAATGACGCAGCAACAGAAGGGGTCACATAACGGAACGTCCTTTTTGAAATACCATATTGTGTTCTTATCACCTCTGTTCATTCTCCACCTTACAAGCCAGCATCAACGGAGAAAAGAAAAGCGCTTCTGTTCTGTAACTTTCCAACTGCTCCAAAACCACACATCTCCCATGAATCTCATTAATCACTCGTATATATGATCACCTTTTGGCTTTCTCCTTGGCCTATGGTCCTCGCGTTTCATGGCAAGTTTAAGGGCAGTCATGTTTCTTCATCATTAACAATTAGATTATGATAATCATGATCAACATACAATTACTCTCAAGCCCTTGATTAACCTTTGCTCCAAGCATCATCGAGTGGGCATTCTTTGTTTCGATATATCGATCTTCACTCTTATCTCCTACATCCTAGACAAACTGAAGTGGGTGCCACGTCATACACAGCTTAACAAGGAGTGTATTTGATTAACGACCAGATACGGAGAAACATAGACGAGCATTTAAGGACATTATGGTCCTTCCAGGGAAAGCTCATCAAGAATCAGTGGGAGCCATGGAATATGCCACTTTTTTCCGGGGAGGAAATGGGGAAGTTTCATGGAGTGGGAGGTGAGACGATGGCAACACGTATTCATAAGGATTAATTAAATAATATTAGAGCATGTTTAGTTTAATATTGATATTTTTTTTATTTAGAAATGTATTAAAATATTTTTTTTATTATCACTATATCAAAACAATCATAAAAAACATATCAAAACAATCATAAAAAAATTTTAAAAATTTAATTTTAAAAAAATAATTAATCTTTTACAAAAAAAACTTTTTAACTACAAAAACAAATAGGTTTTAGTATGTGTCATCGCTGATTTGTGAAGGTGTTATTATAATAATTTTTTATTATTTTTTGATATAATTTTATCAAAATCATAAAAAAATAAATTTAATATTTTCAAACAAAAAATAATTTTAAAAAATAATTTGAACCGCATTATTAAACACACCTTTAATAATAATAATAAAATTCATGGAACCATAGGAGTGTAGCTTAACTAGTCAGACCCTGAATTTACTTTCCATAAATCACCAGTTCGAGTGCTATAAATTTCAGGATTACTGGAGATTTATCTTGTTATTAATTTTAGAGTCTCATAAAATTAGTTGAGATATATATAAACTGGCTTGGATTATCCATGATTAAAACACTTTTCCATCATCTTGAATAGTCCACCCACTACCTTCTTGAAGAGCTTCTTCACCCCATGCTCCATATGTTGATGCCATTTTTTTTTTTTTTGTAAGAAACCCAAAACCTCTAAGCCAAGATTTAAATCATTTAATAATAATAATAATAATTAATAGGGTTTCTTTCTTATGGTACGCTAGTAACTAGATATTCAATTAGCTTACCAAGTCGAGCTCGTGGAAAGTGAACACAGCATATAAAACTCTCACCACTACTATTTTATTTAGGGGAGGATAAAGAACAAACAATAAATCTAAACGAGGCGCACATCGTCTTGATTCCTATGGGTGCGCACTACGCCTCTAAACAACTTGAGAGAAAGGAAAGCCAAAAACCCACATCGCAGCCTGTCTCCTTATCACACCCTATAAATTCATAATATTAACTTGATTAAATCTTAATTCTCTCTTAACCCTCCCCCCAATCTCTTTCTAGACCTGCCTTCTTTCCCTCTTTAACGTAAAAGGAGAAAAAAAAAAAAAAACAAGAAGAAGACAAATCACAACCTCTCTCTTTCTCTGCATTTGCTTGATTTTTTTTTTGTTTAAATGGTGGATATGGCGATGGAAGAGGGTGGTAGTAACGAGAGCTGCGGGAGCAGAGTGAACGAGAACACGACGTCGCCTGGTTCGGTATTACAAGGAAGGCAACATCCGCAAAGGATGCAGCAGAAACTTGAGGTTTATAATGAGATTCTTCGTCGTCTTAAAGAAACTAATCACGAAGAAGCTAATCTACCTGGTTTTGATGATCAACTTTGGACTCACTTCAATCGCCTCCCTGCCAGGTACGTACGTGTATACGTATTCATTTCCGTATCTCTACGTGTGTGTGTGTGTGTATGTTTCTATCTTTGGTTGTTTGTGATTTGTTGTTGCGTCTTCGATACGGGAATGAAAAATTTGAGTACTTTTTCAGAAGCAAAATAAAATTTGAGTTTCTCTCTTTTAATTTGGATTGTTAGTTGTTTTTTTTACTGTTTTTTATAGGATAGTTTAGCTTAAGAGGCTGGTTTTATTATTATTTTTATTTTTAATATTTGCGGTGTAGATATGCGTTAGATGTGAAGGTGGAGAGAGCAGAAGATGTGTTAATGCATAAGAGATTGCTGCATTTGGCTCATGATCCTGCTAATCGACCGGCAATCGAAGTTCGCCTTGTTCAGGTAACCTCTATTTGCTGCTGATTTGTTGTGCTTTTTTACATTTACCATACTCGGTTACTTGCGAAGATTTGATTGTGTTTAGAATTTGTGATTGATTAGACTGTGGATTTTAGACTGGAAGAGAGGAATCGTCCGTAAAACAAGTTTTCAACAGGTGCTTACAGGGTTTTAAGAATCCTATTTTGTGGAGAATTTGGAGACGGAAGTTTGTGTTTTTGTGTTCATCAAATTGTTTATTTTTTGTTCCACATTGTTGATGTATAAGTAAATGAGATTTAACTGTACGTAATATAGGAGTATATACTGGTTCAGTTACCAGCCACGAAATGAATCTGTTGTAAACATGTTCTTGAATGTTTGCTGCATTACAATCTTTGAGGCTGGTTTTTTATTTGCCCGAGTTCAACAAATGTAGCTGAATTTCCATCGAATGTTGTTTATAAACCTCATTTGCATTTTCTGTATCTTTTGTTTTTCATGGAATCTTTTAAACTTTGTAATTTTTTAAAATTGATTGAGTGGAAAACTTGCAATTTGTCAAGTGCAGTTAATTGAATCTCCCATGCAGGTTCATCCTACTTCTGATGATAATTCAGCTGATTTTATCCTTCCAGACTCTCCTAGTAAAGAAGCAGCCCAAAGAAAGAGGTATGCTGTTGAGATCATTGTATTTTCTAGAATCCAATTATTCCATGTGTATTGTGAATTCAACAACTCTAGTCAACTAGTGTCACTAGTATTGCTGACATCTTTTTCTTGGTTTCAATGGTCAGCATACACCCACCACCAGCCTTTGGTTCATCACCTAATCTTGAAGCACTTGCACTTGAAGCAAACAAATTTGATGATCAAGATGGTGATAATTCTGTGCATGCTAACTCGAAGTTCTTCAAGTAATTCTCTTACTCAGAGCTATCATGCCAGAGTGGACTGGGTTCCAATAAGGATCTTTTGGGGTTCTTGCCCTTTTGTTAAATCACTTTCACCTTTTCTTTCAAAAAACTTTTAACGAAGTTTTTTTACAGAAATCCCTTTCTTCAATTGACAATCTGAGTAAAAAGCAAGATTCAAAAAATTTAATCCTTGACTACTGTAGACTCTCGCTTTCTATGTGATTGTATATGAGATCCGATATATTTGAAATGGCACTCGAACTAACTGAACATGCTATCAACTGTTTATTTTGGCACTTCGCATGCATCTATTGTGCAGATTTATGTATTTTTCTATGCATATATACATTCATGCGGATATTTATACATCCATATAATTGCATAATTTACTAGATTTGGATGGTGAAGTTTACAGTATTTTTCTTATCGGCATTGATGCAGGCCCATGCATGAAATTACTTTTTCAAGTGATGACAAGCCAAAACTCCTGAGTCAGGTAAGATGAGCATGCCTGTTGAAGTAAGCCAAGTTCATCTTTAATAATTTCTCAAGCAGTGTTTAAATTTTCTACAGAAAATCATCTTGTATTCTGCTGCTTCTTTCAATTTGAATGCTGTTTTGGTATTTAATTTGGAAGGATTGCAAACTAAATCTAGGATTAGTTTGAGCTCTATTCCATCAGCTGGCTGCATGCATTTTGCTGGCCGGTCAGGGTGCATAAATAACTGGCATTTGTTGTTAGCATGAAGCATGAAGAGAGTCAGTGAGGGTGTTTGATTCCACGAAAATAAACACTTAGCCATTGATTTAATGTATCTGTGGCTTATTGTGCTTCGAGTTAGTTATTGTAAATGAGCATGCATCACTGTCTCTCTGATCCTGGTAGTGCTACTTGATTTATGAGGTCATTGTTCTTTGTGAAAATTTACAGTTGACTTCCTTACTCGCTCACATTGGGTTAAACATCCAAGAAGCACACGCATTTTCAACACTTGATGGCTACTCCTTGGATGTATTTGTTGTTGATGGTTGGCCATATGAGGTACTTGCCATATGCACCTTATGTATTAAAGCCCTTGGGTACTTAGGCTGTCATTAATCAAGAAAATATTTGAAATGCACAACAAACTTGATTGACAGACTCTGTTAATAACCATCAGGAAACAGAGCAGCTCAGAACAGCATTGGAAAAAGAAGTTATCAAGATTGAGGCAATTCCCTGATTTAATTTGTAGTGATGGAAAGTTTCTTCTTTTGGAGTTTGCAGCTTATAAATCTGGGTTTCTTTTTCTTACAATGCTTACTGTTGAACGTTGTTCTAAAAGAATTTTTATGAATTTATTTGTTCTCAAATTGATTATGTTTCCAGTAGCTTGATTTTCTTGTTTCTTCTTTAGTGGAGATTTAATATTATTTGATGAGGATCATGCAAGCTTTGCATGACCTTGCGAGCAGAATATTCTCTTCTGATCAACAGTCTAGTTGCTAAATTGGGCGGGATGCAATAAAATGTATTGTAAATTGCTTTCCAATATTTGATGTAATTTCATTCGTGCAGGTTCACATCTTTCTACCATTTGGGTTATTTTATGGGGTTGAAGAGGGGCTGCTGTAAGTAGAAATGAAACTTAATCACAAGATAGTGATAGGAGAACTAAAAAGAGTTAAATTCAGGAATTCCCAACTAGCAATGCATTTCTTGGACTCTAGTAGTACTGGAAATGGGCAAGGGTAGAGTAGGATTGCATTAGACAGGACTGTGTGTGAATAAGAATTTATCCAGCTGATTAGGTTTTCTGTTTGGAACCTTAATTTTGTTGACATATATGTTTATCTGCATCATTTTCAACAAGTTTCATCTATATTTCCCACTAGCTACATCTTAAAATTTAGATGCATGTCTAGTATATGACAGGCAGAATGCTGCTCACAATGTTTTGAACGTGGTAAAACTTGTACCTGAAATTTTTCTGTTAGAATAATTCACCATAGGCTGATGGTGGCTACCATATCGTAGTTCTCCAGGTTTTGCTTTTGTTTATTCTTTAGTTTCCAATTCAAGAAGATAATTGTTATGTCTAATTTATACCATGATCTCTTCACCATGTCAATTGACTGGAATCTAATGGTGTTTCTTATTGTATTGTGTGGTTTGATCCATTATGTTTTGATTCAACATGCTTTCTCAGTTCACTTTTAATGTGTTGCCTTGCTCTTGCAGGCTTGGTCAAATCACCGATCTTCATCTCCTACCAGTGATCATGAGAAATCCAAGATCAAATATGATCCTGATCATGTTGCAATACCCAATGATGTGACTGATGTGTGGGAAATTGACCCTAAACATTTGAAGTTTGAGAACAAAGTTGCATCTGGATCATATGGTGATCTGTAAGTTAACTCTCTTTTAGATACAATTTCTGACAGTTGATTCTGTATTCAACTGTTTCATCCTATTGGTTTAGGTACAAAGGCACGTACTACAGTCAGGAAGTGGCTATCAAAATCCTCAAGCCCGAGCGAGTAAATTCAGACTTGCAGAAAGAGTTCGCCCAAGAAGTTTACATAATGAGGTTTGACATAATGTCCTCAGCTACAGTATTATCTACAACTCTAGGCTGCTGAATTTTCTTGGGTCTGGTTTGTTCCTTGTTTTTACATTTTCTTTTAACTTGTAGGAAAGTTCGACATAAGAATGTCGTACAATTTATTGGCGCATGCACCAAGCTTCCAAGTTTGTGCATTGTAACAGGTAAATGCCAGTGAAATTTTAAATGTATTTTATGTTTATTTATTCCTTGTATGAATTTCTTTCTTCATCCCTCCCCCCCCCCAAATCTGTCATCTTCAATTCAACATTTTGTATCTTCTACTCATTATTTTTTATTCTTGTTAAATAGAATTTATGTCTGGAGGAAGTGTCTATGACTACCTACACAAGCAGAGGGGTGTTTTTAAGCTTCCAACATTACTTAAAGCAGCAATAGATGTTTCTAAAGGAATGAATTACCTGCACCAAAATAATATAATCCATAGGGATTTGAAGGCTGCAAATCTTCTCATGGATGAAAATGAAGTATGATTCTCCTTTACCATATTTCATTTTCTCATTTAGTGTTTTTACTATTCGATTAGCTTCAATGATATTTTATACAAAGCCTTTTCCTCCCCTTCCACATCTTCTAATTCCATCATGATCATTGAAGCAGATGAATCAAATTCTACCGAAGCTTTGTGCCATATGTTACGTGTATCTATATGAGATTTTTTTTTCATTTCAGGTGGTTAAGGTTGCTGATTTTGGTGTTGCCAGAGTGAAAGCTCAGACTGGAGTTATGACAGCAGAAACTGGGACCTACAGATGGATGGCTCCTGAGGTGCACCTCTGTCATTGAGAGAGAGAGTACTTGTTTGCCATTGTTAATAAATCATGCCCCCCCCCCCCCCCCAACAATGATTATCATGGAAACTTGAATGCATCATTAGTTTTCTTGGCGGTGACCATCATGCATCTTCTAATTGGTATCTCGCCATTTTCTCACAACAGTTATTTTGCATTGAAGGTCATTGAACACAAGCCGTATGACCACAAGGCTGATGTATTCAGTTTTGGGATCGTGTTATGGGAGTTGTTAACTGGAAAGGTATTGTTGGTCATCTTGTATAATATCTCGTCTCTTTTCAGAAAGTTTCTGATCTCTCAAGTTGATCACTCTTACATATTTGGCTTTCCAGCTTCCGTACGAGTACTTAACCCCATTACAAGCAGCTGTTGGAGTGGTTCAAAAGGTAAAATTCCTTTTTTCGATGAGCGCCCCGCCCCCACCCAAACACACACACACACACCATCTCATGTGATAATTTCATGATTATACCAATCTGCATGGTGCTTTCCTTTCATGTGGTTTCAGGGTCTACGGCCAACAATACCCAAGAATACTCAACCAAAGCTTGCCGAGCTGCTTGAAAAAACCTGGAAACAGGATCCAGCTCTAAGGCCTGACTTCTCAGAGATTATAGAAATCCTGCAGCAAATAGCAAAAGAGGTATTCAGCAATTTTTAATAGATTTCCTGGTTTGGTTTCTCTTACAAATGGGTCATCATTTATGTCTGCACATTTTCTTCACAAGTAATAAGTGTTGTTATAGGATTAAGACAATTATAACATCCAAGAAATTAGGTATATCACTAATATTGACAAATAATGCAAATTAATTCAAATAAGCATAATAAATATAATAACCAACAATATAATTAAAGTGCTTAAAATAAATAGGTAAGGAAGAGAATTTGCAAACTCGATTTTTAACGTGGTTCAGCAAGCCTATATTCACACCTCAAGTACCAAACTGTATTTGAGTATTATATTATTTTTACTTGTCCAAGTTTTAGAGTACAATAACCACTTAATGAATCCACACCAAGATTTTTACATTATTTGAAGATATTTTTTCTTCAAGATTTTTCTTCCTCTTGAAGATATGCTCACTTCAAGATTTTTTCTTGGTGAAAATACTTTACTAATGCCAAGAGTTTTTACCTAACTCAAAGGTTTACAAGAATGATTTTATTATCACAATTAACTTTCTCAATAGAGTGGATAATACAATTGAAAGTTTTAATATCTCTGTATCTCACAATATATCACTTACAGGATTTGAAGGTGTTCAAGTGTAGTGAGAATAAGATTGAATACCCTTGTGCTAGAATATAAAGGTTTAATAACACTAATTAGAGTATAATCAAGGATTGATGATTTTGATGTTTGCTCTTAAAATAGCTTGTATATTATTTATATTTGGATTCTCTTCTTAATTTTACAAATAGAGAAGCTATATATGTTTCTAGCAAAAACTAGTTGTTTATAGCTGTTACAGCTCCACTGACAGTTGAAATGGTCGACCGGTTCTTGTAGAATTCCTAGGTGTTTATCGCTGATGAATAAGCGGTCGACCGGTTCATACAGAATTCCAGTTTTATAAGTTTTAATTTAGGTGAATTCTTAGAACCATCCATCAAGTTTTTAACCAATCTTTTTAAATGTATGCATAGTAAAGCGTGTGAGTTCATTTTAATTGTGCTATCAAGATAAGATATACATATTTACATAAAAGCACTAAAATAAACACTTCAATTCTAAGTCGGCACTTTGCTTCTTCTTTTTTTGGACTTCTTGATTAATTTCTTCATGAAATTTTTCATATTTGTTGATATGATCTTTGTATAAAATCTATTTAACAGTTATTCTCAATCAAACATATTATTAATTTAATTTTTATTTTTTTTTTATCTTCAAAATATATCAAAATATAAACGCATGACTTAGAAATCAATAATAAGACTTGCAAGTTTCCATTGCAGGTTGGGGATGATGGTGAATGCCGCAAGGAGAAATCATCTGGTGGATTTCTATCCGTGCTTAGGAGGAAGTAGTTGAAGGAAGAGTTGCAGTTGTTCATAAACTGATCAATCAACGAGTCGATGGCAAACCAACCGTTTTCAATCCTTCTAAAATACCATTACTGTACAGTTTTTTAATTTTTTTTCCTGCCAAGCATCATCAAGCTGTATTTTTTTTTTATTCGTTATTATTTTTGTTAATTTTATCTTAGTCCATGTTTTGAAACAGTCATTCTCATCTTTTTCTACCAACACATTATTATTAAGTTCTGATAGTTATCTCTTTTGCCGCGCTTTTTAAATGAAATATTAATGTCTGCGTGACAATCATGTAAT